>VAPL010117235.1_pt1 | contig 11943 bp, 9 predicted proteins | sample 3395061 | NCBI WGS metagenome assembly VAPL01 (sample SAMN08290444, study PRJNA428436) | hydrothermal vent metagenome | isolation source: Deep-sea hydrothermal vent chimney 2 | place: Pacific Ocean: Juan De Fuca Ridge | depth 2182 m m
ATACGGTATTAGTGCCGACACCAGAATTAGATTACCCAGACGGAGATGAAGGATGAATAAATTAGATTTAATAGTGGATTTGCAGTACGGATCAACAGGAAAAGGGCTAATTGCAGGCTATCTTGCTGAGAAGCATGGCTATGATTGTGTAGTCAACGCCAACATGCCGAATGCAGGCCATACTTATATCGACGATAAAGGGCAGAAGATGGTGCATAAAGTACTGCCTAATGGTATTGTTAGTCCCAGTTGTGATACGGTCCTCATAGGCCCAGGGTCAGTGTTCAGCATAGATCAGCTAATTTTGGAAGTAGAACAGGCCCGCAAATTCGGGTACTTAAGAAAGGCCAACATCTTCATACATCAAAGCGCGGTCCCTCTGCAAGAACAACATAAAGACGCTGAAGCACCGTTCGTGTCTATCGGTTCGACCAAACAAGGCTCGGGAGCCGCACTTATCCACAAGATGATGCGCGACCCTAATGACCGAGTTATTGCACGTGATGTGCCAATAGCTACGTCTGCCTACCTAGGCATAAGTATTATATCGCCATGGGCATACCGCCGCGCACTAGAAAATGCAGAGTCAATCTTGGCCGAAGGCGCACAAGGATTTAGTCTTGGCATGAGTGAACGATTCTACCCGTATTGTACTAGTAGAGATTGTACTCCTGCCCGGTTCATGAGCGACATGGGCATACCATTATCATACCTCAGGACGGTGGTCGCGACCGCACGTACGTACCCGATACGGGTCGGCGGCACATCGGGAGGTTGTTATCCCGACCAGACTGAGAAAACGTGGGAGGGCCTCGGGCTGGACAAGGAATACACCACAGTAACAGGCCGGGAACGCCGGGTATTCACGTTCTCTGCTATGCAGATTGAGGAAGCGATGTTCCAGATGGAACCAGACGAAGTTTTCCTTAATTTCTGTAACTACATCAAAGATGAAGAAGATTTGAATGTAATTAGGTCTGTATTCAACGACAAAATTAAGTACGAAGGTTTCGGCCCAACTAGGAGTCACGTAAATGAAGTACGATAAAACATATGACATAGTTGTTCACATGGCCAAAGTCAAAATGTTAATGAATGAACACAAAGGAGACATAGAAGACACAAACACTGATGTGTTGATAGAATTAGCTAAAGGTGAACTTGATGAGTTACATGAGGCCATAAGAAGCAATGAAGAAGCTGATAATTACGTCCACGTAATTGAAGAGGTGGCAGATGTACTTAATTTTGCAATAGCCGCCGCACATAACGCGATTGAAGGATATAGGAGCAGAAAATGACTAAATTAAAAAGTGTAGATGGGGGTTTAAAGAACTATAGACCGTTAAACATACAAGATATCTTACGGGCTGAAGACGTGAAACGATGGACAATTGTTAACGTCACTCGCCCGCAGTCCTTAGCCGAGCACACATTCAACGTCATAGCTATAAGCCGCGACTTATGCAGTAGATTAGGAATAGGGGACATACAAGTGATGAAATATGCATTTGACCACGACTTAGATGAAATTCTAACGGGCGACATACCGACCCCGGCTAAAGAAATGATGAAGATTAGAGATTGTTATGTCGGCAAAAGTCGCGAAGCATGTTCAGCTCTGGATATCGCTATCGTGAAAGTATCCGATGTAATTGAGGCGATACGATATGTGAACATTAATGGCCTGGGCAGACATTCCTCACAAGTAGTAGATTATCTTGTGGACAAACTGAACACGAAAATTCATTTAAGTTCTATTGTGCATCCTAATTTTGAACGATGTGTAGGCGAATTAATAAATGATATAGAAAATGGAGAATTCACACTATGAGCGAAGCTAAGTTTGTAGAATTGTTCGAAAAAAGGGCCAAGGAAATATACCCAGATTCACATATTTCGCGTATTGAATCCCCAATCACGGCTCCCGGCTATCCAGATGTTGACTTCTGTGCGAGAGGAGTAAATGTCCAGATAGAATTCAAATATAGTGAAAACGGATTGCCCCCTGAAATACGGCCTACCCAAGTGCGGTGGTTTAAAAAGAGAATCAAGGCCGGGGGCCGACCATTCATCTTAGCTAAAATTTTAGTTGAAGATGAATGGCTTTATTTCCTTGTTCTAGGCGGGAACATCGAAAATTTAGCCAGAGCCTCAAGTATTAATGCTTGGATAAGTAGAGGCAGTGCTTATCGCATCTTTGATGAGGACGAAATGAACACTGGCGGGTGGTTTAGTATCTTCCATATAATGATGAAGAGGATACTCTAATCCCCTATTCGTGTTACGTTAAATTGTGTTTCAGAACCAAGATTGCTTAATGTAGATGTAGCTCTGGTTGTATTCCAAGCTCTTATCCAAACATCATTATTTACACCATTAAAAAATTGTATCCAAGTTACGGACATGGTTTCTGTTGTTCCATTAGCTATGACGTTAATTTGAGCTTTCGTTATTGAATCTATTATTATAAATGCCCAGATGCTATCGCCAACTACTAAGTTATCTAATGTTACTATGGCATCAACGCGATAATAACCCGGAAGAGTAGGTAGATACTTATAATTTACAGGATCATAAACGTTTATTGTATCTATAGCAGCAAAATTAAAATTTAATGTTACTGCTGATGATATTGTCTGAACTAAAGTAGCTCTAGCTTGTAACACAATAGCAGGAAAAGCAGGATTAATGAAATAAAATATGCCAGTAAAATAAATAAATTTAGCCACATAATCTGTTTGCATCTGTCCTATTACTGGATCAGAATTAATACTATTTCTTAATTTTACTGGCTTAGCTCCAAGGCCATCAAAATTCATTGTAACAGCACCAGAAGAGTTTTTAGTTATTAATCTACATTGATATGTAGTTCCTTCGACATAAGAAGATATTCCTAATGTAGCTGTGTAATCATTGTTAAATAAATAAGAAGCTTCAGGAAAAACAGTTATTATGCCTGCTGCTGCCCCAGCACTGGCTGCGTATATGCCAGCTTGTGTTTCACTAGCTAAGGCGGCTGCTGCATTGGCTGCTGAAGATACTACATCTGCTGCAGTACTAATTACATCAGCTGCAGTCAACAATACATCAGCGTTAGTCGCTACCTTATTAGCAGCAGTACTAATTACATCTGCAGCGGTTGACAATACGTCCGCTGCAGTCAACAATACATCAGCATTCGTGGAAGTTACATCATTGTTAGTTAAAACGACATCAGCAGCAGTGGATATAGCGTCAGCGGCAGTCACTATTGCATTCAATCCTGTTTGTATTGAATCAGCATCTGTTAAACCTTCACTTACTAAGGCTGCCGCTGCGCTTACTGCGGCAGCATTTTCACTTACTAAGGCTGCTGCCGCTGCTGCCTGTGCCGCAGCCGTAGAATTATCATCAGGGTCGTTTGCTGATGTGACTAGTTGTTTTGTTACTGCGTCCCAGACAAGTGCTCTACGAGGCACAAATGGAGGCAATGTAAAAATAGTAGTGCCATCATCATTTATGCCTACTCCGACCTTACGGGTTAGTTCTTCTTGTTGCTGTTGGGAAATCTGGGTAAGTATATCTAATCCCTGCTCGTGCGATTCAGCAGGAAATTTGCCTCCTGTAATATAGTCCTTTGTTTGAGTGAGCGGTTCTTCCCTCGTCACCGTGACCCGTACGGCGACAGCCGGGGCCGGGTTAACGTTAACAGACCCGCCGGGCGATGCTATTTGGTCTAAGTTAAGAGTAACAGTTAACAATGCAAGACTCGCTACTCCATCTTCATAGACCTTGATTGAAGCAGTATTAAAAGTCTTAAAATTAAAGCTAAAATCTTTGTTTATGGCATCGCCAGTATAGGCAATTTTCGTTCCTGTTGTTTCAATAGTCATTTAAAACCTCGGTATGTAAGTTTGTTCAGTAGGCAATTCCACAGGGCCTCTAGTAGGAGTAAACACTTGTTTAGCTCTCAAATCAAACTGGCCCATTTCTTTAATCAAGTCTTTAATGAATGATTTAGGGTCCGCAAGAAACATAGCCTCTGCTCGGCTATTAAGCTCTGGGTCCTTATCTAAGCTAGCCAATAAATCGTCCTTCAGGAAATTAACAAAGCCTAATTTATCTGCCTTGCCTAAAGCTCGCTGCAAAATAGAAAATCTTTCACTATTAGGGCCTTCATTTAGTTTGCCATATTTATTATTGTTAACGACCTTATTTAAAACTTCACGTCGGGCCTTGCCTACAGACACAATATAAGCATCGTATAAATAGTCACTGCCGCCCGTTAAGTCTAACAATGAAAAGGACGTATAACCTACTCTAACTACCGAACTTGGCTCACGGGCTGAGACTCCATTTCGCACCAATTCGCGGTTCGCGATGTCGCCGCCGTGCTCATCACCCGTCTTGATGGGGGAAACAGAAAAAGCGAACCCGCCTTGGTCCGGTTCAATGACTGTGCCGTCCCAGTACCGGGCAGGTCGTAATTGGTCTGACATGCCGGGCAGATTTGACTTCATTCGGTCCGCAGTAACATCAATCATGCTGCGATTAGCACGTGGGTCATCACTAACTTTAGCTTGAACAGGTTCTGATATTTGTTCCATTGTTCTTAGTGCTGCAGAATACGGAATAAATGAAGCTGCGAAACTAGATTGGAAAGTTTTCCACTTCTTAGCGTCACCCAGTGAATCCATGAAAGACTGAGTATTAGACATCCAAGACGAATCGAAAGCGGTTTCAGCTAGAGTCAACATAGCGTAAGCCATGTGATGTCTGGCCTCTTCTTCAGTAGGAGCGTATTTTGCTTTATCGAAAGCCTCGGCCACAAGAGCCATAGACGTTGAGAAAGGTTCCATTCTCTTGATTTGATACCATTTCCCGCCCGGAGATTTAACTGCATTAGGTTTCCACCCTTCTTTCTCCATTTGTTGACGGAGAGCATAATCTTCAGGCCCGGAACCTGAAATCATTCCGGCTTCATACATCTGCCATATAGCTACAGATAATGATGTGCCAGTAGATATCTTAGCTAATGCCATATCACCCTTTGCTCCGCCTTCTGCCACTTCTTTCCATAGGCGAGGAGAAACTGCAGCTATGATTGACGTATCCATGCCATACTGAAGTAGATTGGCAGGAGTGTTAACAAATGGCAAGATAAATTGGAGTGCAGGTACTTGACCTGTCATTGCTCTTGTATACTTGGCCATCATGCCCACTGCACCTTTAAGGTCACCCTGAGTAAAAGTCTTGCGTGCAGCTTCTTGTATAGCAGCATCATACATTTCAGGAGGTGGGTTGTCAATCACACTGTCGGCATGTTCCAATAGTTTTTTACCTGTTAGTCCCTTCATCCGACCGTCCCGGGCCGCGAGCGCATATAGCTCGGATGTAAAAACAATACCGCGCATAGCATCATCTTCAGCCAGTAACAAACGGAATGAAAGAGTAGACGCATCTGCAAACGTTTCACCGATTTGGCTTCCACTAGTTACATCACGCGCAATCTGTCGTATAGCACCTGTGTCTTCCATCTTTCCTGCGGAACCGAACTTAGATTGCCCGGTCTTAAACGCGTCAACGAACATGCCCCAAGAAGAACGAAATCCAACAAATGCACCTGCTTGTTGATACACGAATTCAGAAGAGTAGATGCGGTCTTGGTTTCCTGTTATTGCGGACCGCACTTTCCCTATCCCCATTGCTGTAGGTCGTATTATGAAATTTTCCCATAAATTAGCAACTGCTACAGACGATAAATTGGTTGCATGAGTGCCGAGGCCCGAAAGAATGTTATTCTTCCAAAGCTCAACGGCCCCACGCGTATAAAGGTTAAGTTTGTGGTCTAGAACATAAGTCATTGATTCAGATACCGAAGCACCTTTATCTAATCTAGCTACCATATTCTTGGCCGAAGTCACAATTGCATCGCCTTCAGGGTTAGCACCGTGGATTTCAAGAGCAGCTTTCATTTCACGTATGTTTTTGTTGCTTAGGGTTTGAGCTAACATTTTTTGTTGGTTAAGTGCTCGGGCTGTCTCTCTCGCATTGCCTTTTGCCATTTGATATAATGACTCAAAAGAAGCAAAAGTTTGTTTGTATTCAAGAAGAAGCTCAGGAGTAGAATCCCCTGCGGCAATCTTCCGAGCCAGATCGGCTGATCGTTCTCCGGCAGTAAGCATTAAACGGCGCATGCCATATTGTTGCTTCGCGGTAAATAAACCTTTTTGTGTCCCTTTTAAGATAGGAGCCAAATCTTTAAATACATCACTGTCTGCTTCAATGTCTTTAAAGGTTTGTTTAGTTACTTTCTCTTCGGCAGTTCCGGCTATATCAACAAGACGATTCAAATCTTCGGACGACTCGACACCATTGAAGATAGAACCTAAATTCTCTTCGTTAATCGGGCGACCAGAGTTCTTACTATAATTGTGAGCCTGTACTAATGATTCAGCTTCATCGAGCGACATTTCAGGGGTTTTGGTTTTTTTCTCATTATGAGTCCTCATTATATCATCTGAGGACCGAGAAGTTAACTTCTTGAACAAATTACTAGTGGCCTTGCCGATTCCTGCTACTTGTATTTCTCGCTTCCCCAAATCAGGGTTCGCCTCTTCTACAGGAGCAGGGCTGATCTCCTCAGACAGATTCATTGAGGACTTGCCTACTCGGAATTCAGCTACACTATTTGTAAAGTTTTGTTCATCGATCATTACATGAATTTCCCATCTTTGTCTCGTTTTTGTTCGACCGCCGCACCACCTAGAATAGCCGCGCCACCCCACGAATATGCCGCCGCACCTTTTTCGCCCCACTCGCGCCGTTGTTCAGGTGTGAATTTAATACGGTACATATTGTTGTCTTTCCAAGATTCAACTTGGAATTCTTCAGTAAATTCTGCCAATTCTTTGGCAGAATACTTCGTTTCAATTGGAGGGTCAGTATTTAAATTCTGCATTATATATGATTTATTGTCATTTTCGCCATGCAGAACCTCTATGAAAATATTATTATCATATGCCCACTCGTTAAGTTTTTCATCTAATTCTACAGGATCGAGCTTCTTATTGGCAAATGGAGTTTTGAATTCTTCAACCCTGAATCCGTGCTTCTCGGCAAGATTTTTCATGTCCTTGACCATGAATTCAGATGCGCCTTTAGCACTGCTAGATTCCATGAATTCAGGGCCGTATTGGCTCCATTGTTCGATTGCTCCTATTTGCTCAATAGTCTTGGGCCAAGCTAAGAATTTAGATTCAGAGTTCATAGCTTCCATCACCGCAGACCGAAACAATAAACTATTACTAGACTTCTTGCCTCTGTAAGGAGTAAATGGTTCGCCATTTAGTTTGTTACGGGTATTGTCGATAGCTTGGCGGGCTGAAATCATTCTGCCTCGAGTAGCAGATTCAGCCTGCATAAGTTTTATCGCACTTCTTGTTTCTTCTTCATCCATGAAGGCCATCATGTCGAGTTGATAGTTCGGAGAAGAAGGATCTAAGTCATATTTCTTCCCTATTTCAAGGACATAAGAATCATAGTTGCTCTCTGCCTTCTTATAGACTTTTATGGCCTCGTTCAGAACTTTAGTATCCTTAGACTCGCGTATTCCCTTGGCTATCTTAGTGTCGCCATAAGTCTTGCTACGATCTACCTTACGTATGTCACTTTGGCCTTCTAGAAACATAGTGCCTACTTCATTGTTGTATTCAACATCCTCCATTCGCAAATGGCCGACGTTGGCTTGGTCGCCAACCTCGCCTCCTTTCTCTAATGCTTTTCCGCCGAAATGGTCTTCAGGGCCGCCGTACTCGCCGACCTTATCGACATTAATCACGTATTCTCTGTAGTTATTTCCTCCAAAGCTCATATCAGGAAAGCTATTGGAAACAGTTTTGTCTAGACTAGGAACAGGAATTCTGTCTTTCAGAATAGCATCGATTTCGGCCCTGCCTACTGTGGATTTGGAATCTAGATCTTTTAGTCCTGCCCAATCCACTTCCTCGGCCTTGACTTTGCCATTATTTACCATGCCCTTTATTTCATTCATAAGCCGAGAAACCTTCATCTTTGGTTTCTTGGTTCCTTCGAATAGAGTACCCACTTCTGTGCGCAAAGCACTTTTAAAAGCAACGCCTTTTAGCGGAGGCTGTTCAGGGCCTATTGGACTATTTATAATAGGGGCCTTGGCAGGAGGGTTTATCTTATCGATCGCTCCCTTCACCGCTCCAACGCCAAACTTATGCAAGGCAGGGTCTGCAATAGTTGCCACTCCCACTCCTATTGTTGCGGTTAAAGCGGCACTAATTGCTCCGGCCTTGACTGCTTGACCTACATCTAATTCTTCCCTTTCGCCTGCGGCCATTTCCACTTCTTGCCCTGCTACATCGGTTCCTGCGCCCACAACTCCGCCAACGGCGGCATCGGCCGCCGTAACTGCGGCTATTTTAGTGAGGGCTTGTCTAATTCCTGCCTTCATACTCGCGCCTGCTAAACGGGACACAAGAACACTGCCACCTGCGGTCAAATAACTAGTTATATCTCCGCCTATTCCGCCGAATGCCCGACCTACAGAATCTAATGAGATATCAGTAGCATCGTTCTGGTCCATAAGGAACAAGAAAGATTTGGCTAATTCTGGATCTTCTGAGTTCACGATCTCATTCGTGTAGAACATCATCATCGGAATGTTGTAATTAAAATTCGACATCAAGCTCAGATTAAAGTCATGAATTTCTTGTTCATCCATGCCGTCTGAGCCATTAGGATTAAAGTAATCAATAACAGCCTTGCCGGATTGGATCCAAACGGGAGATGAAACCAATTCAGTTTCGTCTATGTCTTGCTTAATTCCGTCTGCCCGTTTATAATTGATAGTTTTGGCTTCCTGAAAATGGCGTTTGCCACGCTCTTTAACATCAGTCAAGGTCTGTTTAGCCTTGACCATTCCTTCCCAAGCCGTAGCCCGTTGTTGGTCAGACCATGAGCCTTGGGTCTTTCGGACAAAATCCTCATAAGTAGCCCCTTGGTCATTCATGCCTCGGGCAATCTTAGATAGAGGCAACATATCCTCAGGCGGGGAACCGACTTTGGTATTGACTTTAGACTCTTGTAATTCATTAATAGCTTGGGTTATTAATGGGCTTTCATACTCACTAGTATACCGTTCCCCAGTGGCCATATCATGGCCTGCTATTTCACGAGTAGCGGGTTTTATGTTTTTGTTCGAAAGATTGATGCCGCCTTCTTCGTCAGGAGTAAATGTATTGCCGCCGCCAAATTCTTCAAAGTAATTATAATCATCAACAGGTGGACCTGTATTATTAAAATCCGCGCCGTCAAATGCAGCCTCAAACTTATCATTCTGGATCTTTTCTGCATCTAATTTTTCCTCATTTTCAACGTCCTGGAGCATGCCGACACCTTCGTTATTTTTGGTGTTTTCGATGTCTCGTTGTTCTGCCAGTTGTTCTGAAAAGTCCATTATTTAGACCCGCCTTTGGTTATGAGTTTATTGCGGTTTATTCGTTTCTTTTGGTAATTATAAATTTCTTTTACGGCATTATCACCTTGGGCCTTGGACATAGACCCGGACTTGACTCGTTTTCTTATCCCTTCTACAGTAGCTTTCATGTCGATACCGCCATCAGCAACAATACCATTCTTAATAACGTATTTATCCAAACGATTTTCTTTGAGGCTTGTTTCATTTTCCTCAATAGACCTAGTTAAATACTTAGTGCCATTGTTATCCCACCACTGGTCAGGGCTAAAGCCCGGGCCTTGTTGTCGCGCAGCTTCTAACATAGCAGCTTCAGCTTCTACGGCATTTATTGTGTCCGGTCCGGTTCCAAACAATGAAGTCATCATGTCTTTAGACCCGCCAGTCAGGGTAGTCCATATGAAATCTGATTTGCGTTTCACTTCTGGATTGTCGTACACAAAAGATTGTGCCTTATTTATTTGGTCAAACATAGACATGAAGTCTTTAGGTGAAATCTTATAATTTTCAACGGCTGCAATGAGAGATTCAACTGCAGCTTTTCTGCGTTGGCCAACATTACTAACTTCAGACGGAAGAGATATACTTCTAATCTGAACAGCTAAAGCAGTGTGAGTTTTAGGGTTGGTAGTCACGCCCTTAGTTGCCATAGACCGATTTAAGGCCAATAATGCTTTGCCTTCTGTAGGTCTCATTTCTAGAGCCGCAGCATTGACTACTTGCCAAGGCAAAGGAGCGCCATTATCTAATACAGATGTAGCAATGCCCATATAATTTTCGTAACTAGCAACGTCATTTTGCTCTTTTAATTTCTTTATGTTAGCTTTTTCTATAGTCTTAATTTTGCTTGTAAATTTAGAAAATAGAGCAGCCTTATTAGCTGAACTCAAATCGGGGTCCGATAGTGCAGAATCAAGTTGAGTCTCTAATACAGCCAAATCATCATTTAAGTTCAAAGAGTTAAGGTACTTGCCCCGGGCTATCTTATTGGGCATATCTTTGGTCTTGGCTTGATATTTTTCGGCACTCCATACGCCAGTGGCTAGAGCAGTACTGGCTATTATATTGGCGGCTTCAGCATTGCCTGTATCCGCTGCTGAATCAAAAGATATTTCATTTTCGACTGAACGAATAGAATGAGCGTCCTTGATTGAGTTAACAATAACAGGAGTAATACCTTCCTTGTACATCTGGCCATACATCTTAGATATAACTGCTCTGCCCTTCTTGGAGGTAGATTCTGTGGACATCTTATATATCTTACTGGTTAAGCTTTTATATATTTGTTTGCTAACAAGATAAGCGGGGACTGATTCCAACTTGCCCTTGCCGTATTGTTTGTCGTATTTAACACCTATAGAATCAAGTTCTTCAGTAGTATAAGACTTTCTAGTCTTCATTGTGGCATTAAGTTCAGACATGGCCGCTTGGAATTTAGATGCGTCAACGGCTATCTTATTAGCGTCAATAGATTTTATTATTTTATCTGCTGCGCCGCCTAAAGTCAAAATAGCATTAGCCTCGGCATTAGCTTTAGATAAGGGAGCTGAAATATTCTCTCTACCTAAAGATTGGACCGGGGTACTATAATTTATTCCAGGTAATTTCATTATTCATTCGCCAATGTAGCTACGCCAGTTGCAAGAGTGCCAAAAGCTGTAGCCGTGGCTTGTTTTCTGATGTCTGAGCCTTTTTGCCGTTCAAGCCTAATGCCGCGAGTACGTGCTTCCTCCATCCAATTAATGTCTTTCTTAAAGGCTGATTTCATTTCATCTAAGTAAGTCATTACCGTTTCAGACTTCATAGATAAGCCAGAAGCACCGGATGCCGCTTTAGTAGCAGATAACGTCTGTTCTTGCGATAATTTAGTCTTGCGTATAGCTTCAGTGCTTTCGGCATATAAAGCTTTAGCATTCTCTGCAGACCTTGCATCTCCTGCTTTTCCTGCTTCATTTTGGTTATATGCGTTATAACCTGCAGCTAATAACATTCCCCAAGCCATATTGCTCTCCTATAGGGTATTCTTTGAAATTTCGCCAAAAATCGACAAAATAATTAATGGTAATGGTAAATCTTGTTGTACGTTAACCCTTGCTTTTCTGTCCCAATCTAGCCCTACTGTTTCAATAGTAGTAGTAACTAAATCTTCTGGGTTGTCCATGGCAGTATCCGAATTCCTATCGTTCCCTCTTTCGCCATTTATCATTGGAAGACCAGAATTTAATACTTTAACGTGCATTTTGTTTCTTCTCTTCTGGTGAGCCGAACCACTACCGGTCTGGGAACCGCCGTCTAAATCAAGTGTTTCTAGTTCTGGTATGTATTGTAGCCCTGCAACCGCCACAGAACCAGAATATTCAACGTATATTCTTCCTGCAACACCATCTCCTTCGCCAGATGCTGATTCTGCTCCTACTATCCTATCTGGGTGTATAGCCCCGTCAATAACAACTTGG
>VAPL010827752.1_pt1 | contig 11943 bp, 10 predicted proteins | sample 3395061 | NCBI WGS metagenome assembly VAPL01 (sample SAMN08290444, study PRJNA428436) | hydrothermal vent metagenome | isolation source: Deep-sea hydrothermal vent chimney 2 | place: Pacific Ocean: Juan De Fuca Ridge | depth 2182 m m
GCCCTGTTCGTCAAGTTTCATAAGTGCCAGCGTTGTCCCCAATACTTTGGTGAGCGAGGCCAGATCGTACAAGTCGTTCATTTTCTCAGGCAACGTATCGGTATAGGTATGGTAGCCAAAAGCTTTGTGATAGAATATGACACCATTTTTAGCAGCGAGAATTTCACAGCCCGGATACGCTTTCATGGCCATGCCGGCCAGCGCAATAGAATCCACTTTTTTCAGGGTGTCAGAATTGGCTCCGACACTTTGCAGTGTACCGTAGCGGAGGCGGATTTGCGAAAGGTACAGTCCTGTTCCCATAGGAAAACGGTTGGTGCTCACCGGTAGTCGCCCAATGGCTTTTCGCGTTCCGGTGATTACTTCTGCCGATGCTTTTAACGTTTGCGGTTTTTCCTGATATGAAACCACGATGGCGGCAAAGTCTTCCGGGTTTTTAAAGAAGTTCAAAGCATACGGGCTGGCAAAAATATCCAAAATGGTCTTGGTTTGCTTTGCTGCCTTTTCCACAAATTGTGCTTCGGCTTTGGGTATCCCGAAACGTCTTGTTGCCGCGATGTTGGTGTTTACAATACAAAGAATTGCCCGATCATATCGGGGAAGTTCTTTTAACACAAAATTCCGGTCTTTGGCAGCAGCATCGCGTTTCAGATAATATATTTTGGCTGGAAAATATTGCTGAAAAGTTGTCTCGAAATCCGTCCGGTGGTTGTCGCCTACGATGACAATGGCAGTTGTAGCCGGAACAGAATCCTGCAACGGAAGCAGGCTGCTGTCATTTTTCACTACAGTTACGGATTGATAAAAGAGTCGGTTGATGGTACTTTTATCACTTTTCGGGTTTAGGTCGGCTAGGAGGTTACTGGTGTTGATGATGGTACGTTTGTAAGCGCCGCTGAGGTATTTGTATTTCAAAATTTTCTTACAACTCTCTTCTAACCGTTTTTGGTTTTTTTTGCTTTTTTGTACCGCCTTTTTGATATTCTCAATGGAAGCAGGGATATCATCGGGAATCAGCAACAAGTCGTTTCCTGCTTCAAAAGCCATTTTGGCCACTTCGCCTTCAGGATAATCGCGGGTAACACCTTTCATGTCCAGAGCATCGGTGATGATAAGTCCGTGGAAATGCATTCTCCTTTTTAACAATTTGGTAACCACGCGGTAGGAGAGGCTGGTAGGGAGATTTTTACGTTTCTCCAAGGCAGGTACCGACAGATGAGCCACCATCACAGCCGAAACAGGAGGATGGCTTTTAAAAAGGAAACGGTAGGGATAGAGAGCTGTTTTTTCTATCTCTTTTTTGCTCGCGTTGACCCGCGGAAGGGTTTTATGCGAATCCTGATAGGTGTCGCCGTGGCCGGGAAAATGCTTGGCAGTGGCAATAATGCCATTTTCTTCCATCCCTTTTACGTACATAAAGGCTTTTTCGGCCACTTTTTGCGGATCTTCGCCAAAGGAGCGCATGCCAATGATGGGATTTTTCGGATTGCTATTTACATCTACTACCGGAGCAAAGTTAATCTGGATGCCCATTCGGTTGAGTTGCTGCCCTATTTCCTTTCCCATTTGGTAAATGAGGCTGTTGTCTGCTGCGCTGCCGAGCGTCATCTGCAACGGGTATTTCAGTGTGCTTTTCAGGCGCATGCCAAGTCCCCATTCAGCATCCATACTTACAAAAAGCGGGGTCCTGGCGAGGTTGTTCCACCGGTTGGTTTGCTTTGCCTGGGCTACGGGTGAGCCGGCAAAAAAGCAGACTCCTCCGATGTTATATTTTTTAATGTATTCATCCAGTCGGCTGTCATAAGGCTTATGGGAATAGTTGGCGCGGGCAATGATAAGCTGCCCGATACGCTGTTCCTGCGTCAGGCTTTGGTAAACGGAATCAGCCCAGTGGACGGCACGTTTTAGTTGTTTTGTATTTTGTGCAGAAAGCTGCGTGGAGAAGAGAAAAGCTGCTAAAAGTAAAAAACTGAAAATTAATCTGCCGAAATGTTTTGACATGGGAAAATGTTTGTCTCAAAAATAAGGAAAAATTACTGTGAAGAGAGAACGTCAGTATAATTTGCTGTTCTTTTTACGAATTACAGCAAAATATCTTCACTATCCGTAAAAAGGCATTATTTTTGACCTGAAAAGAGTTGGGTTATGAAAGAGCGCATCTATCTCGTTGGTTTTATGGGAGTGGGAAAAACCACAGTTGGGAAAAAGTTGGCACGGCAACTGGGCTACCGTTTTGTGGATATGGATGACTTTTTCGAAGAGAAGTTTAAAATTGAAATTCATCGGTTTTTCAATAAATATGATGAGCCGCTTTTCAGAAAGCTGGAACATGACCGGCTGATGAAAACTTTTGAAATGGAAGGTGTAGTGGTGGCCACCGGTGGTGGAACACCTTGTTATCATGGCGGTATAGAAGAAATTTCCCACCACGGGATGAGTATTTTTCTGGAGATGCCACCCGCCGTCATAGCGTATCGCTTGTTGCATGCCCGAAGAAAACGGCCGTTAGTGATGGGAAAAACAGGGGAGACTCTGACGCAATATATCGAAGAAAAACTTGCTGAAAGGTTAAGCTGTTACGAAAAAGCAGACATAAAGGTGAACGCAGTACAGGTGGATATTGCTGTATTGGCGGAAGAGATCAAGCATTACGATGTGCGGATGTGAGATTTGGGAATAGAAGCTTAATAGTTTAAAGAGTGGACGCTTTAAACGGGTGGTGTTTACAGCAGAAACGAAAGGTCGCTGCCGGGCTCAAGTTCCCGGGGCTCTTTGCCAAAGTGAAACAGACGAAGGCTTTTGTGGCCAATGAGTTGGAGCTGTTGGCTTTCGAGGTCAAGCAGGCAGCCTTCGCGCAATCCAACAACCGTTGTGTTCCGGTTAACGGCAAGGAATTCGTCAATTCTTTGCTGGCGCGTTTCACCACCGTGTCCTGCCGGGTTGGCGTCAATATAGTGCGGGTTAATTTGAAACGGAATCAGCCCCAGTGTTTGAAAGCTAAGCGTCTAACGGGCATGTCGTTGGTAGTCATTAATGTAGGGGAAGCTATATTCGCACCTGCACTCCATCCGAGAAAAGGCGTTCCTTCCATGGCTTTTTTGTGAATAGTTTCATGGTTGTAAAAATAGACTTATTTTACTTTTGACGAAAGTGCTTTCCGATAGGTTTTGGCAAAATATGCCCATGCAGGCTGCGCCAAAAAGAGGCTTTGGGGCTGGATACTTTTGCTCACAAATCCCAGAGCAATTTGCTTTTGTTCCAATTTGGTGTTAGTAGCATTTCCTAAAAGCTGTAAATAGCGCAAAGCTTCTGCAAATTCTTTATTTTGGATAAAATAACGAACGGCTTCCAGAGTGAGTTTCTCTGAGTGCTGGCTCCGGACAAACGGATACAGCTTCGTAAAGGGGAGCCCGAATTTCTCTAAATGTTCGTCGCGGTATTGTTGTTCAAGCTTTGCATATTCTGGCAAAACGGACACAAACCCATGACTGAAAAGCTGTAAGGTGAGTTTGTGGTAGGCATCCGTAAAGTTGAAAAGAGCTTCGTACGAACGAAAGGCCTTGTTTGTCTTCTCTTTAGCCCCTTCGCAGGAGCTGTTATACTTGTAAAGTTGTTTGGCTTTGAGAAAATAACTTTTGGCAGCGGCCATGTGGTAAGCTTTCACGGCACGTTGCGTTTGCGTGAAAAGGCGGGAAATCTCCTCTTGTTTCCATTGGCAACCAGCCACTTTTATTTTTGCAGAAAGGGTATCGAGCCTGCTTTTTACGTTCTGGTTTTCTGTTATTCCATAATGCCGGCTCAGGCTTTGTGCCAACCGGTAAACGGAGTCCGCTTTTTGAAAATGTTTTTTCCATATTTCCAGGTTGGCTTCATCTGCAATAGCCAAAATATAGGGAACCATGGTTTCAGAAACAAGGGTATTCAACAGCGGGGAATCGGGAAGTGAAAAAGTTCTTTGCAATCGTGTAGCGGAGTTCAGATAAGTCATTGCCAGGGTGTTCCTGTTTTGATCATGCAGCTGTGCACCTGCCGAAATGGTTTGCTGATAAATGGCAGTAGCTGTTTCTGTCATCTCTTTATTTCGTGTAAGTTTTGAATTGAATGGACAAAGCTTCAGGTAGTCTTTTGCTATTTGAAACAGTGTATCGCGAGAAGCTGTGATGTTGCCCCGATCCAGTAATTGTTGCGAAACATCAAGCCTGTGTTTCAATAACATTTCGCAGGTGATTGCGCGTAATGAGTCGATGCCAGGGGAATTAGGGCAGGCCTGATAAGCGGCGTCCAGAAAAGAAAGCGCCCGATGGTAATGCACCTGTTTGAGATTGGTTTCGGCCATCCGGAGCATTTCCCCGGAATAATGTAAATAACAGGGAGGAGTTTTTGGCTGATTTATTTCTGCGTCGTAAGTATTCAGACTTTGGGAGGCTTTGTTTATATACCTGTTTGTCAGCTGAAGATCGTTATTTTCGGAGGCCATCAGGGCAACTTTCAGATAGGAGGTAGCCAGCCCGTCACGGGCATGGATAAGGCAACTGTCAAATTCGGTACTACGTTTTACTTCCGGAAAGCGATTCTCAAAATAGGCAGCGTTGGCCAGAAAATCCAGTGCGCGGACAAAGGCCTGCTGACGGATTTTCAAAGAAGCGACATCGATAAAGTATTTATAAATTTCCTGAGAAACTGTCACCTGATCCAACCTGATATCCTGATCATAAAAAGTGGATACCCGGCTTACAAAGTCTTTTTCATGGTCGTCGGGAAACACCCTGGCAAACTCGTTGAAGCTGGCTGCTATGTAAGGTTGTTGCTCTTCTGAAAATGTCACTGCTTTGATGGAAAGTGCTACGTAACTGTGGGTGAATTTTTCTTTATCTACCGGGATGGTCGGAGTATTTTCGCTTAGCATCTGTTGCGACAGTGTTTTCATACGTATTTGCAGACGTAACATTTTACTTAACTGCTGTTCAAAGTTTAACGGGTCGCGTAGCTTTAAATGCAGCTGCCGGGAAAAGTTGTGCTGCCGGATGTAACTTTCCAAACGGGTGAGCGTGACATAGTTCAGGAAGAAATCGGCAGCCGAAGGTCTTGCTTCTGAGGTTTTCATCAGTAGCTGCGGCATCTTCTTCATAATTTTGACATAGCCGTAGTAGTTGTTGATAAGACCGGCTGTTTTTAAAAAGTGGTTGTAGTTATTTGATGTGTAAACTACACGGTTCACTTTTATTTCGATAGAAAGCGCCGAAGCTAAGATGCCTTCTGAAAGGGGCAGTGTAAGCTGTCCTTTGGTAAATGAAATAGTTCGGGTTAAGGAATCGGTGAGGCGGTTGTTCTCGTAAAATAGAAGTTCCACATCGAGTTTTTCCGGCAGAAGCAAGGAATCAATTTTGAAATCACGGAAGAAAATATTGCCGGTCACATTTTGGTTATGGACTGAATATCTTAGAATAATCTGACCGTCACGGGATTTAACAATTGAAAAATGTACCTTGAAGCTAAGCTGTAGCCTGAGGCTGTTTACATTTTCGTTATTGTTGGAGGCCAGCAGGTTGAAAACTGATGCCAACTTGCTTTGTTTGTTTAGCAAAGAGTATGTAATGCCGAGGTTGAATTTTTGGTTCCATGACTGTGCCGTTGTGGTAATTGTTGCGAAGCTAACGAGCAGTGTTAGAAGTACGGGGAGAATACTTTTTTTCAATCTCAAATTTTTTTTGCAAAAGTAGGTAAACAGGGAAATTTGAGCCGATAGCCTGGCTGCCGCCCCAAAAATCATCAAAATAAAATCATAAAAAAAGTTCACATCTTATTGAAGATGTGAACTCTTAGAATGTGCCCAAGATAGGACTCGAACCTACACGACCTTGCGATCACTAGTCCCTGAAACTAGCGCGTCTACCAATTCCGCCACTTGGGCAAGTGGAATAATGAACTTGAATTTTTAATAATGAATAATCGGTTTTTATAAGAACTGTTCCTTGTACACTATTCACCTTTCAATGTCCATCACTCTCCCGGTGCCCAGAACAAGAATCGAACTTGCACTCCCAAAACGGGAACATGGCCCTCAACCATGCGCGTCTACCATTTCCGCCATCTGGGCTAAAAGAGGGTGCAAAAATAGTATTATTTCCTTTTTATTTGCAAATTTCAGAGAAATAATTTTTCACGGGGAAACTGTCTTTTATGACGTGGAAAAAGAAGATCTCTGAGCCGGACGGAGCAGTATAATTTATATTGTCGGGAACAGGGAATGTGTTCTTTTCAGAAAAACATTTATATTTGGCACTTAAAACAAATGGTGATATGGTTCAGATAAAAAAAGTTGAGAATAAAAAAGATTTAAAAGCGTTTATTGGATTCCCGTATGAACTTTATGCTGATGATGCACTTTACGCACCCGATTTGAGAATTGTTCAGAAGGAAACGCTGGACAAGAAAAAGAATCCGTTTTTCCATCATGCCGATGCCGATTATTTTATTGCGCTTGATGAAAACAGTAAAGTAGTAGGGCGCATTGGCGCTATCACCAATGAGTATTACGTCAAACACTGGAACGAAAATTACGGTTTTTTTGGTTTTTTTGATTCTGTTAACGATAAGGAAGTTTCCGGAGCTCTTTTTGATGCGGCCAAAGGCTGGTTGAAAGAAAAGGGCGTTGATGGCGTTTACGGCCCTATGAATCCCTCCACAAATGACACCTGCGGTACGCTTATAAATGGTTTCGATACGCCGCCTTATGTGATGATGGTTCATAATAAACCTTACTATGACGAATTGATTCAGGCAGCCGGATTTTCCAAAAAGATGGATTTGTTTTCTTACCGGTTTAAAGTGGATTCTTTACCCGGGAGATACGTTCAGCTGGCTGATAATATTGAAAAAAGGCTGAATGCGGAGGGTATTATCATTCGAAAGGTGAATTTTAAAAAGATAAAGGAAGAAGCTCCTAAACTGCAATATGTTTATAACAAAGCATGGGAAAAAAACTGGGGCTTTATTCCTATGGACGATGCGGAGTTTAAAGCGCTGACACAGGAGCTTAAAATGGTTACCTCACCCGAGTTTGTTTACATTGCAGAGGACAAAGGAAAACCTGTGGCTTTTATTGCCATCCTGCCGGATATAAATCAGATTACAAGAACGATTCGTAATGGACGTCTTCTCCCCTTCAATTTTCTGAAACTAATAAATTTCAAGAAGAAAGTTACCCGTGGACGCGTGCTTACCCTCGGTCTGGTTGACGGATATCGCCTAAAAGGTATCGACACGGTCATGTATGCCCGTTGTTATAAAACTGCAAAAAAAATGGGTTATGAGGAGGCTGAAGCGAGCTGGATATTGGAAAACAACACCATGATGAACCGTATCCTGCAAAATATTAACGCGGATCCGTACAAAACATATCGCATCTATTCGCTGGATTTTAAGAAAAGCTGATAAAAGGTCATGATGCAGTTTTTTAATAAAACTAAACTCGGTGTTGTCGACCTCTTAAACACGGTTTTTATTTTTATTGTTTTCATTTTTTATCTCTTTTCGCTACCGCGAAATCCATACACTGGCTGGCCATTGGTTGTACTTGGATTTTCTTTGGGATTGGTATTGCTGGCAGTATTTCTCCGTAAAAACAGAAAAAAAAACCCTCCCGAATCGTTTTGGGGAAAGCTGGGCAAGACGTACCTTGATTTCTACCCACTAATTTTCATGTTCGTGATTTTTGAGAGTTTCTTTATGATTCTTCCCTATTTCAACCCGCATGACTATGACCGTGAGTTGGCTCAGATAGATTTCAGCATGTTTGGGGTTTATCCTACTGTGTGGATAGAGCAATGGGTCAGGCCGTGGCTGACAGACTTACTGTATCTGGCCTATTTCATTTACTATCCTTTTCCGCTGTTTATCCTGGTTTTCCTGTATCGGAAAAAACAGTTTACGGCTCTCGACCGGAGTGTATTTATTCTGCTTGTGGTGAATTATGGAGCATATATTACCTATTTTTTTGTCCCGGCTATGGGGCCGCGGTTTTATGAGCCGATCATACAGCTGCAGACAAAAGCCTTAAACGGAATTTTCCTTGCGGTGCCCATTCGGGACATCATCAGTGTGTTTGAGCCGAACAAGTTCGATGCCTTTCCCAGTCTGCACATTGCCACGTCATTAACAACCATGATTATCATGGCCAAATACAATAAAAGAATGTTTCTTATCTTTATCCCGCTCTTTATTGGAATTCTGGTGGCGGTTATTTATTGTCAGTTCCATTATGTGGTGGATGTTTTTGCCGGTATTGTGTGGACGGTCGTTGCCTTCACGCTGGCTGGAAAGTTTTATGACAAAAGGATAACAGGCAGGCTGACACCTTATTGTAAAACAGAAAACAATGTTTAAAGGAATTACATTTGAAAAGCGCGATATTCATGTGTACGTGATACTTTTGAGTGCCCCGGTGTTGCTGACGCTATACCGTTATCATGGTTATCCTCAATTTTTCTACAAATATTTCCCGCAGTTTAAAACGCTGGTCTATGGAGATTTAGTAGCCCGCTTCTGGCAGTTCGGCGTATTCTTTGTGCTGATGTTTATCCTACCGGTATTGTACATTAAATTCGGGATGAAAAGCTCGCTACGGCAGTTTGGCTGGGGCTGGGGCGATGTAAAATACGGCCTTAGATGGCTGATAACCATTCCGCTGCTGGTGGCACCAATTATTTTCATTGCTTCCAAAATGCCCAGCCTACGCGTGGAGTACCCGCTGGCCAAAAGCTTACTTGCCGACCAAACGCATCTGTTTGTTTATGAAACGGCTTATGTGTTGTTTTACTATGTGGCATGGGAATTTTTCTTCCGCGGTTTTATACTCTTCGGATTGAAAGATCGTTTTGGTGCTGTAAACGCTATTCTTATTGAAACCATCTCCTCCTGCCTGGTACACATCGACAAACCCGAAGGCGAAATTATCGGTTCCATTGTGGTGGGTATTTTGTTTGGCATGATTGCACTTCGCAGCCGTTCCATCTGGTATGTCTTTCTAATCCACGCGTCCATTGGCGTTTTAACCGGCCTGTTCATAATCTATTTTCACTGATGGAAAAAGTTCTGGTAACCGGCGCCAATGGTTTTATCGGTAGCAACCTTTGCCGGAGGCTGCTCTCCGAAGGATATGAAGTCAATGCTCTGGTGCGGAAAAGCTCCGATTTGCAGTTTATTGAAGACCTGCCATTGCGGCGTTACTACGGCGATATTACGCAGCCTGAGACACTAAAGCCGGCGTTGGAAGGAGTACGGATAGTTTTCCATGTGGCCGGACTGGCTGCTGACTGGGGTTCGTATGAAACTTTTGACAAGATTAACTTCCGGGGCACAAAAAATATAGCACTGGCGGCGGATGCTGCGAAAGTGAAACGTTTTGTGTATGTTAGTACGGTGGCTTTTCATGGTTTTGGAAAGCAAAAGGTAAAAGAAGATGACCCGCCGGCAAAAAACCTGATCCCTTATGCGCAAACCAAGCTTTTGGCGGAGCAATGGCTTTGGGCTTTTTCAAAGAAATCTTCAATGGAAATCACTGCGGTCCGTCCGGGAAATGTCTTTGGCATCAACGACCGGACTTTTTTATTTAAATATATCGATGTGCTGCTGCAAGGGAAATTTGCCGAAATAAACCACGGTCGTAGCAAGACGTGTCCGGTTTACGTGGAAAACCTGGTAGACATTATGATGCTGGCTGCCACCGAACCCAAGGCTGTTGGAAACGCTTATATTGCCACCGATGGTCTGGATATCTGCTGGCACGAATTCAACACAGCTCTGGCAAGGCAGCTTGGCGTTCCGTTGCCCAAAACATCGCTTCCTTACGGACTGGCTATAGCTGTTGCTAAAAGTTATTATGCTGTTCACCGGCTGCTTAGGTTACGAAGCGAGCCTTTTTTAACACCTTACCGGGTAAACAACGGTGGAAGAGATTATCATTTCAGCATCCAAAAATTAAAAGCTCATTTTGACTATTCTCCGGCCATCGGTCTGGAAGAGGGACTGAAAAGAACAGTGGAGAGCTATCGTACACATGCTTTGTGATACCGGCCTTCTCCGGATTATTATTTTGTGAATAGGCAAAATCAGGAAGCTATTGGACACTTCAAAAAATCACCCCTGTTAGGTATTGGATAAGGTAAGGGTACATCCTAATTTTGCATTTATAATTTAAAATAATAAGGTCATGCAAAATGTAGGAATTTTTTACGGTTCAGACACCGGAAACACAGAAGATGCGGCCAAACTCCTGCAACAGGAATTTGGAGCAGACAAAGCTCAAATCTTTGACGTTGCCAATACAAAAGCAAGTGATATGGAACAATTTTCTAACCTGATTTTTGGCTCTTCCACATGGGGAGAGGGTGATATGCAGGAGGACTTTGAAGATTTTATCCCGGAAATTAAATCTGCCAACATGGAAGGAAAGAAAGTAGCTATTTTTGGTTGTGGTGACCAGGAAGCTTATGCAGATTCGTTTGTTGATGCGATAGGCTTAATATATGAGGCGCTTGCTGGAAAGGGCTGTGAAGTTGTTGGAAAAGTCTCAACGGATAGCTATGAATATGATGAATCCCAAGCCGAGATCGATGGGCAATTTGTAGGATTACCTTTGGATGAAGATAACGAAAGTAACCTTACCGGTGACAGAATAAAAAAGTGGGTGGAACAACTGAAGAAAGAGTTTAATTAAAAAAAAGAATAAACCATGAAAACATCATCTCTGATAAATAATATCGAGTATAATGAAGATAAACCATCTGTCAATGTGCTACTTGAAACCGAAAACACCAAAGAAATCCGTATTGCTTTTAGGAAAGGACAAGCCATGAAGAATCACCAAACACCTTTCCCTATAATTGTAGAAATCTTTGAAGGTAAAATTGATTTTGGTGTCCGGGGAATCACCCATCAGTTACAAAAAGGTGATCTCGTGGCATTGGAAGGAAATGTCCAGCATAACTTAAGTGCAAAGGCCGACAGTATTGTGAGATTAACCCTGTCTAAGCAAGATAAAGCAAAGAGGGTCAGGGATGTGGTTGGTGAATAAATGAATATTACAGATTGACCCAGACATGGATTCCAGAGAAGAAAACAGGTTGAAAGTAGTGAGGTAAGGACGTGAAAGATAAACAGGAATTATTAAAACGATTAATGATTTCACTGAGTAGAAACGAAGTGGAACAAGCTGATAAGTTGATAATGACCTTTAAAAAGGAGGTCTCTGAGATAACCGCTGAAGAGGTCACGGAAGTCGCCCAGAAACTGGAAGATGAAAAAGTTTTTGCCAATACGCAGATGCATGTTGCTATTGAAAGAAAAGTGTTTGAAATAGTCAACAGCAAGATCCTGCAACCGGATTTGGCTTCTTTCCCAAAAGGACATCCCATCTATACCTTCCTTGAGGAGAATAGACAAATTACCGTACTTGTTGAAAGAGCAAGACAGCTGAAAGAGAGACAAGGTAGTTTTACCGGTTTAAAAACGGATTGGATTCTTATCGCCAGGCAATTTTTAGACCTCAACATCCATTATCTGAGAAAAGAAAACCAACTATTTCCATTCCTGGAAAAGTATGGTTTTAACCATCCCAGCTCAATGATGTGGAGCCTACACGATGAAATTAGAAGTCTTGCCAGGACTTTTTCCAAAGCAGTAGAAGAAGATGACGAAAAGACAGCACAATATATATTACCGGTGCTGCTTCGCGAAGCTGGTGAAATGACCATCAAAGAAGAAAAAGTGCTTCTTCCTACATCCGTCCGTCTGCTTACAGAAGATGACTGGAAAGCCATACGGGAAGGCAGCTATGAAGCGTAGTAGTTTGCTGGGGTTTTTTGCGGTGTTCGGGCCGGGTCTTGTGGTGATGTTTGCCGATACCGACGCCGGGAGTGTAATAACCGCTTCACAGAGCGGAGC
>VAPL010010643.1_pt1 | contig 11941 bp, 5 predicted proteins | sample 3395061 | NCBI WGS metagenome assembly VAPL01 (sample SAMN08290444, study PRJNA428436) | hydrothermal vent metagenome | isolation source: Deep-sea hydrothermal vent chimney 2 | place: Pacific Ocean: Juan De Fuca Ridge | depth 2182 m m
AACCCGGAGAATATCACGCCGGGATTGATTGAACCAGAAGAGAACCAATATGTCATCACCGGCCCTTATACCGTCTAAGCCCTGGATATATTGGGGGTATAGCTCAATAATACCCTCTTCTGAGGATATATCGTAACTCCTCGGGGTCTCCCGGCGGAGTTGGAGATCGCAATGGAGGATACCTATGGGGTTTATGGTTATATCGGTCATGATTTTTCTCCTGTTGTCTGAAGTAAAGCTGACTGCTATCCACTTCAAAAGTCAAGAAAAAATGTAACTGAGCGGCCTAAAATTAATTATTAAATTATTTACTTTTTTTGAATTAAAATTTGACATGGAGCTTAATAACTTTATACAATTTTTGTGACTATTCGGCCGGGGGAATAAACTTCCATTAATTCTGCCGGTTAACTATTCTGGAGTATGTCTATATTCTGAGCACTTTGCTTATGGATTTTGGCACATCCTGACTCGATTTGATCAGGCTCAAGCTGTACCTGAGTATTGTTTTTAAACTAACTTTAAATCTTTGAATTGTGAGGTTGATATGACCGCCTTGGAACACCACGGAAAAGGCACAGAGAAGATGACTGATGATGGCATCAGGGCTATATTCGAGCCCGCTTCGGTGGCTGTGGTGGGGGCTTCGCAGCGGCCGGGCAGTGTGGGGCGGGCGGTGTTTAAGAACCTCCTCGAGGGCGATTTTTCCGGGGTACTTTATCCGGTAAACGTCAAGGGCGGTTCGGTATGCGGGGTGGCGGCTTACAGGAATCTGGCCGAAATTCCGGGGCCGGTGGAACTAACAGTGATAATTGTCCCCGCTCCTCTTGTGGCGGGAGTGGCCCGGGAAGCCGGGGAAAAGGGTGCCCGGGGGATTATCGTTATCTCGGCTGGTTTTCGGGAGGTGGGTAAGAACGGGCTGGCCCTGGAAGAGGAGTTGACCGCGGTCTGCCGGGAGTATGGGATCAGTCTCGTGGGGCCCAACTGCCTTGGGGCGATTAATACCGATGCGGCTTTTGGCTTAAACGCCAGTTTTGCCCGCCGCCCGCCTTTAACTGGCAATATCGGTTTTATCAGCCAGTCCGGCGCCCTCTGCACGGCGGTGCTGGATTACGCCGCCCGCAAGAATATCGGCTTTTCCAAATTTATATCGGTGGGCAATAAGGCCGATATTGATGAACTGGCCCTCTTGAAATACCTCCATGATGATCCTCAGACCAGGGTTATCATGATGTATGTTGAAGACCTGCGGCACGGTTTCCCCTTTATTGAAGCGGTGCGTGAGATCACCGGCGGCAGCAGGCATACCCCTATTGTTGCCGTTAAATCAGGCCGCACTGCTGCCGGGGCGGCGGCGGTGAGTTCTCATACCGGCTCTCTCGCTGGTTCCGAGGCCATTTACGATGCCATCTTTCATCAAAGCGGCATTTATCGGGCTCAGACCATCGGTCATCTTTTTGATTACGCCATCGCCTTCGCCACTCAGCCCCTGCCGCGTTCGAACCGGGTGGCAATTATTACCAACGCCGGCGGCCCTGGGATAATCGCCACCGATATTACCATGAACGTCGGACTCACTCTGGCTGAGTTTGCCCCTGAAACTGAAGAGGTTCTGGCCGCCGCTCTGCCATCCACTGCCAATATTCATAACCCGGTGGATGTTATCGGGGACGCCGGAGTTGACCGTTATAAGGCTGCCTTTGAGGCGGTGCTGCGGGACGAGAATGTGGATGGGGTCATCTTTATCCTTACTCCGCAGTCCATGACCGATATTTATGCCACGGCTCAGATTATTCCTGACCTGGCCCGTCGCAGCGGCAAGCCGGTGTTAACCTCTTTTATGGGTGAGATGGATGTCCGGGATGCCATTGATTTTTTAGAGCGGAACCATATGCCCCATTATCATTTTCCGGAGATGGCGGCCCGAGCCATGGGGGCCATGTATAAACACGCCCGCTGGATTAACCGTCAGCATTTAATTGAGTTAGAAATTTCCCCGGATCGGCAGCAGGTCAGGGAGCTCATTAAGGCCGCCCTGGATTCGGGCAAGACCTATCTTGGCGAGGTGGAAGGTAATGAAATCCTGGCTGCTTACGGTTTTCCTGTTCTGCCAGCCCGCCTGACGACTACCCCGGAGGAGGCCGCGGCGGCGGTGCTGGAATTTGGCAGAACCGTATTCAAAATTGTCTCCCCGCAGGTGGTGCATAAATCCGACCTGGGCGGGGTGCGGATCGGTATTGAAACCGAGGAAGAGGCCAGGGCTGCCTTTACTGATATTGTCAGTACGGTGAGCAAAAATGCCCCCCAAGCCGAGATAGAAGGGGTGTATGTCCAGCAGATGGCCCCCAAAGGGGTGGAGGTGATTCTGGGGATCAACCGCTACAAGACCTTCGGGCCGCTCTTGATGTTCGGGCTGGGCGGTATATTCGTGGAAATATTTAAGGATGTCACTTTTCGGCTGGCCCCAATTCGCCATAATGCCGCCCGGGCCATGATTCGTTCCACCAAGGCCTATCCCATGCTGAACGGGGCCAGGGGTGAAGAGCCCTGCGACACCAATGAGCTGGAACGTTGTCTTACTCTGCTTTCCGCTCTTGCCGTTGATAATCCGGAGATTGCTGAGCTTGACATTAACCCCTTGATTGTTCATCCCGACGGCCAGGGCTGTTCGGTGGCCGACTGTCGTATCCTGCTGGATTTGGAGCGCATGTAATAGAATATGTTTCTACGGCTGAACGTGGGTATAAGAGACTGAACAGGCTGCCACAATCCCAGTGGCAGACCATAAAAAAACAGGAGATTAATATGGACTATTCCCGACTTGGGATTGATTTGCTGGTACCATTATTTTGTCAGGGCGTCAAGGAAACTCTGGAGCAATGTACCGGCCGGGAGGTTAACTATTCCAATACGATTTTGAGTATTCCCAAAATCAGTATCCGCCCAGATATGGGTGGTTTCGTGGAACTTTTTGGTGACTATAACGGGCTGGCAGTGATGAATTTTTCCAGCGATGTCGCTCTGGCTATTTATAAGGACTATATGACTACCATGGGTATTCCAGCCGCGGATCTGGTCAAGAATGCCACTTCTGTGGAGGTTGCTGATACCATTGGTGAACTGATTAACCAGGTTATGGGCAAAACCCAGCAACTCATTGAGATTGAATATGATCTAAGCGCCCAGCGTGGCCAGCCCAAGGCCCTTAATCTTAATCACGCCATCAGTTTGACCCCTGAGCTGGCCCTGGGAACCATGGATATGGCCAATATCCTGCTAGACAACCGGCGTGTTGTCTTTCAGATGGATCAGATGCGTTTTTATATGGAACTGGCCATGGAGAGAATGAGCTTTGTCAATTTAGATCTCTCCTGAGCCGTTATGATCGTAAAAATCTAACCTGGGCTTGTCTGGGAATGCCTATATCCGCCGTTATCAGGAAATGTCGATTGCCGTTAGGTTGTAAGCCGATTTTTTATCGAACCGCTAAAGGTGAGCCCTGCCGGCTGACTGACCAGATTATGCCGCTTAAAACCCCCGCCTGTGAATTAAGGCTATGAGTGCCGCTACGCAAAGGAAAATTGAGGAACTGGAGACCAAAGTCCAGGCCTTGAGTTCCAAAAATATCCAGCTCTCGGAAACCTGTGAGGATTATCTGCTTCTTGCCGCCATCTCCGAGCTGGTTAATACTCATCATGGTAATCTTGCCGATCTCCTTGTCGGAGTTATGGAGAGAATATGTCTGCTCCAGGGCATTCCCTTTTGCGCCTATTGCGTAAAAGCCGGTGATAGATTGCTCTTTAAGGAATATTATTTTTCTCTTTCCGACGCGCCTCTGAGCGCCAGGCAGATCAGTATTCCCAGTGATTTTTCAACTAAACACACTGTTCATTGCTGTGTTGGTAAAAAACTCAATTCCTCTTGCAGGCCCTTTAAATTTGGCGACTTTGAATTTACTCCCAAGGCCGTCATGCTTATTGCCTGCCACAGCAGTTTAAGTCCAGCCTATCTCTTTTTTGCCGGTAACACCAACACCCCTGAAGCCTATTTGCGTAAAAAGGCCTCTCTGCTGGAGCGGATCACTGAGATAATCTGCACCCGGATTGATAATATGCTCCTCGCTGACAGTCTGGGGGAGCTGAACAAGAAACTCGACCAGAAGGTGATTAAACGCACTAGGCAGTTAGCTGAGGTCAATGAAGAGTTGCGGCGGGAAATTTTAGATCGCCGCCAGGCCCAGCGGGAGTTGAATGAGGAACGGGAACTTTTGATGGTAACCATGGCCAGCATTGGTGACGGGGTGATCAGTACTGATACCGAGGGCCGGGTGGTATTGATGAATAAGGTGGCCGAGGAACTTACTGGCTGGTCGATGAAGGAGGCCGGTTCGCGGCCTCTTACGGAGATATTCCGGATTATTAACGAGCAAAGTCGCGAACCCTGTGAAAATCCGGTGGATAAGGTTATGAAGTTCGGTGAGGTCAGGGGTCTGGAAAATAATAATACTGTTCTTCTCGCCAGATGCGGCCGGGAAATTCTGATCGGTGACAGCGGTGCCGCTATCAGGGATATCAGCGGCCGGATTATCGGGGTGGTTCTGGTGTTTCGGGATATTACCGAGTCTCGGCGGCTGGAGTCCGAGATGTTTAAGGCCCGGAAGCTGGAATCGGTGGGGGTGCTGGCCGGTGGTATCGCCCATGATTTTAATAATCTTCTGGCCGGTATTATGGGTAATATCAGCCTGGCTATGCTGCGGAGCAAAAAGGATGATGATATATATTCCCTGCTCGCTGAGGCGGAAAAGGCGTCGCATAGAGCCAGAGATTTGACTCAGCAGTTATTAACCTTTGCCAGGGGAGGTGAACCGGTGAAGAAATTATCTTCCATTGCCGACATTATTCGTGACTCATCCGCCTTTGTTCTGCGGGGCAGCAAGGTGGGGATTGAATATGCCATCGCCCCTGATCTTCTGCCCCTGGAGATTGATCCCGGCCAGATCAGCCAGGTTATCAGAAATCTTATCGTTAATGCCGTGCATGCTATGCCCGCCGGCGGCCTGATCAAAATTAAGGCGGAAAATTATTATATAGCCTCTACCACAGCTGAAAATCTGCCGCCCGGAGCCTATGTCAGTTTGCGGGTGGTGGATAACGGCATCGGGATTAAACCGGAGCTGCTTGAGAAGATATTTGATCCATATTTCAGCACCAAGCAGATCGGCAGCGGTCTGGGATTGGCAATTACCCACTCTATTATTCGTAAACATCACGGTGAGATCCGGGTTGAATCGTGGCTGGGCAAGGGTACTGAATTTATCATCCTCCTGCCCGCTCTTGAGCGTGTTAAGCTGCAAGCGCCGGAGAAAAAGGCTGCCACCCCTGAACTGCACAGGGGCCAGGGCCGGATTTTGATTATGGATGATGAGGAGATGCTTAGAACGATGTTGTTTGTGATGCTTTCCCGCTGCGGATATGAGGTTATACAGGCCGTTGACGGTGAAGAGGTGGTGCGAATATACCGCGAGGCAGCGGCAGAAGGCAAGCCCATTGATCTGGTGATTATGGATCTCACAATTCCCGGCGGCATGGGCGGCAGGGAGGCCGTGCGTGAGCTGCGCCTTTTTGATCCGCATGTCAAGGCCCTAGTGGCCAGCGGCTATTCCAATGACCCGGTAATGGCCGATTATGCCGCGCACGGTTTCAGCGGTGCCATCGCAAAGCCCTTTAAATTTCAGGAACTTTGTGAGCAGGTACAGAAGATTTTGGATTGACTCAGTTATATATACAGTTTTCGTAGCTATTCAGCAGTGTTCCAGCTCGGAGTCTACGCTTACCTATGACTTCGAAGCATACTTTGGAGAAGGCATAGGTAAGCGAAGACTCCGAATGGGCGAAGATAGGGGGCTGGTGAATAGTTACCAGTTCTCTACGGCCTTGGTTTTTTAGCCGGCCGCAGTTTTCATGGCGATACAATTTGCGATTTGAATCTAATTGTTGTATAATTCCCTCCTCCCACAGCTTTTGGAAGTATCAATTCCCTGTTACGTATAGATAATTGCTGGTTCAAGCGTTATTCGTTGTCTAAAAACGGAAAACGGTACTCTTTTTTCAGGTATTTGTCTGTGCGCTTTCTATCTGTGCTTTTTTCTCGCTGACTTTCTATCGACTTTGTCTATAGTCGTTGACATTAACCAACTCCATGGCGGAGTTACAAAAGGAATTTATGGATTTTAAAACCTTTAATTTTCACTCTTCAATTGCCGCGGGCATTGAAGCGGCAGGCTATCAAACGCCCACCCCCATTCAGCGGAAGGCAATTCCGGCAGTTTTGAAGGGGCAGGATATCATGGGGCTGGCTCAAACAGGCACCGGCAAGACTGCGGCCTTTGTTCTGCCCATTTTAGAACGGCTGATCAACGGTGGACGAGGCTTTGTCCGGGCCTTGATTGTTGCTCCTACCCGTGAACTGGCGGAGCAGATTAACGACAATATCTGTACTCTTGGTAAAAAAACCGGTCTTCGCAGTATTTCGATCTATGGCGGGGTGAATATCACTACTCAGATTGCCAAACTGGCACGGGGGGTTGATATTGTCGTTGCCTGCCCTGGGCGGCTCCTCGATCATCTCAAACAGCGGACAGTCTCGCTTTCCCGGCTTGAGGTGCTGGTTCTCGATGAGGCGGATCATATGTTTGATATGGGCTTTTTCCCTGATATTAAGCGGATTATGCAGCAGCTTCCGGCTCGTCGGCAGAATCTTCTTTTTTCGGCCACTATGCCGAGGGAGATTCTTCATCTGGCCAGGGAGGTATTGTATCAGCCGGTAACTATTCAGATCGGTATTACGGCCCCGGCCGATACCGTCACCCATGCCATTTATCCGGTGGCGCATCATCTAAAAACCAGGCTTCTGCTTGAACTCTTAAAAAATACGAGTACTGAATCGGTATTGATCTTTACCCGTACCAAACATCGGGCTAAACGTGTTGGTGAACAATTAGCCAAAAAGGGGTTTAAAGCCGCCTCAATTCAAGGCAATCTGTCGCAGAACAGACGGCGGGAGGCCCTGAATGGCTTTCGTGACGGAACTTACCAGATCCTGGTCGCAACTGATATTGCCGCCAGGGGAATTGATGTATCTGGAGTTTCGCATGTGATTAACTATGATATTCCCAACACCCCAGATGCCTATATCCACCGGATTGGCAGAACCGGCCGGGCTGCCCGTACTGGTGAGGCTTTTACCTTAGTCACGGATGATGATATCAATGTAGTTCGAGGAATTGAGCGGGTTCTTGGCGCCCGGATTAAAAGCAAGGTTCTTGATGATTTCGATTATGATATACCGGCGCCGAAAAATAACCAGGAGTTCGCCCGACCGCCCCGTAAACCGGTTCCCCGTCATAAGTCACTCCATAGACAAAAAAAGACTGGGCCAAAACCATCCAGATCAACCTCGCCGGCCGGGGCTAAACCCGCAAGGCCACAACAACGGCCAGCCGGCAGTAAACCGGCTGCCGGGTCTAAACCTAAACCCCGGCACGGAGGCGGTTCCTTCCGCTCCAGACGCTCCAGATAGGTCTTTCCGGCTTGCGTCGTCGGGCCGGGGTTAGGGGGGGCGCGGCCCGCGCCACCCCTAACCCCGCATAGAGAACGGCGAACGGTGCGCCGTTAGGAACTCCAGGAAGCGGGGTTTCGGCGGCGTCCGCTTAGTAGGGTCTGTAAATAAACGGTCATGGCCAGTCTTGTTTCTTTACAGACCCTTATTTTTTCTTGGTCATCTCTTGTAAAATATCTTTGATCTTATTTAATTCCTGACCGTATTTTGTCCAGTTAGCCTGTTTCAGATAGTTTTGGGCCTTGTTGTAATATTTCAGAGCCTTCTCTGCCATGTCGGGCAGCGACCCTGTTGGCGACCCGCTAATGGCTTTTTGTACTTGGGCGGCGGGGACGGATTCCACCGCAAAGACGGCTCGCAGGGCATCATCGAGATTATCGCGCATTTGCAGTTTATCTCCAAGCGCGACAATGACCCTCTTTAGTTCCGGCATCCTGCTTTGTTCTGACTGGAGGTAAACCGGCTCCACATACAGAAAGGAATGATCAATTGGAATAACCAGTAGATTGCCGCGGATAACGCTGGAACCCATCTGCCCCCATAGGGTTAACTTGGAAGATATCTCGGGCTTTTGGTTTATCCGGGCGTCAATCTGTAATGGCCCGTAAATCAACTTTTCCTTGGAGAGCCGGTATTCCAATAATTGGCCATAGTTCTTACCGTCGCAACGGGCGCACAGCCAGGCCACCATATTATTCTTCTTCGATGGCGTAAAGGGCAGCATCAAAATAAATTCTTCCGATTTGGTGTCCGGCAACCTCATAATAATATAATAAGGTAACATTGTCTGTTCACTCTTATTGTAGACCTCGGACGGTAAACTCCATAAATCTTCCTGGTTATAGAAGACCTGGGGGCTTGTCATGTGAAATGTATTATACATTTCTCCCTGAATACGGAAGAGATCCATGGGGTAGCGGATATGCTTCCTCAGGTAGGCGGGCATCTCTCCTATGGGTTTAAAGAGGGTGGGGAATATTTTTTTATAGGTCTGAATTATCGGATCTGACGGGTCAATTATATAATAGGAAACATCTCCGTTATAGGCGTCAATGACCACCTTTACGGAATTGCGAATATAATTCAGTCCTCTGCTGCCTTGAGATTGAGTAAGAGGCTGGGAGTAAGGAAACATATTTGAGGTGGTATAGGCGTCATGAATCCAGTAGAGCCGGCCGTTTTTACCCACTACCAAATAGGGATCAGAATCATACTGCAGAAAGGGAGCTATCGTTCTGTCCCGATCCGTAATGAGGCGATGGAACATGATACGGCTCTTATTGGTGACGTAATGGGTCAGCAGGATATTGATATCTGAGAAATCAGAGGCATAAATCAGCTGACGAAAAAGGCTGGAAAGCTGAACACCGCCTCTGCCCTGGTAAGAGGTATAAACATTTTTGTTGCCCTTGGGATAATCGAACTCCTTGGTTTTGGTGTTGACAATGGCGTATTGGTTCGTTTGTTCGCCATAGTAGATTTCCGGGCGTTTAATTGTCAGGACTTTTGAGCTGGGCGGGATGTTCTGGACAATCAAATCCGGCATGCCGTCCTTGGTGATTTTGTTTACCGGACTCATGACCAGGCCGTAACCGTGAGTGTATTTTAGATGTATGTTAATCCAGGTGCGGGCGCGGGCAGGGAGCCGTGAAGGAGGTAATTCCCGGGCCGCAAGGGCTACCTCGGTGTATTTATTCTTGAAATGATAGCGGTCAATGTCCACATTCTTGAAATTATAATAAAGTCTGATTTCCTGTAATTGCCTGTAAGTCTCGATTAACGGCCTGGTATCCCAGAGCCTGACGTTATGGATGGTGGCCTGATTTTCTTTTATGTTTTTGTAGGTTGTGCTCTGGCGTACCGGGAAAGATTTTTCTTTGATTTTGTTCAAGCCAAAGGCCAGGCGGGTGAATTTTATGTTATGGCGGATATAAGGGGTTTCCTTGCTTAATTCCGTGGGTTTAACGATATATTGCTCAATGATGCTGGGGTATAGCCAGGCGAAACCCACGAGAACCACAAAATAAGCAATAATGGAATAGAGTAGTAAATTCCATTTTTTGATGAAGGGCATCATAAAGGAAAGAATTGCCACCAGCAGAGCCATGATGCATACCGTCCAGTAGGCAGGAATCCGCGCGTGGATATCGGCATAGGATGCCCCGTATGCCACACCTGAGCCCGAATACATCAAGCCGTAGAGTTTCAGCCTGAAAATCAGGGCGATTCCGAGAAAAAACAGACCGCCGAGAACCGCGAGATGAGAGCGTACCTTCTGGTTTATGTAAAAGCGGTTTTCCTGGACGCCAACGGCTTGATCCATAAAATAGGAGACCGCTACCGCTAATAAAACAATAATCACAGACAATAAATACCACTGCTGGATAAAATCATAGAGTGGCAGTTGAAAGACATAAAATCCCACATCTTTGGCAAAAATCGGGTCGATTATCCCAAATTTACTGGCATGCAGGAATTGTAAGAAAATTTTCCATGAGTTGGCGGCGTTGGAACCCATGATGAATGAAAAAAACAGGATAATTGCGGACCATGAATATTTGGCGTATTTATCACTGAAAATGATATCAAAAACCGTCGTGGGCTGCTCTGGTGAGAGCGTTCTCAAGGAGCGGGTGTGGCCGCCCCTTTTCCTTGAAATAGCAATATTCAGCCAGGCAAAAATTCCAAACAGGAAGAAAAAAACAAAAAAGGACAGGAACTTTGTGGTGAGAGTCGTTACGAATACCGCACCGAAACCGATATTCTTAAACCACAGCCAGTCGCCGTAATACCCGGCGAAAGGGGAGAAAATCATCAGCGATACTATAACAAGAGAGGTAAACGCGATAAGTACTGATTTTAAACTCATGATAAATTCCCCGCTTGATTTTAATTTGTAACATCAAAACCCTCAGTGATATTACAAAATATATTAAGATGAGACTCTATCACAAACAGGATAGTCCCGCAAGGCCCTGCCGCACGAATGAAGGAATGAAAGGGGGCTGTCGTTGATTCTTCGTAATTGATCGCAGGCTGAAACAAACCGGCAGGCAACTCACCCCCTGGGCCGGAGATACGAGGTATCGGGCTGTGAAGCGTACATTGGTACGTGAACAGCCCGATAACGAAGCAGATTCGGTGCCCTGTGATCGCTTACGATTCTTCAGATTCCCACCTGGGGTCTGGTCTGGACTATATAAAATTTACCATCCGCGTAGGCGCCTTCAATATCCTGGGGGCATCCGGCCATGGCCTTTTCGGTCTCAATGCCAAGCCTGGTAATATCCTGTAGGAACTTAGTTCTGAAATCTGCCTGCCATAAGAGCGGGCTGTTAATATAGTCGGGCAACTTTTCCTGGGGCGGCACCAGCAAAACACTGTCATAGAGGCCTGCTCCGGCATAGCCTTCCAGGTCTTCACCATTGGAGTCGGAGCGGATAATGAGCCCGCCGCCCGTCAGGGCCAGGCCTTTGCCCGGATAGGAGATAATACGCGGTTCAAGATTTTTCTTATCCTTACGGCAGGTAAAACTTAAGGCGCGGCCGGGATAATTGCCGCTGCAGAGGGTCTCTCCCAGACCCAGAACCACCTCGGCGTAAAGTTCATTTTTATCAAAGGTAAAGGGGTTGGCGGTATGGATCACAAAAGCGTATTGGGCCGCGACGACCTCCTGGATGAGGACGGCCATGGTGAGTTTATCATGCTCCAGGCGCCATTTTTTGCGGCTCCAGTAGGCTCGTTCATTCCACTTTGAGGCCCAAATCTGTTTTATCCGTGACCAGAGGAGCGGCCAGTCATCCGGCCATCCCAGCCCTTCGTCCGCCATGGCCTGCCGCAGGGATTTAGGCAGCGTCGGCGGGGCGCTGAGCTGGTTTATACATTGCCTTAGTTTAAGGAGATTCTGGAGCGGATTCCGGTCAAGCACCCGTGTAAGCTCGTTATAAATTTTCAGGAGGGGCTTGTTAGCCTTTATGGTCAGCACCCGCTCGCAGCTGCAAAAAGGGATGGCCGCGGAGCGTGGTATGTGGAGCCAGGCCGGTATTTTATCTTTGAGCTGCTGGAGCTTGAGGGACTTGCCGCCCACAATTTTACTGGTGAACTTTTTACTTGCCGCGGCGTAGCTGGTAAATGTAACCTGGCGGGCGCGGGCCGTCGGCAGCTTTGCTTTCGGGCTGTTTTTTTTCTGGGCCGTGCCGCTCTTTTGCGGGTGGTATTCCACCTCTCCCGAGGATTTTATTGTCAGTTTTATATTTTTGCCCTGGTATGACTTCAGTTCGGCAAATATTTCAGGTTCATAGCAGGTCGCGAAGAGGATCTTGGC
>VAPL010184249.1_pt1 | contig 11932 bp, 7 predicted proteins | sample 3395061 | NCBI WGS metagenome assembly VAPL01 (sample SAMN08290444, study PRJNA428436) | hydrothermal vent metagenome | isolation source: Deep-sea hydrothermal vent chimney 2 | place: Pacific Ocean: Juan De Fuca Ridge | depth 2182 m m
AGACTGGAAAGACTTTGATCTGACAATCAAATCTTTGGCTTTGTTATAGCACTGATATGAGGAAATATAACATGCAGAAAAGTATGACAGCCATTCGTGGTGCGGCGCTAAGTTTCCAGGATGACCCGTTCCAAAAAAACATTGAAGATTGCATGATCTATGAGCCCGACGCCATTATTGTCATGGCGGACGGTAAAATCACCCAGTTCGGCCCTGCAAATACCATCCTGAAAACACTCCCCGCAGATACCCCCATAACCCACTATCACGACAGCATCATAACCGCGGGGTTTATTGATAGTCATGTTCACTACCCGCAAACTCAAATCATAGGTGCTTTTGGTAAACAGTTAATTGACTGGTTAAATAAATACACCTTTATTGCCGAACAGCAATTTAAAAGTAAAGAGCATTCTCGTGAGGTTTCAAAAACTTTTCTTCAGGAGTGCTTGCGCAATGGCACCACAACCACCTGTACATTCTGTACGGTCTTCCCTGAATCGGTTGATGCCTTTTTTGAAGAATCAGAAAAATTAGGTATGCGTAATATTGCGGGTAAGATCATGATGGATCGTAATGCCCCGGATGCGTTAACCGACACACCCCAACAGGGTTATGATGAAACTAAAGCACTCATTGAAAAATGGCATGGTAAGGGCCGCCAGTTATATTGTGTAACCCCCAGGTTCGCGCCCACCAGTTCTGCGGAGCAAATGGAGATGACGGGCAAGGTATGGAAAGAACACCCCGGAACCTATTTGCAATCTCATGTTTCTGAAAATATGGATGAAGTCGCCTGGGTAAAAGAACTTTATCCAGAGTGCTCTGGCTATTTAGATGTTTATGATAAATTTGGTCAGTTGGGGCCTCGCGCCATATTCGGTCATGGAATATATTTAACCGAGGAAGAGCTTCAACGTTGCCATGATACCGGTACGGCAATTGCCCATTGTCCAACATCAAATTTATTTTTAGGCAGTGGTTTATTCAATATATCTAATGCCATGAAATCCGAAAGACCCGTGCGAATTGGACTGGCGACTGATTTGGGTGCGGGCACCAGTTTTTCAATTTTACAGACTATGAATGAAGCGTATAAAGTAGCTCAAATGAATGGCTTCCCACTGAGTTCCGGGCATGCATTTTATCTGGCCACTCGGGGTACAGCCAAAGCGTTGTACCTTGAAGATAAAATTGGCAGTATCGCTCCCGGTATGGAAGCCGATCTAGTCGTGCTGAATTTAAACTCAACACCTGTTATTAAATACCGCATGGAATTCTGTAAAAATATTCAGGAAATTTTGTTTGTATTAATGACAATGGGCGACGACCGTGCAACACGAGCAACCTATGTTGCGGGCAAACCTGTTTATGAAAAAGATGAATAACTTTTTTACTCGAACAAAAATTATGCGATATTATATTTAAAGCACTATAGTATTTAAAGCACTATAATATATAGGCCGATTTCACATCGCTGCTAATAAAACTATATGGGGCATAGCCCATAATAATCAAAAGGAAAAATAATGACTAAACTTTTACTAGGTTCCGCAATCGTACTCTCATTATTTATGAGTACAGTAAATGCAAAAGAGACGCCTACTCCTGGCTTTAACGTAAAGATACCTGAAAACATTATGACGCCAGACAAAGTTCAGTCACGTATTGGTGAGTTGAACTTTTACGATGGTGTCCCTTCAGAAGAAACCGTAAAAAAAGTATATGACAATCTTGATTATTTGCGTGGCATTGATACTTTTCTAAACTTTATTCCAGCATGTAATATAGAAGGAATGCGCACAGGAACGGCATCATTAGGCGTGTCTGATTACAATGAAGTAATGGTCATGGACAAGTTGATGGACTCCACTTCACTGTTTCTGACGGGGAATACCGATACGGTTTATGCCTCTTCTTTCTTTGACCTTAGCAAGACCGGACCACTTGTAGTTGAAATACCTGCAGGTGCAGGACCCGGCACGGTGAATGATGCCTTTTTCAGGTTTGTAGTCGATATGGGTGCGCCTGGACCAGACAGAAAAAAAGGTGGCACTTATATCATCCTTCCGCCTGACTATAACGGTGAGCTAAAACCCACGCCAAATACGTTTAAAGATAATGCTTCAACGAAAGTGAAGATAAACGGTAAAGAAAGAAATGCGTGGATCGCAAAGTCAAGATCGTATAGTAACTGGATGATCTTAAGAGGCTTCCTTGTAGATGGTAAGCCCGATGCTGCAGCAAAAATGTGGAGAGAGAAACTTAAAGTATACCCTCTCAAAAATGCAGCAAACCCTAAGCCAATGAAATTCGTGTCAGGCTCAGGTAAATACTTCAATACGATCCATTCAAATCAGTACTCTTACTTTGAAGAACTGGATGATGTAATACAGCGCGAACCGATCAGCTTTATCTCTCCTGAGCTTCGTGGGCAAGCAGCGGCGATTGGCATTATCAAGGGCAAAAAATTCAAGCCAGATGCCAGAATGAAGAAGATTTTAACTGAAGCGGTGAAGGTCGGTAACGCCACTGCACGCACCATCATGTTTCACCCACGCGATAAAAGAACCTATTTATATCCGAACAGTTCATGGAAAACTTTCTTTATCGGCGGAGATTACAGGTGGTTAGATCTGACAGGTGAAGCCGGAAGAAATCTTGACGCAAGAATTCACTTCTTCTACCAGGCAACGGTCAATACACCGGCTATGGCACTTGAACTCGTAGGTGTAGGGTCAAACTATGCAGGCAACACCCGGGACAGTGACGGAAACATTTTGTATGGTTCCAAAAATTATAAAGTAACACTGCCAAAAGGTGTACCAGCAAAGGACTTCTGGTCGCTGGTCGTCTATGATACTCAGACGCGTTCAGAGCTACAGACAAAAGATCAGCCCTTCCCAAGCATCAATAGCAAGATTGCAAAACTTGATTACAATAAAAATGGCTCAGTCGATATTTACTTTGGTCCTAAAGCACCTAAAGGACATGAAGACAACTGGATTCAAACGGTACCTGACAAGTCATGGTTTCTTGTAATCCGTTTCTACGGACCACTAAAACCATTTTATGATAAATCATGGAAACCTGGCGAGATTGAACTGATCAAATAATGTATCAAGCTCCATAAAAGGAGAGGGTTTGCACCCTCTCCTTTTTTTTGCATCCGGTTTTTCCTCTTCAAACACAGATTTCTGATTTCTCTAAGAATACCCCCAATAAACTAGAACATCACTGTAACAACCAGAGTAACAAGCGGGGTCAGAGTCAAAATAAATAGTATCGCGTTGCCTCAGCATTTCTTACTCTCTTTTTATTTTGACTCCGACCCCAATACCAAATGCCACTGGGAACCTTAAGGATGGGTGTCCGGTTTATTCGTCCGGTTTATTCGGTGTCCGGTTTATTCTTTGCATTTTTAGCTGTCAAACTTATGATGAGAAGTCCGGTAGAGCATTGAGCAAGTAAAGCATAAAATTTTAAATACCTATTTTGTAAGAAGATCACGTCAACCTCATTCAGATAAACCACTAACCACAACCCGGGTCGGAGTCAAAATAAATAATACCATGCGGCCGCAGCACTTTTTACTCTCTATTTATTTTGACTCCGACCCCAATGCCACACCCTCTCTCACCGACTTTGTTACACAGCATTATTCAAAACTAACCGAACCGTTGTGCCGGTTGATAAATGCGTAACGGTTAATTCGGCATCAAGCTGCCTTGCCCGGTAATGCATATTTTTAATACCGCGAGATGAACTTTTCGATACACACTCCGCCAGATCACCGTCATCGATAATATCTATAAATACTTTATTATCTAATACCCCGGTAACTAACAAGAGTTTTTTTGAATGCGAATGTTTAATGCAGTTGGTAACCGCCTCCTGCACAATACGCATAAAGTGCAGGCTATTTTGCGGGCTAAAACTTTGCATATCCGGCAAATCGGTTACCGCCCACTCAAGCTCGATATTTGCAGCGTTTAACTGCTCTTCAATACGTGATCGCATCATACCGAGTAATGTAGGCAAATCACCTAGCAGAGGGTCCAGCGAATCAATCACAAAGCGTAAGTCAGTTAAACTCAGCTGAACTTTTTCACGAACACTTTTAAAAACATCACCGCTTTGTTCCCGCAATAATGCAATAACCGATATCAGCTGGCCGCCTATACCATCGTGCATATCACGCATAATACGTTCTCGCTCTTCGGCCAGCACCTTGTCTTTTTCCATTAGTTTTAAACGCTCATATTGCAGCTGCAGTTCAAGCTGCTTCTGCTGAACCCGCTGCTCTAACGTTTGTGCTAGATCCTCAGCTTCGGAAACCGACATCACAAAACGCCGCACTAAAAACCAGCTAAACAATATAACCGATGGAATTACACTAAATTGCATGATTAAACCATCACGACGATCAATGAAATGATTAATCATTAAAATATCATGAAAGCCGAAAACCAGAATTGGTATGCCTACCAGCAACATGAGATACACATCTGGATTTGATTGCTGACAGTACACTTTTAATAAATGATAAATCGCATATATGCCAAAAATCATAACAAAAGCATCCCATATACTGTAACCAATATGTAAAATGCTGCCTATGTCTGGAAGAAAAAATATACCAATGCCTAATACCGAAAATATCAGTATTATTTTTTCAACCATGGAGTTTCCACTACCTACATAACGGTGATTAAATAGCAACATAGCTGCCACTGTCCAGCCCAGGGTACCCATGGTCATCGCTTCCCAGGAACATGCTGATACGGGTATATCCGATACAAACAAATTTAAGTTATGCGTTGCCCAAATAAACAGCTCTAGTGCAAACAAACCATAAACACTGTCCTGGGATCGGGCTAGCCAGAAAGAAAAAATAATGACCGACAATACATACATCGCCAGTGTCATCCATTTCACCAGATCAACCCGCACCAGATATTTCCATTCATAGGCATCACGTAGTTCAGTTTCCGGCGCAAAGTAAAACTCATCCAACAGACCCTGTTCGTGATAAGCGGCCTTAACTTTTATTGCTATATGATTTTCACCTGAATGCAATAACTTTGATGAAAAGCTGAAAAACTGTGGCTTGTTCTGGTTGCGTGAAACCGGCTCACTAAATTTTCCGCCCTGCCCCACCCAGATACCATTTATATAAACCGCGGCATTGTGCGTCACCGAGGGTAAATAGATAGCCCATATTTTATCGTTATTTTGCAGTACAGAAACACTGGCCCTATACCATACCTGATCAGCTGTACGTTTGTTTTTATACCAGTCATCCGGCAATGAGATGTCCTGCCAGTTTTGAGGCTCTACTGAGTCTGCAAGCGCCTGCGGCGACTGAAGATGACTAACATAAAACTGAACGTGATTAATCACACCCGAAGCGGGCGCTTTGAAGATACTGAAAGGTGTATGTAACACCAGGTAATTAGTGACTAACCAGTAAACAAATAAAAGCAGCAATGCTCTGGTTTTATTATTATTTAACAAAATACACAAACCTGAAAAGACTCGGATTCAGGGTATTATTTTATTGTATGGAGGTCAACCAGACAGGTAGACAAAGCATGACAGGCCTATACGTGAGGTCACCCCAATAACTTCGTATACTATATCAACAAGGAAATACTGATACGCTAAGAGATTAATCCCAGTTTAGTGGCTTCATACAGAGCTTCCGCCCGACTATTCACCTGTAACTTATTGTATATATTTTTAATATGCGTGGTCACCGTATAGTAACTAATTGATAATTTTTCTGATATTTCTTTTGATGAAAAACCCTGACTAACCAGCTTTAATATTTTTATCTGCCGCTCGGTTAACGCTTCCGTTAACTTTATAACCGGCTCAGATGGTTGAAATTTCTGCAACATTAAACGTGCAATCACCGGGCTGATAGGGGCTCCCCCCGCCATCATCGCCAATATGGCATCGGTTATTTTCTGACTATTATCATGCTTTAAAATATAGGCTTTTGCACCAGCTTGCAGCGCACTGAAGACATTATGCTCATCCTGAAACCCTGAGATCACCATGGCTTCACAGTCCAGATGCTTCTCTTCAATCAACTTAATTATTTCTATTCCCGAACCATCCGGTAGCCCTAAGTCCGTTAATAGAATATCTGGCTTAAAGCGTTCAAGTGCAGCCTTGCCGTCTGCGACATTATCAGAAGCATTGAGCAACTTAAAATTGTCATCCTCCTCTATCAGCATCTCAAGGCGTTCACGCACATCGGGATCATCTTCAACAATATTAAGTGTATAAGTGCTTTGAGACATTAAGTTTAGAAATCGCTAATCACTGAAAATCCTATTGTATTACAAAATGTCGTCTTCGATATACCAAGAACTTGGTATTTAACTGACCGGTAGCCATAATTTAAAATATCAGCAGAAATGAAATCTCATAAAGGCTCATCATCATGATTGTTAAATCGATTAAAAATGCGACTCTGTTACTGGTAATCATAGCCGGGCTGTCAGCCTGCGGAGGCGGTGGGGGAAGTACAGATAACACAGACGAGCCGAAAAAAACGGATTCAAACTGGAACACAATGACCTGGGATAAAAATAACTGGTCTTAAATACACGACATAACAGGATTATAATTATGAAAATATGGCAACTCGGCTTACTTAATATATCGCTTTTTATTTCGGCAAATAGTTTCGCCGGCACCGTACAGATACCCAATAGTTTCAACAGCGGTACACCGGCAGTGGCCGCAGAGGTTAACGATAATTTTACCGCGGTTAAAACCGCCGTAGACGATAACAACCAGAATATTACCGATAACACGTCGGCGATTGATCTGGTTAACAGCCGCATCACATCGAACGCATCTGAAATTAATATCAACAGTAAAAATCTGACGACATTTCAGGATAATTTATCGGCGACGAGTTGCGCCGGTTTTTCCTACGTGAAAGGTTTTGATATAAACAATAATGTCATCTGCTCCGATGATTTACCCGGCAGTGGTTATTTCAGAAAGTTACCGGTATTTCAGGATAATATCGCCACACTTGAAATCAGCGGTTACACCGTTAACAATCCGGTTGTGATTATCAGCGGTATCGGTATTTCAATTGACCGTATTGAACAGTTTATTAAATTCGCACCCAACTTTGTGCCCGGACTGAATATGGAAGATGATCTGGTAATAGAAGTTAATCTGGCAGATGAAGCAGGCCTGCAAGCCATGTTTGACTCGCCACCGGCAAACAGAAGTGACATGTCACTGATAGTAACCGACTTAAAAGATGCGGAAGTTTTTCGCTATAACTTTTTTGAATATGAAGTGGCCGGTTATACTGATGTCGGCAATGGCCGTGCCCGCTTTACATTTACCCAGGCGTTAAATTCCAATAACACATTGCAGATTCAAACAGGGCAAAACAATACCTTTGGAAGTCAGGTTTCAGACAACCCTGCAACTGACACACTAACTGAAATATCCGGTGTCATTTCAAATTTTTATCCGCAGGTAGAAGATAACACGGTTAACAGAACGCTCACCCTGACCTATGACATTAAAGAAGGCAGCGGTCTGTATGACTGGTTCAGAGTTACCGCAGCCGGCACCGATAACAACCGGGATGTAAGCGTAATTCAGCAAACCAAAGGTGTGGAAACATCTCGACAGAATTATTTTGAAGTGTTTCCGATACGCTGGGAAATTTATGATGGTTTTTCATTGCCTGAAAAAATCAGAGCGCGTATTGTTTTAAGTTACGACAAGTCTGAAGTGTTGCCATAATTTTAACGATATTATTTTCTGCAGGTGCTAGCCGTGTGCATAGATAGTTATGGGCTAACACCTACAGAAATTTGTAAAAGACTTACGGAATAACAGAAGGATCTGCCGGTGTATGCAGTGTAATAGTACACTTTGATGCACCGGTTAACTGTGTCGGATCGGCCTGATTAAAATTCAGCGAACCGTTGAAACAAATCGAACCCACCATTCCTGCCGATTTTCCCTTTCCGGCAATTTCCTTTAACCCACCGCAACCCAGAATACGAATTGGAATAATACCGTTCAGCGGATCAAAGTCAGGACTCTGTATCACCGGCCCCCACATATTAATCGCACGACCTTCCAGTGGCACACCCGCATCGGATGTCAGCACGCCACCATCTTTTAAATGAATATTGCAGCTGCCGGTTAAACAGGTAAAGCGAATCACCGGGTCGGTGGGTGCACCACTAAAGGTGATTTGTCCGTTACTGAGTTCAGCGGTTTTTCGCCACTTCGGTGTGTAGTCAGTAATTTCGCCAGTGCTGGCTATCCACAGCGGTGCAAAGCCCGGGCCGCCGATGGTATAAATCGGTAAGCCGTCATCGGTCATGCCGGTGATCTGTCCGGATATTTTAAAATCGATTAGATATTCAAGCGGTTCGGTTTGTGAATGCTTATGACCGGCCAAGGCCGGTGCAGATATTGCCAGCACCACCGCTGCCAGCGTATATTTTAGAGAATGGTTTTTTATCATTTTCATTTGTCTCTCCATTGATTTATCGTTCTATTTATATGCGACATTTTAAATGCCATACAGTTAATAGACGAGTTCTATTGAAAAAACAACTTAATAACGATGGAGTGATAAACCCACAAAATAGAAAAAAGGTCTGACATTTCCGATGCCCATGTTTACAGTATGGAGCGGCGATCCAGGTTCAAAATCAAAGTCAAAGTCAAAGTCACTGGACCCCGGCCACAAGCATGCCGGGGTGACGATACTTTGTTAATGGTATGCATAACGAACATAAACTGAAAACCCACAAAGCAGATTCACAACAAATTAAAACCCAAAAAGGCCTGTTATCCCCAACCCATATTTACTTAATGGGGGTGGGGATACTTTTTTAATAGCATGACCAACCGGTTACTGTTTCAACCTTACCCGGTAATCAATTCCTATCCCATAGAACCGTAATCCCGCCATTAATAAAAACATCAGCAACAGTTCAATATCAATTGCACCGCCACCGCCGCCCGAACCTGTTGAGCCTCCGGTATTGTTATCAACTTTTTTAGTAACCGTCACCTGCGCAATAGCCGAAATTTTATTGCCCGCCGAATCCGTTACCTGATACTGAAAGCTATCTTCACCAGAATAATTGGCAACCGGTGTGTAAACAAAACCATCCGCCTGTAAACTCACCACGCCGTTTTGGGCAGCCAGCAAAATACGATAACTAAACTGTTCATTAATCGTCGTATCGGTTACCGATGGCAAAACCGCCTGACTGCGGGTGTCCTGCTCAGTGGTAATATTTAACTCGGAAGAAAGCGGTGCCTGATTTACCGCCAGCACCGTTACCTGCACCTTAACCGGCTTCGTTAATGACTGGTTATACTGATTGGTAACCTGAAACGTAAACGCGTCACTGCCGACAAAGCCCGCATCCGGTTTATAATATAACAGGCCATTACTCACCCGCGCCTGTCCGTTTGTAGCATTAGAAATAATAGACAGCTGAAACGTCTGCCCGGCGTTAGCCTGAATCTTCGGCGCTACGCCGACACTTTCTTCACCGGCATTAGTAATGATTGCAGCACTGGCGGACGTCGGTGGTGTAACCGGCTGAAAACGTGCAACCACGGTTTGCGAATCATGCATATTCAAACGAATACTCGACTGATTGCTATCCTGATTACTATCCTGATTACTCTTCTGGCTACTGTCTACGCCGCTCCAGCCTACAAAGATCGTATCGGCGGTTGACTGCGCGGTTAATAACACCTGTTGCTCGTCATCATAAGCATAGCGGGTACCCAGCTGGCCTATTTGACTTAACTGTTCAACTCCCGGAGGATTACGCAACACCTGCCCTTCACCGTTCACCGATACAGTGAGTATCGATTCATCCGCCGGATCAATCCGCCGCTTGTATATTTGACTGTCGCCGGTTGCGCTAAACGGATCAATATAAACCTGCCGTGATGCCCACAGTGCATAGCGCCCGCTTGGCGTTAATAACCCCGCCGCAGAAGCCGCCGCTGACGGTGCATCTGCAGCGATCCAGTTAGGTACCACTAAAGCCGCCGGAAACACCGCCGACTGACGATCAATAAAAAGATCTTCAACGCCGTTACTGTCATTTGCCACCAGATTATTGTGGGCGGATAGCCAGCTCACTTTAACCGCTCCGGCACCCGCCGGTCGATCTTCAGAGACAGACAAATCACGCATTGTATTTCCCGTTGTCACCGTGCCGTTTAACTCTGCAGTTAACAGGGTTAATGTACGGCTACTAAAACTGCCACCGGCACTTTCACCGGAGGATAAATATACATCGGCATTATTAATTTCCTGATTGGTATCATCTGCGGTTAAATTTTTATTACTGATAAAGGCTACACTGTCACCAAATGGACTTAGTTGTGCACGACTACCTTCAGCAATAAAAACCGCACTGCGTTGTGAAACATCCAGTGTGCCATCCGCTTCATTACCGGCAAATTTAAATAGCATGACACCCTGTAAATTCGTCAGGCTGTTTACGCCAGAACTGAATACCAGATAACGGCCATCCTGACTCACCCGCGGGTTTAATATTTTTCCCGCCAGCTGAGTTGTTGCGGTTTCCAGCGTCACCGCATGGTTCTGATAATTTTCATCAAACAAATCGCCGTTTTCATCCGGATCGAGATCCACCATATAAATTTTTTCAAAATTATCCGGCGAGCTAATGCCATCAACAAAGCGGTTTACCCGCGAAGAAAAGAACACATAGCGACCGGAAAATGTCAGCGTTGGATAATAATTAACACTGCCAGTTATATTGGCGGGAAGCTGATTCGACTGACGGCTAATCACCGCAATGCGATTCGTATGCAGATCTTTTATAAATAAATTATGCTGGGGAAAACTACCGCTTCTTTCGGTGTTGGCTGCAAGATTAGTGGCAGTACTTTGAAAGACAACATAACGACCATTGCCGGACACCTGTGGAAATTCACTGCGGTCATTGCCCTGCTCGCCGGTTGCCGTTTCGCTAACTAAACTGACACTGCCATTACGATAAACAAATACATCCTGCTCTGCATTATAATCGCCGTGCACAAAACGTCGCCCGCCGGAAGCAAAGACCACGCTTTCGCCGTGATAAGAGCTGGCCATATTTTGAATATCGCCAATGCCACCGAGGGTAGCGCAGTCAACCACCACCGAACCGTCTGCATTAAAGCAGGTTGCTAAACGCGGCGAAATAATATCAACATTACCGGCGGTTTCAATTGCCGTGTAATTAATTTCAAATTCCAGGCTTGAAATATTTCCGGCAATATCCTGCGCGGTGAGTAAAATTTTATTAACGCCGCTTTTAAGTTCGATATCAATTCCGTAACTATCCGGATTACCACTGATAGCCCCTAACAATAAATTATTTCGCAGAATGGTTTCACCGCCTGCCAAGCTAACTGAAATTTGTGGATTCGCACTAAAGCCCGCCCCGGCGTCACTGACATTCAGTATCAACTGAACATGACCCGAGGTGGCACTAAAATTATTATTTGCAGCGGGCAATGTGCCGATGACATCAACCACTTCCAATGTGGGTGCGGTGATATCCAGATACACTTGCTGCGTGCTTTGACTTTGATTACCCAATGCATCCGTGGCATTAAACACAATATCAATAAAGCCACCGCTGATACCTTTGGCCTGCAAATCCGCAATTAACGCGGGCTGGTTTAAGGTAAAAACTTTTCCGTCGGGGTAAGCCCACTGACTCAAACCGGCAATCAATGCTTCACCGGAAGCCGCATTACTATCCACATCATGCACACTAAAGATTAGCGGCGTTCTAAGCCCGGCAACCACACCCAATGGATGTGTGCTGGCCTGTGAAAAATTAATCACCGGTGGCGTGTTATCTACGCTGACACCGAG
>VAPL010982964.1_pt1 | contig 11931 bp, 6 predicted proteins | sample 3395061 | NCBI WGS metagenome assembly VAPL01 (sample SAMN08290444, study PRJNA428436) | hydrothermal vent metagenome | isolation source: Deep-sea hydrothermal vent chimney 2 | place: Pacific Ocean: Juan De Fuca Ridge | depth 2182 m m
CCGATATTTAAAGAAATTATTTTTAAACTGTAAGTTAATCAATAAGTAAGACGTAAATTCCCTAATAGCACGATGAAGAAAAGAAATGGAACATGGCAGAACCTGAGGACATTATGGGGCGTAAGTCTTGTCTTATTTTTTTGCATCTCTTTTTTTGCGGGACAACACGCATGGTTTCAATGGCTGGGTGGTCAATTTTTTAAAGCGGCATCATTTTTGGTTTCTCCACCGGAGACAAAAAATGATGTTGTTATTGTTCATATTCCTGAACTCAGCACGGGCGAAAATACATTTCCACCACTTTCAGAATTACAGCGCACACAGAAATTGGCAACGTTCATCAAGAAAGCTGCGGCGGCAAACCCTGCCGCGATTGTATTGCTATCAAATCACACACCGCCACAAGCGTCACTCGTGGATGGGAAACAAGGACTTTCTAATGAGTTAAGAGCAATTCCAAAGCGTTTAAAAGGAAAAAAGAATAAGAAATTAAGAAAGGATATTCAAACAATTTCGAAAAAATTACGTCAGTTAATTTCTAAAGAGGGCAATCTAGCCAGCGTACTGGGTAAATACGACGTCCTGGTTGCGATACCAGTGAAGCAATCCTCTAAACTGTATTTTGATCTTGAATCTAGTATTAGCGTTGACTGGCTTGATGGGGTGAAGCCAGTTAGTGCTTATCTCGCCGACTTGCCAAGACTAACCGTACCCACGATTAAAGAGATCGTTTTTGATAAGAATGTAGGTAAAAGATCATTCTCTGTTGTACCGGTTTATGACCGGGATTTAGACATGGTTAGCTGGCCGATGCTATGGAAATATGGAAAGGATTTTTACCCGGATTTGGTCACCGTATTGTTTGCTCGATTGGAAGCCAGTTCATCTATAACCTGGATAGAAGGAATTGCTATTGAGTACAGTTCGCAGAGTGTTAATACAGATATTGCGGCGCAAATTGTGCCTTTATATTCAGCGGTAAGCAATAAATTGCATGACACACCGATATACAAACTGGGTAATATCCCTAATAAAAATATTTCAGAATTTAATAAAAAAATAGTATTAATCAGTGAAGAATCCAGCCGTGTCGCGAACGATGTAGCGGGTGTAGTGAGCAGTCTCAGCGAAAGGGTTGCTTACCATACACCAGTGTGGGCTTTGATTCTTAGTAAAATGATACTTGTCGTAATATTTTTCTATTTACTAATTATTGTAACAAGATTAAGGCACAGTGCAGAAATTATACTTGGCATTTTGATACTGTTTATCTTGATTACACTTCAATTTGGTGTGTTAGTTATTAAAGGCGATTGGGTGCCAATAAGTGCTTGCGTGTCATTACTTGTCATCGGGCATATTATGACTTTTTTTCGAAAACAATCGACACTGAAAATTGAAGAATTAAAGAAAAATGCACATAGGGTAAATTGGATGTTAGGGAAAAATCAATTCGAACAAGACGATTTTGATCGCGCATTTGAATCGTTACAAAATTGTTTTCCTACGAATGAAGTCATTGATAAGTTATATAAAGTCGGTCTTGAGTTTGAGCGTCAACGCGAATATGAAAAAGCACTGGATACATTTTACTATATTGGCGAACATAAAAGGAGATATAAAGACCTGGAAAAAAGAATTCAAACATTGCTTGATGTAAATGGTGACCAAGCCAGTGTCGTGTCTCCCTTCAATGGTGAAAAAACACTGGTAATGTCCGATCATGATATAGAAAAACCAGTCATTGGGCGTTATGCACTGGAACGTGAATTAGGTCGCGGTGAGATGGGTATTGTATATCTTGGAAAAGACCCGAAAATAAATCGACAAGTTGCTATCAAAACATTAAATTTCTCACAATTTGATAAAAGGGAATTAAATATAATCAAAGAACGGTTTTTTCGGGAAGCTGAGACTGCTGGTAGACTGAATCATCCGAATATTGTCACCATATACGATGTAGGTGATGAACGAGACTTGGCTTTTATTGCCATGGATTATATCCCCGGCTGTGATATGTCCGCCTTTGTGAAAGAGGAAGACTTGCTTCCCGCGAAGACGGCAATTAATTGTATTATCAAAGTGGCCATTGCGCTTGACTATGCGCACAAACAAGGCGTAGTCCATCGAGATATTAAACCAGGAAATATAATTTACAACCAGGAGAACGATCTGATCAAAGTAACGGATTTCGGTATTGCGCGTATCATGGATACTGCAAATACACGTACTGGTACGATCCTGGGTAGTCCAGCGTACATGTCGCCTGAACAGCTTTCTGGTTCAAAAGTGAATGGCGCCGCTGATTTATTCAGTTTAGGTGTCACTTTGTTTCAGTTTCTTACAGGCGAGTTTCCGTTTAAGGGTGATAATATCGCCAGCCTTGCATATAGAATCGCAAATGAAAAGCATGCTGCAATTCGGGAGCTACGCCCGGATTTACCAAAAGGAATAACCCGATTGATCAATAAGGTGTTGCAAAAAGATCCCCAAAAACGTTATGCGACGGGTGCAGAAATGAAAGACGCGCTGGAGAAAATATTAGAAGGTTTATGATTTTGATTATTTTTTGCTTTTCTCTTTTGCTATTATAGCCGCTTCACTGACCATAAACTGTTCTATTAAATCAGTTGGAACAGCACCTACTTGCTGTGCTCGTAAATCACCGTCTGGTGAGAATATTAAAAATGTAGGTGTGCCACGGAAATTATCTCCCGTTAGCTCTCTGTAAACGGATGCAACATCCATTGGTTCACCAATAAGGTTGGGGAAATTGATGCTGTGCTTTTTCAGGAAGTTTTCGGCGTGCGATTTTTTTTCTTGACCATCCAGAGAAATGCCCAGTACAGACGCGTTTTTGTTTTGATGCTTTTTGTGAAAATCGACATATTGATGTGCTTCTTCGTTGCACACATGGCAATCTGAGGCCCACAGCATCACAATAGTCCACTTTCCTTTACCCTTGTATTCATTAAGGTTATGTGGGTTGCCGTTGAAGTCTTGTAGTCCATTGATAGCAGCAAAAACCAATGGAGCAAACAGTGAAACAGCGATGAGTGAGAACCACCTGGGCTTAATGAAAAAAGACATCATATTCTGCTAGTTTTGGTCATATTTTTATAAAGTACCGAAAACAGGGTTGGCTGTTTGTTCCTTCTATTGTGTATATTCAGTAACCCCATTTGACTATAGTAAACTAATATAATTCAGGCACACTGCTTTTGTTTGTATTTAATACTGATGTGCAAGTGATATTATAGTTTTTCTCCCTAATAGCCGATTACTTGTAAGGTGTAATAATAAAACTTACCTCGTAGAAAGTATGCGTAATAAGGAAATAATGAATGCCTAGTTATGACGATATAGTAAATAATTGGTTGCCGCGTTACACCGGTATGTCGATCGATCAATTTGGCGATTATATTCTATTAACCAATTTTAATGACTATGTCAGTAGTTTTGCGGACCAGTTTAAATGCGATATATACGGCGAAGACCGGCCGATGCAGGCCGCGACTAATTCCAATGGATTGACAATTATTAATTTTGGCATTGGCTCACCCAATGCCGCGACAATAATGGATTTACTCAGTGCGCGGCAACCTAAAGGCGTTCTGTTTTTAGGAAAATGCGGGGGCTTGAAATACTCTTCTGAAATTGGACACTTTATTCTACCGGTAGCAGCCATACGGGGTGAGGGGACCGGTGATGATTACTTTCCACCTGAAGTGCCGGCACTGCCTTCGTTTAAGCTGCATAAATTTGTGTCGCAAAAGATATATGAAAAAGGTTATGACTACCGCACCGGTGTGGTGTACACAACGAACAGACGAGTTTGGGAGCACGATAAAAAATTTCTTAACCGACTAAGAAAGCTTAAAGCGATATCTATCGATATGGAAACGGCCACGATCTTTATTGTCGGTCACCATAATCAGATTTCACGGGGCGCTCTATTATTAGTGTCAGATGTACCCGTTTTGCCAGAGGGTGTCAAAACAGAAGAATCTGACGCCAATGTGACCGAGCAATGGGTAGACATCCATTTGCAATTAGGTATAGAAGCAATGACAGAAATAGACGGACAAGGTGAAAAAATAAAACATTTTAAGTACTAACTTTTAGGTAGGATAATGATGAAAAATTTTATTCTCGGTCTTCCTAGTGCACCGTCAAAATAGCCTTGACGGTGTACTAGTGGAACTCCATATTCATATAGAAGGGTCGTTGGAACTGAAACTGATGTTTAGTCTGGTGATGAGAAACGGCTTATCGTTACCTTATGACTTTGGTGGATGAATTGAGAAACCATAATTTGAAACAGTTGTTGAATTCAGGCTTATGTGTGACAATCAACAGTGATGATCCTGCCTATTTTGGCGGCTACATGAACGAAAATTATATCGCATGCGAACAAGCACTTTTGTTAAACAAAACTGAATTTGTCCAGTTGGGAAGAAACGCAATGCGCACATCTAGCCGAAGATACCAGAAAAAATAGGCGCCTGGATGAACTGGAAACGTATATGGTGAAAAATCATACCGCTTCATGATGTGTTGTACGCTAAATCCATTCAATAGAATGATTGTTTTTTCACCCACCCAGTTCAGATTGTGATGCAGTTCACGCAATTGCAAAACGGAAAAAATGTTGATTAAAAAAATCAGGTTTTCATATTATGACCTGCAGCACATAAATAATGTGACCTAGGTCCATAAAAATGAAAAAAATTATTTAAAGTATGCCTCTAATATAATTTTTCGTTATTATTAAATCATATTTTATGACGAATGCAGCTAAGTGTGAAAGTCATCACATCTCTTCTATATTTCAAATGTAAATATCTATTACTAGCAATGAATCAGTTGGTGTTTCTATCAATGCCCTTCCACTATTTGGTCGTGGTGAATAACAATTTTAGGTGTGGGTAAATGGACATGAAAAAAATATTTTCGAATGCGAGCTTCATTTCAACAGGCTTTTTTTCAACAAAGAATATGAGTGTGTTAATCGCCGCTATTCTACTGGTTGGATCATCTTTTGCTCACGCTACTCCCCGTGATCAAGCGAAAAGAATTCATGACCGGTTAACGGGGATACCGCCTACAGCGACCGTGCTTGACTCCATGGCTCAAAAAATTACTGCAGGGGATAGTAACGGTGCCGCAATGGAAGCGATGGAGAGTCCTGGCTTTTATAATACATTTCTCAAAAATTACATAACACCCTGGACCAACGAAGCAGGAACCGTATTTGCGCCGCTTAACGATTATACGGCCACCGTGATCGGCATCATTCGGGATAATGAGTCCTTTAAGACTATTTTAACCGATGATGTGGTTTATATTGGCGCAGGCGCACTCGAATTAACCCCTTATTCACATACTGACAATGTGCATTATCAGCAACTGGAGAATAGCGGTGTGAATCTGGGTGATCCAGCAAATTTGGTCAAAACGACCCAGTCTGGTTTGGCGGGTACGCAGTTTAATAATGCTGACCAGGCGGCGGGCATCCATACGTCACGCGCCGCCGGCGCGGCCTTTTTTCGGGCGGGTACAAATCGCAGGATGTTTACAGCCACGTCTCAAAATCATTTATGTCTCAATATCGCAGAACTTAATGATGTGTCACGTACCCCTGATCGGGTCGGACGGGACGTAACACGTAGTCCAGGTGGTGACAGCACCATTTTTCTTAACTCTTGTGTGGGTTGCCATGCCGGAATGGATCCGTTGGTACAGGCATTCGCTTACTATGAATGGGATCCGGAGCTTGGCGATTCTGGCAGGGTCGTTTTTACAGACGGCGAGGTACAAGAAAAATATGAAATTAACGCGACAACTTTTCCATTAGGGTACATCGTTGAAGATGACAGTTGGGATAGCGCTTACTGGCGCGCAGGTCAAAACGCCGCAATTCTTGGATGGGGAGCATCGAATGTAACGGGTAACGGTGTTAAAAGTATGGGTGAAGCGCTTGCGTCAACCCGCGCGTTTTCCACTTGCCAGGTCAAAAAAGCATTTAAGCAAATTTGTTTTCGTGAACCTGCCAATCCAGCAGAACGCACTGAGGTTGATCGAATTGCAGATGTATTTGAAACGAACGGCTACCAGATGAAACAGGTCTTTGCAGAAGTCGCAAGTTTTTGCATGGGTAATTAGTGAGTACTGCAGCATACGCATGCTCGATTTGATAAAGACGGGTAATAAGTGTTGGGTCACCCAATAAGCAGTGTCAGGAGTCTTACAATGATAAAGCAAAATATAAATTCTACGAAATTCAACGCAGCGCAGGGCCGGTTCTGGTTCTCACATAAACTTAATCTGGGACGCCTGGGGCAAGCGCTGTTATTGTTGCTAGCGCTTACTCTGGTCGGTTGTGGCGGCGGCGGCGGCGCGCCTGCGACTAATGTTCCCCCCGGTGGCGGTGGCGGCGGCGGTGGTGGCGGCGGTCCAACACCTAGCGAGATGGAAGCTGCATTTAACGCTACACTCTACCCAGTTGTAGTCAATCGATGTAGCGATTGCCACGCGAGTCAAGGGCCTGGTGGCACACCCGATTTTGCTCATGAAGATTTAGCAACTGCGTTAGGCGTTGTAGAAGCGAATACTCTGGCAAATCTAGGTAATCCCTCGAATTCCCGTCTGGTGACTAAATTGACTCTGGAGCTACATCGATGTGGTTCAGAATGTGATGCCTGGTCTGAAGAAATACGCTTAGCGATTGAAGCATGGTCAACCGCAATTGGCGGCAACAATGGCGGAATTACCGGGGAAGATATTGTCAGTTCAACGCTGACACTTGCTGATGGCGTGCAAAACGCCGGAGCAGGTCGGGTTGAAGCCGATATTATTGCCAAGTATGAATTTAAAACGGGCAGCGGAGCGACGGCATTTGATACCAGTGGTGTAGCGCCTGCTCTTGACCTTACTTTTGGTGGCGATGTGACTTGGGTTGCAGGCCAGGGTATCGAGATCGCCGATCCAAATAACGCAGGGGTTAGCAAAGCGGTAGGCACACAAGCAGACAGTCAGAAGCTGTATGACATGATTGTCAATCCAGAGACCAACGGTACCGAAGAATATTCTATTGAGGCCTGGATAATCAATGACAATGTTGCCGATAACGGACCTGCGAGAATTGTGAGCTACTCACAAGATACGGGAAACCGAAACTTCACAATGGGTCAACAAACCAGTTACTACAGCTTTAGAGGCAGAAGCGTTCAAACAGGTGACAATGGATCAACACCCACACTGGAAACTGATAATAACGCAGGAGACCTTAAAACTGAGCTGCAACATGTCGTAATGACATTTGATCGAGCCAAAGGCCGAAGTATCTATGTCAATGGTCTAGAATTGGCCGTCGATGATCCTGCTGCTGATCCTCCTGTAGTACCAGCAGATATTTCAAACTGGGATCCAAACCACACCTTTGTCCTGGGTAATGAGGTGCCTGATAATATTAATCGACAATGGAAGGGTAAGATGTTATTTGTCGCGATCCATAAAAGTGCACTTACAGCGGCACAGGTTCTACAGAACGCATTAGCAGGTGTAGGAACCAAAATAAGCTTACAGTTTGATGTGAGCACGTTATTGGATGCCTCTGGTGCGACTACAAGTAAAATCAGCCTGGATGTGAGTGAGTTAGACGGCTTCAGCTATGTATTTGGCACACCTGTTCTAACCACGGACATCGCGTTACCTAATATACCTGTTAAAAACATCAGAATTGGTGTGAACGGCAATGTGCCTGCGACAGCGCAAGCGTTCCGCAATATCGATATGACCGTTGCAGCGTCACCCACGGAGCTATCACGTCTAGGGTCAGTCATCCCTAAAGATACCGGGCCGGATACGGATCAATTTACACTGGTGTTTGAAGTCCTGGGTAGCAACACCAATGTTGTTGTGGAACCAGTACCTACACCAACGCCGGATTTGACGGTGAACGACCCATCGCCTGACGCGGGTCTACGTACCTTTGAACAGATCAATAACACGATGTCTGTTCTCACGGGTGTTGCAACAGATGTGACCAGTGCGATCTTCAATGATTTGAAGCAGCAATTACCCAGCACACCGGCGTTAGGCAGCTTTGTCTCTGCTCATCAGGTGGGTATTGCCAAGCTATCACTCGAATATTGCAGTGCTTTGGTTGATTCTGGTGAACTGCGCGACGCCTTCTTTGGAGCTGGGGAGTTTGAATTTGGTGCAGAGGTCAGTATCGCGTTCAGCAATCAAGCCAAGCAAGACATTATTACCAGCAATTTGGTGAATAAAATGGTGGGTACTGGTCTTAGCAGCCAGCCAACGCTGGAAGAAATACAACCCGATCTTGATCAATTGATCGGTGAGTTAACAGTGGGTTGTGACGCGCCAGCTGATTGTGATGCTGATCGGACGAGAACGGTAGTAAAGGCAGCTTGTGCAGCGGTATTAGGTAGCGCCGTTGTGTTGATACAGTAAGTGATATGTCAATGCAAACTAAAGCTAAATTAACCATGAGAAATATGAGAGGAAGTAAAATGGCCAAGAATATTGAAAACAAACGTTACTTAGACTTTGATGAGCCATTGCGTCTTGAAAATCACAAAAAGCCGGTCACTCGTCGAGATTTTTTGGGCCAAGGATTAATCGCTGGCGGCGCAGCCGTGATTGGGCCAACCTTGCTCGGTATGTTAGGACCCAAAGCCTACGCCGCAGTGGACGAAGAAGATTGTGGCATTGTTGCCGGCGGCGGCGGTGGAAATGGCAGAGTGCCTTTTATCGCGGTCGACCTGTCGGGTGGCGCAAATATCGCGGGTTCCAATGTGATAGTGGGTGGTGCAGGCGGCCAGACGGACTTTATTAGTGAAGAGGGCTATTCAAAGTTGGGGTTACCCGCAAATATGCTGCCGTCACTCGTTGATCAGACAAATACAGAGTTGGGTATTGTTTTCCACGCTGACAGCCCATTATTGAGAGGAATCAAGGATATTGCCACTCCCGCCACACTGGCAAATGTTAATGGTTCGATTATTTGCGCACGGTCGGGCAATGATACCAGCGATAACCCGCATAACCCGATGTACGGTATTTACAGAGCTGGTGGTGATGGTGATATCGTTTCATTGATTGGCTCAAGAAGCTCAGATTCCGGTGGTCGTTCAGTCGCACCCGATTCCATGATTGACCTGAGTGTAAGGCCGACAAAAATCGCCAGTGGCAATGATGCAAGAGGCCTGGTGGATACCGGTCAGTTGGCTCAACTGTTGCCAGATGGAAATGATGCGCAAAATGTAATGAAAGCTATAGAACGTATCAGTTCAATGAAATTGAGCAAGATACAAGAGGAGGCTGCAATTGAGAAACTGATTGAATGTAGTTACCTTGAAAGCACGATAGCTGCTTCAGGAGATCCTACACGGACCGACATTGACGCTGATGCTAATTTTACTACTCTTTTTGATAATGCGCCAACACCTGGCTTTGCTCTCGATGACTTTCCAAAAACGGCAGCTGTTTCCAAGTTGGTCATTAATGGATTAGCAGGTGCGGGTACAATTCAATTTGGGGGATATGATTATCATGACAGTACCAGAACAACTGGAGATACTAGAGATAGAAGAGCGGGTCGAGAAATAGGCCTTGCGTTGGAATATGCAAGATTAGTAGGAAATCCGCTAATGATTTATGTTTTCAGTGACGGTTCAGTTGCCAGTGATGGTACACCAGATGCTGGGGCGAATGGTAAAGGTATCTGGAAAGGCGATAATTCTGGTACATCAGCTTCATTAATATTGGTTTATAACCCAGCGGGTAGACCAGTAATTGTTAATGACAATCAGCAAATTGGTTATTACCGCGCTTCGGGTTCTATTGAAACTGCAGCCACAGTGGTGAGTAATAATGTAGATCAATTAGCCGAGGCTGTTGTACTCAACTATATGGCGTTAAATAATGAAGTAGGGAATTTCGCAGCAGCACTGCCGAATCATGGTCTGGGTAATGCGGCGGACTTGGATACTTTAATCGCATTTGCACCATTATAAAGCTGTATAGTCGGACTAGTCCGGTTACGCTACCCTAAGTCTAAGGTCCAATCGTTGAATAAGCGATTGGACCTTTTCTTGTAGTATTTTTTGTCTCAAACAGGTCAAAACTATGTGCTTTTTAGTGCAAGGCTTTAACCTAAATTCGTCAGTTGAAGCTACCGCAAACGTCTAATGCACGGAAAGCGAAGGATTTTTCAGAACATGTTGAACTCGCCTACAGGGAAATAGGCGAGGGGCGTAAGCAGGAGCTCTGTAATTTAGGTATGTATATTCGTTAAATATGTTGTTATCGTAGCAGTATAGTATTACATTATGGAGGGGTTATTCCCCCATTGTGTTAAAGGAGAAGTATATCTTGAAGGGAATATTGCATGTATTCACAGTCACCCACCCTTACCGGGTCGTCGATCCCATAACAGAATTCTATTTTAAATCAAAAGCACTGTAGCCCCCTGCAAAAAAACTAATAGGACACCTCACCATGCAACACACTAAAGGGATCATCCTTGTCGATATAAAAGCAGATATAAAATTACGTTTTGCATTGATGCTTATCGTACTGACGATGGCCTTGAGTGGTTGTAGCCAGAAACCCAATCAAGATGAAGGCTCAGTGTCCAAAGATACCCTGTCAGCGCCCCTTCCCAGCACACTAAGGGCATTGGCAGTAGATGCAACCACGCTGGTGGTTGAAGTCATCGTCGATGGTGGTGCGCCTCAAGCCTGTACCAATCTTTCGGTTGACCAGGAGAACGGCACCTATTCTTGTGGTATCACATTATCAACTGGCCCACATATACTTTCATTAGTCTATTCAATTAGAGACAATACCGATGGCACCCCCCTGCAGGTGACAACGACCTCCGACGTCAATGTGAATATTATCGCTGGACAAACCTCGACCGCTGATTTTAGTACCGTAATACTCACCTACATTGATGATGATAAAGATGGTATAAATAATCTGGATGAACTCACTGAAGGCAGTAACCCAACCGAACCGAGCTATTATGTAGGCGGTACCACCAGTGGGTTATTAGGGAATGGTAGCACGATACAACTGAATGTGAATGGGGAACTTAATGGGGGTGGGGGTAACACCCTGAATTTGAGCAGTGACGGCAACTTTATAATCAGACCGGCTGTGGCAAACAATAGCACCTATGCCGTTACTGTGTTGACCCAACCCAACACGCCGAGTCAAACCTGTACCATAACCAATGGCAGTGGCACAGTGAGTAGCGTGGAAGTGACCAATGTCGCTATTCAATGTGTTAATGACAATCTCCCTGGTAGCGCCCCCACGGCCAGTGATGTAAGCATTACCGATGATAACGGTGGCAATGCCGTGGTCGGTGAGAGCCTAACGGGTAGCTACAACTATAACGATGTGGATGGCGATACTGAAGGCACCTCCACCTTCCGGTGGTTGCGTAACGGGGTGGCCATCAGTGGCGCGGTCGCATCGACTTATACTCTAGTCGCAGTCGACGTGCCGACGCAAATTACTTTTGAGGTCACGCCTGTCGCGACAGCGGGTAACGTCACCGGTAGCGCAATCACATCAACCGTATTGGCAACGGGAACTGCACCTGTCTTAAGAGGATTTGCGCGTTATCTGGACATCAATATGAATGGTGTCAACGATGCAAACGATCAGTTAATTATTCCTTTTGATCAAAATGTTAGCGCGAATGCGGTGGACATCAGCCATTTCAATCTGCCGGTTACCGGGGATACCTTGGGCACAGGTGCTACTGTCGCCGCTGGCCCGGCAGGCAACGAAGTGACAATTACTTTAGGCGCCTCACCCAATTTTAAAACACGGCAGGATTTTTCAAACACAGCTACTACTGCTAATTCCGCCTCAGGTATTGATGTGGCG
>VAPL010668349.1_pt1 | contig 11929 bp, 9 predicted proteins | sample 3395061 | NCBI WGS metagenome assembly VAPL01 (sample SAMN08290444, study PRJNA428436) | hydrothermal vent metagenome | isolation source: Deep-sea hydrothermal vent chimney 2 | place: Pacific Ocean: Juan De Fuca Ridge | depth 2182 m m
AACTAATATTACAAAAACAGGAGAATCTGAATTGCCAAGCAAGCATACGAAACTTGGGGTTATCTAATACATGTTTTGCGCATGCACATCATATAAACGTGCATATATGCACGCTAAATAGCACGTGCAAGCTACAGGCGCGACAGTATATTGCTATTTCCCAAAACCGGCAATATATAGCCCATAGCGAATAGATCAGAAAAATTGCAAAAAAATCTAATTTAATTTCGATATTTGATTTAATTGTTTATAAATAACCCAAATTACTAAACTGTCTTAATGTTTCTATAAGAATACTATTAAATACTCGATAGCAACTAAACGACGTTAATTATTAAAAGAGAGTTATATTTATTCTATATGAAACTGTGACTTAGTTAGAAATACGACTTAGTTAGAAACGTGACTTGCAGAACTCAAACGGGAGTTCAAGGGGAGGATGTCAAATGAAGCCTGAAATGTTTCCAGATGAAATAATCAATAATCTACCTAAAAATCCAAATGAGTGCGTAAGAATTTTGATTAAGGGTTACATTGATTTTGTGCAAGACGCCCAGTTTAGGCCCAAGACCCATTTTGAAAAATGTATGGATGGTTATGCACTTATTTTTGCATATAATAGAGCTTATAATCTTGGCCTGGAACTATTATCCGCCAATTCCGACCATAAAAATGAAACCATCCAGGCGTTAAACGATTCAATAATGAAAATTCAAAGAAAATTTGGCCGCCAAAGTATATACTAAGAATTTAGTCTCTGTTTCACAGTTCGGATAGTCGGATAGAGAGTTCAGTCAGAGATTATCTTTATAACTGTATAATAAAGAAAGTGTTATAAACTGTTTTGTACCAGTAATTCCACGACATGTAACACTTCTTTATTCGAATGACTTGCAATTTGCGTTTGACAGCCGATATTCATCGTTGCAATAACGTCAGGCTGATCTGCTTCCAGACATTCAATTTTGTCTGCTAATAGTTGCTGCGACAACTTAGCCTGCAGAATAGAATAGGTACCCGCGGAACCGCAACAACGATGTGTATTTGCGACTTGAGTCAACTCGTAGCCAAGTGGCTCTAGTATTTGCTCAACAACGCCGGTAATTTTTTGTCCATGCTGCAGGCTACAAGGGGCATGATATGCGACTCGCCTATATTTGCGCTTAGCTTTGGCCGCAGACAATTTATATACAGACAAATCTTCGTTAACCAGAATTTCACTGATATCCTTTGTCAATTCAGATACGCGCTGCGCTTTTTCTGCGTATTTTTTATCAGTTGCTAATATATCACCGTATTCCTTTACCAATGAACCACAACCGCTGGCTGTCATCACGATCGCTTCTACACCGTTCTCAATATGGGGCCACCAGGCATCTATATTACGGCGCATAAATTCCTGTGCCTCGTGGCGTGCAGACAAATGCCAGCTAATTGCACCACAACAGCCTGCTTCATCCGCTTTGATGGACTCAATTCCAAGAGATGCGAATAAGCGAATTGCAGAGTTGTTTATATTCGATGCCAACGAAGCCTGCACACAACCATCTAAAAGCAACATCTTTCGATTGAATTGGCTATTTTCTATCGTTGGCGATGTAAATTGATTTATCACTCGCCGCTGATTAATAGACGGCTGTTTAATAGACTTAGTGTGTTCAGAAATAGCGTGTTTAATGCTGGCAGGTAATAGTGGCCGGGTAATGCATGCAGTTTTTAACAATAGATCAAATCTGTTTTTATAAGGCAGGATGCTACGCAGTAATTTACGCATCAAACGTTCATAAACAGGTCGCCGCACTCTCTGATCCACCCAGTCACGGCCAATGTCAAGCAATCGATGATAATCGACACCTGAGGGGCAAGTTGTTTCACACGAACGGCATGTCAAACAGCGATCGAGATGAATTTGTGTTTTACGCGTAACCGGGTTACCTTCCAACGCCTGCTTGATTAAGTATATTCTTCCCCGTGGACCATCAAGCTCATCACCTAGAAGTTGGTATGTTGGGCAGGTTGCATTGCAAAAACCACAATGAACGCACTTCCTGAGTATTTCGTTTGCGTCCTTGCCTAAATTGGTTTCCTTAATGCTTCTATCAATTGATGTTTGCATTCACCTGAGTGCCTTTTAATTATCTTTGTAAAATTTATTTCGATTAAGAATCAAGTGTGGGTCAAATGCGCCTTTCAGATTTTTGTGGATTTTGGCCAGCGAAGGCGGCAATGGATGATATACATCAATTATTTCATTGTTAATATTATGGCTGTTGTGATCAAGGCCACCGTGATCAACGTGGGGTGCATGACGCTTTGGCTTAAACAATGTGGCATGCCCACCTGCATCTGCAACGACATCTCTAATTTGTTTGGCGGTGGCAGTGGTTTTTAACCAACGCTGTGCGCCACCCCAATCTATAAACCAATCCCCTTGAATATCCAGTGCGGGAGAATTTGCGGCGACTGACAATCGCCAAAGTGGCAATTCAGTATTAAAAAACGGATGACAATGCTCTCTTATTTGCCACCAGATATCCGAGTTCACGTTTGCCTTATCTTGAGAGCAGCCTTGAGTACAGTCTTGAATATAGACCCGGTCGCTGCCAATCTCTTTAGCAGCCGCCTGTACAGCTGCATGACTACCGGATAAGCGCAGATAAACGATGCCATCAATATATGCACTGGCAGATAATGGCAGCGGTTTAGCAGCCAGAGTATTCATAAACCGGGTTGCTTCGTCTGCATTTTTTTCGCACATTAACGTCAATTCGGTCTCAGGCTTGGGGACCACCTTTACCGATATTTCCAGCAATACCGCTAATGTCCCTAACGCACCAACCATTAAACGCGACACATCGTACCCGGCAACATTTTTAATGACCTGGCCGCCAAACGTCAGTTTCTCACCTTTGCCATTTATACATTCCACCCCCAACACCGAGTCTCGAACCGCACCCGCATGAGATCGGCGCGGGCCGGACAAGCCACAGGCAATCGTCCCGCCGAACGTTGCCTGTTCACCAAAATAAGGGGGTTCAAATGCCAGCATCTGGCCTTCATTAGCTAAAGTTGTTTCGATATCACTCAGTCTTGTGCCTGATCGCGCAGTGAGAACGAGTTCCGACGGTTCATAATTAATAATCCCTTTAAAACCTGCCAGGCACAGAGGATGCCCTTCAACTTTATTGCCATAAAATAATTTTGTATTTGAGCCAAAGATTTTTAGCGGAATCTTTTTAGAAAATGCGTTTTGCACAAGCTCCTGTATTTGCAGTCCCGCGTCGGTGTTCAAAATAAAATCCACTTATTAATTAATCCCAACTAAACGCTAATGACCTAACATTAGAGAAACATGACATATATACCCGTAGCGAATATACATTGTTAAATGTAGGGTACATCTTAAATCCAATATTTATTTTAATCTTTTTCAGAATCGGTCTATTTCTGGAAAAGGTAACTTTCCATCATGCACATGCATTGCGCCAAGTTCTGCACAGCGATGCAATGTGGGTACCGCTTTGCAAGGGTTTAGTAATGCGTATGGGTCAAATACATGTTTGATTTTATGAAACTGTTCCAATTCTGCAGTACCAAATTGTACACACATTTGATTCAATTTTTCCACGCCAACACCGTGTTCGCCGGTAATGGTACCGCCGACCTCGACACACAATTCCAGAATTTTACCACCCAATTCTTCTGAACGCTGCAATTCACCTGATTTATTTGCATCATAAAGAATGAGCGGATGTAAGTTACCATCCCCTGCATGAAATACATTGGCAATGGAGAGTTGATATTCTTCAGATAGCGCGGATATACGCTTAAGTACGAAGGCCAATTTGCTGCGAGGTATGGTTCCATCCATACAATAATAATCCGGTGCTAGTCGTCCGACCGCAGGAAAGGCCCCCTTTCGCCCCGCCCAGAATAACTGGCGTTCTGCTTCATCTTTAGCAACGCGTAAGTGAGTTGCATTATGTCGTTTGCAAAGCTCGCTTACTTGTTTAACTTGCGTTGACACTTCTTCCTCTACACCATCAAGCTCACACAGTAAAATCGCCGCAGCATCGACAGGATAACCTGCGTGTACAAAGTCCTCGGCAGCACGTGTCGCATAATTATCCATCATTTCCAAACCCGCGGGTATAATGCCGGATGCAATAATATCTGTTACCGTGTTACCTGCTTGTTCAATATCATCAAACGCGATGAGTATGACCTTAGCACTTTGTGGGATCGGTATTAGTTTCACCACTATTTCAACAATAATTCCCAACATTCCTTCTGAACCTGTTAATAAAGCCAGCAGATCATAACCAGGTCCATCCAGTCCACTGCCGCCAACGGTAATTAATTCACCGTCTATTGTAATTATTTTTAGTTGTAAAATATTATGAACGGTTAACCCATACTTCAGACAATGTACACCACCGGCGTTTTCTGCCACATTGCCACCGATTGAGCAGACGATTTGCGATGAAGGATCAGGTGCATAATGCAACCCATGGGATTTTGTGGCTTGCGAAATCGCCAGGTTACGCACACCAGGCTGAACCCGTGCCCGACGGTTAATCGGGTCAATATCTAAAATGGCGTTTAATTTAGCAAGACTCAATAAAACACCCTCGGCCAGTGGCAGCGCACCGCCAGAAACGCTGGTCCCTGCACCACGGCAGACGAGAGGGGTATTGTTGCGTCGACAAATATTAACGATCTTGATGACCTGTTCTATGCTGTCTGGAATAACAACAATGAGTGGAAGCTGCTTGTATGCGGACAAACCGTCACATTCATAAGGATGCAATTCTTCCTTATCGGAAAGTACCGCCTCTGTCGATAAAAACTGCAAAAACTGCTGTCTTAATTTACCTAAGCTATTTGGGGATTTATTTGAATCCATGGCGCGGCTATCATAGCACCCACAAAGAAAATGGTTAACCGGTGTTAAACAGATAATTTATAAAAATAGATTTGAGTACTGCGTCAAATCAGTAGTAACGCAGTACTAATTCCAACTTTTTACCGATTCTTTTGCAATCTGGTTAACGGGTCGCGCAATCAACCCTGCACTTGACACGCTGACTTGATAACTTGCGCCATCAGACATGGGTAAATAAGTTGCGCTACCGTATACGGAATCAATCCAGGGTACCCAGGTATTGTAGTCTTTGGACAGTTGCCAAATATCCAAACCACTGTTCACAGAAAGCGCATATACACTACGATCCGCGCTTCTCTCCAATATAATATCCCGATAACGTCCACTCATACGCTCCAGTCGAAAAAATGTATCCAGTCCGAGTAGCGTTGCAAATCCATTCCATTTAATTATTCTGACATCTAATTGCCATTCGTCTCCGTTTATTTCCAGAAAACGAGATTTGCCATTATATTCGTTCAGCTCAACTTGATATCGCTTTTTACCTGTCTGATTGAATTTCAATTCTGCGACAGGCTCTTCATGGGTGAGGCGCTGGTATGTGTACAAATTAAAGCTGAGAAAAACAAACGCCACGGAAACGGCGATAAAACAACAACCCAATAACCCGGTTGTTGACCCCGAAACAAATTTTCGATTAATAATTCGTCGGACCCCAACAAAAAATAATATTCCACCCAGTATAATAATAAATACTGTTAATACGTTTAATTCTGGAAAAAGAGATAAGTCCATTTTCTACCAATTTAGCTATCGAGTTAGCGCTTTTAATACATCGACATGAGACTACCGTCAATAATCCTATGATGAATATTCAGTTCCAAAATCATCAATTGACATGTAAGTTTATAAAAAACTCACAATTAGTGCCAATTTAACAGCTCGCTGCTCAGATCCTGCTAGTTAGCATCCTCAAAAGGGCTTAAATAACGGACGGCGTCACACCCGCGCCAGTCTCATTCCAGCCAATATAATCAATAGCTTAACTAAGGTAAATAGTCAGACTGATTCAAGTTTTTGCTAATTTGTTCGTTATTTAGATAAACAGAGTAACAAACAACAATTTACATAATTATCCTAAATGAATCAGTTAAACCGCAGCGACGCCTACATGGAAGTAGGTAGTAGAGTCGAGTCAGGAACAGAGACCGAGGGCAACTAAGGTGCAGGGACGCACGTAGTTAGAGCAACGCAGGAGCAGTTGCCGAGTAGGTTCAACTGATTTATTTAGGATTGTTATTCTCATTGGAATTTTTCATCTATTAAGATGACGATTAAAAACGAATTCACCGCGCGTAATTATTCTGATTTTTTTCAGTACACACATTTGCCTGAAAAAGCATTCTCAGAAATGCGCAATTCAAGCTGGCGGGTTCTATCTGTGCTCCTGATGACAATGATGTTTCTTCTGTGGAACACCGGGACTCTCCAACAGGATTACATTCAACAGGAATTTATTGCGGCAAAAAGCTCAGTTGAAGACAGAGAACGAGAAATTCATTAAAAATGTGGACCGATATATTAATTCAATTGTTGATTTTATGCGTGTTTAGCGCACTTATAATTAGGTATATTCGACGCTCCGAAAATAGACTTTTAAAACAGGCGGAAGAATCTAATAAAAAAACACTAATGGCCAAATTGGATGCCGAATCTGCCAGTGAAGCTAAAAGCGATTTTCTTGCAAATATGAGCCACGAAATTCGCACACCGCTAACCGCGATTATCGGATTTGCAGAAGCGCTGCTTCATAGTGATCAACCAATGCGCGAACGCACCAATGCGATAAAAACCATTATTCGAAATGGCGACCATTTATTACAAGTTATAAATGACATTCTTGATTTATCTAAAATCGAAGCTGAAAAACTTGAATTTGAAAAAATCAATTTTTGCTATTTTCATATATTAAATGATGTTGAGTCACTTATGCGCATGCAATTGATACGCAAAGAAATTGACTTTAAAATCAACTATACGTTTCCATTGCCTGCGCAGATAAAAAGTGACCCACTTCGTCTGAAACAAATTTTAATTAATATTTGTAATAATGCGATTAAGTTTACTCACACCGGGTTTGTACATATTAATATTGAATACAATAAAGATGATGAAGAAATTTTCTTTGAGGTTATAGATTCAGGTATTGGCATGCAGCAACACCAGGTGGACAAAATATTTGATCTGTTTACACAGGCAGATCAAAATACAACAAAGGAATACGGGGGAACAGGTCTGGGCTTGACAATTTCAAAATACATGGCAGAAAAAATGGGTGGCAATATCATCGTTAACAGCGAACCGGGCGTCGGTAGCCATTTCAAGATTTCAATTGATACGGGGTCATTAAGCAGTGTACCTGCTATCAATAACATCAAACAAATACCCGCGGAAAAAATGTTACCCGCAACATCAAGACAAACGAATTCTTTATCTGGAAAAATACTGCTCGCCGAAGATAATGCGGATAACCAACAATTATTAACCCTCTACCTTGAAAAAATGGGTGTTGAGTTAACCATTGCTGAAAACGGCAAGATCGCAGTCGAATTGGCCGAGAAAAATAGATATAATTTAATTTTAATGGATATGCAAATGCCGATAATGGATGGACTGGCAGCAGTAAGACGATTACGCCAACATGGTTATAAGAAACCGATCGTCGCCCTGACCGCAAATGCAATGAATCGAGACAAAGTAAAATGTATGGCAGCAGGATGCGATGACTTTATTTCCAAACCAGTCCGCCGAAATGACTTATATGAAATGGTTTCACATTACTTACTTTCTTCCGAGCCAGATCAAAAATTATATCGTCCCATCATATCGGCACTCATTGAAGAAGAGCCTGAACTTATCGATCTTGTCTTTCGATTTGTTAATAATTTGCCAAATACACTGGAGAAAATTACTCAGGCTAGCAAAAATAAAAATTGGGACGAACTGAAAAACATTATTCATCAGTTGAAAGGCGTCGGCGGCGGTTACGGCTATCCGATGCTAACGGCGATCTCGGCAAAAATACAATTTCAGCTCGAAAGTAATTGTTATGAAGAAGCGGTCATTCTGATCAACGAACTCGACAATATGTGCCAACAAATTTACGCGGGCCTAAGTCCACAACAAAAGAAAATAGACGATCAAACATCATCCGTCGCCTGAATATTTTAATAGATAATAAAAAATGGGCAATGCTCTCGCACTGCCCATTGTTGAATTACCCGTACTTGAATTTAACGGTAACTTGGAATTAATCTATCTTACACTGTTTGACCGATATCAAATTTGCCTGGCGACCTCTTAATAACATGCCGGTTACAACGAAAAGTAATAGGCCTAAAACGGGCCAGCTTAGACTGCCACCGCCACCACCGCTACTTGCCGGAGGGGCGTCATTAACCGTGAATTCATTTACTGCAACAATTTCCTGTCCATGAGTAGAATTCGGTCCGCCGATAGCAGTATCCTCCATCCATCCTGGTACGGTTACACTTGTAGTTGGACTGCCAAAAGTACCGCCACCAGCAGTTGGATCAAACTTATTTCCAAACCATGATGCAGTCCACTTATGCGTTCCTGTTTGATTTGGGGCAACCACTTGCAAAACGATCGACGCTATTCCATCTCCATTCATAGATGCACCATTCGCACATGCCGGTGGGACATTCGTGACTGTAGAGGTAGTGTCATCGCATATACCTTTACTTTGGGCTAACACGTCCCCATCTGCGTCATAGATAGTAACCCGCGACCAGTTCGTCGCATTCGCCCTATACCCACCCTTAACTGTAATTGCTATCGTATCTCCTAGATTATAAGAAGTTGCATCAGTGGACGCGCTGATATTAATACCTAATTTACCGCTATCTATGTGAGTACCGTGTGCATGACAACCGTTACATGTAGGGGTTACCGCTGGTCCGTCATGACAACCCGCATCTTTACAACCCTCGCCCCCATTCGCACTACTTTCAAAATAGCTTGAAAGCGCATTCGCATCTGAAATCCAGCCTATAAACAAACCAAACATGGCAAACACAACTATCGTCAGTCGTGATTTTACCTTCTGTTTTTCGAGAAAAGTCATGAACAACCCCCTATAAATCAATAATTAATGTTTATACACTGTCAGATGATGATGTTACGGAATAGAATAATATATAGATAGTATCCAGAGAACAAGTACTTAGGTCTGTGAATACCATCACAAAACGTCAAAAAACCGTGTGCAGGTGGGGGGGGGGCTATTATCCTAAATAATGTATAAAAAACAATCTTTATTGAGATAAAAAACTTATAAAAGGTCAGCCATTAGCAGTTCCTTGTCAACCAAGCGAACGAAAATAATTCATTACTAACTACGTGATTGCACGATTTGTTGGTATAAATAAAAAAGGGCGTTGTCACCACAACGTAAATAGTAGGAAATATTAAAAATTTACTCAAATCGATTCTCACCAATACCTAGGTCAGGATATTGACCCCAAATTGCAATTCCTTTACCCGCAACGTCTAAAGAGATTTTAGGACCATATGCTTCAAGTTGATCATGAGTTTGAATTAATTCAGCAGTACCCCACGTTTTCGTATTAGGATCAAAACGATTAGTCCAAGAATTCATCCCAATTCCATCATACTCCTCCCACACCGCTACCCCCAAACCCGAAGCATTCAACGCAATTTCATAACTAGATACATTTCCTTCTTTTTCTGTTCCAATCAGTTCAGGTACATCCCATGTCTTTAATACAGGATCAAAGTGATTAGCCCAAACATGATTATTTTGGCCATCATACTGTGTCCATATAACAATACTCATTCCAGCAGAATTTATAGCAATTTTCGGCGAACCAGATCCTTGATGAGCATCATTCTCAATACGTTTTGCAATACCCCACTTTTTAGTTACTAGATCGAAGTGATTTGCCCATACACTATACTGTAAGATACCACCAAATTGCTTCCACGTAACGATACTCTGCCCAGCTGAATTTGTCGCAATTTGCGGTGGAGATGCACCCAGTTGATTATCACTATCAATAAGCTCAGCAGTACCCCACTCGCTATTTGAAAAATCAAAACGTTTAGCCCAAACATGTAATCGCCCTGTGCTATCTTTTTGATCCCATGCTGCAAATCCTTTCCCAAATGAGTCTAGGGAAATTTGTGGCGATATTGCGCGTAGTTGACTATCATTTGTAACAAGCTCAGCTCCTCGCCATGTCTTGGTTTCGCTGTCAAATCGATTCGCCCACACACTAATAATCTGAGCGACGTCAGTGTATCTCCATATAACAATTCCTTGCCCAACTGAATTCAAGGCAATTTGATACGATGCAGATCCCACGTTCCCTGGACCAATATTGCTAATCAACTTAGCCTCACCCCAGTTTTTAGAAGAAACATCAAACCTATTTGCCCAAATAGTAAATTTTCTTTCGCTATCCCGCTGCTGCCACACCACGAATCCATTTCCAACTGAATCCAACGCAACAATTGGACTACCTGCATCCTGTTGATTCTCATCTTCGATTAATTCAGCTACACCCCATTTGTCAGTATTGCTATCATGGTAACTCGCCCATATATTTGATTTTTCGCCATCAGTTTGCCGCCAAACTAAAAGACCGTGGCGTGTTGAATTCATTTCAAAATCACGTTCAAAAATCCTATCTTGACTGATAGTCTCTTCTATTGTTCGTGCCACTCCCCAAGTTCCATCACGCGTCCTAAACGTCCACGGATTACTCACAATAGCCTGCCCGGCAATATCCGTTATTTCAGGCGACAATGTCACCGTGTATGGCCTGAATAACGCAAGCGGTTCAGTCGGCACAATACTTAATGTACGATTAGAAACGTTATAGTTAATGGTGCCTGGCACTGAACCCAATGTGTCGCTAAGCAATACGGCATCGGTGCCTATTGAACTTGCTAAGAGATCCTCATCAAAAACCACACTTATACTGGAATCCAACGCAACGCCCGTTGTACCTGCGTCGGGTGTTATACTCACAATATTCGGCGCAATGTCATCCGCACAAATCACAGCAACATTAGTAATGTTAGAATTGATTATCTCTCCACTTGCATTATTAAATAAACAGCTCGTCTTTAAAATTGAAGAAAAAGGTGAATTAGTCACCTCATAGCGATCACCACTATCCAAAGTGTCACTGAAAGTAAACGTACCATCAGCCAAAACTAATAAATCATTCTTCCCATTGATCTGCAACACCATCGTATTCCCTGTTGTATAACCTGACACGGTGACACTGACCGTAAACGCAATGGTCACATTAACCGTCATGCTGCTGGTAAACCCGGTGCCATCATCAATCGTGACCACAAATGAGTCTGCGCCTGTGGCACCAGCTTGGGGTATATAGCTAATTGTTTTTGATGTGCCGGGTGAACTATCTGAACTAATAACCGCAGTCCCTTTAATCGGGGCAGTACTGATTTCCCAATTGATGGAATTACCATCCGGGTCCTCAGCCAATAGAATCACATCAGTGGATACTTGCGTGTTTTCAATAATTTCAACTGGACCAGAGGTATCGTCCCCTGCGGCCGTTTTAAAGGTGGGGGGATTTAGACTGCCTATATCTGGACTATTCGTTTCTCTGGCAGCATCAGCACACGCCGAGATTAAAATAATCGTTAATAACAAAAAAACGGGTAGGTAGATACGTTTACTTTCTATACTTCGTAAAACGCCATAATGTAGAATGCCACAATCCCTTTTCATATTGCATTTCCCTTTTATATACTTAATCTTATCGTTTTATATAAAAATACATCAAATAAACAAATTCTAATTTTCCCCAAGAAATTACTCCTCACTAACAAGTGTAATATCAGACTATATCAACCTGACTTACAGAACACACACATTTTGCCAATAAATCAGGATTGAAGGAACCCTGTACCAGAGCCGGAGAATGGATTGAAAAGTTCGATGAGTCTAAATTAATTTAAGAT
>VAPL011133790.1_pt1 | contig 11923 bp, 11 predicted proteins | sample 3395061 | NCBI WGS metagenome assembly VAPL01 (sample SAMN08290444, study PRJNA428436) | hydrothermal vent metagenome | isolation source: Deep-sea hydrothermal vent chimney 2 | place: Pacific Ocean: Juan De Fuca Ridge | depth 2182 m m
GACCTGGAATCCGCCCGAATCTGTCAATATGGGTCCTTGCCAATGCATAAAATCATGTAAATCGCCATGTTTGCCGATGACATCGACGCCCGGTCGCAACATTAAATGAAAGGTATTACCCAAAATAATCTGTGCGCCGCTTTGGGCCACCTCTTCCGGTGTCATCGCCTTGACTGTGCCATAGGTTCCCACAGGCATAAAAGCAGGCGTATCCACCACACCACGATCAAAAAGCAGACGCCCGCAGCGCGCCAGACCATCCTTTGCTAACAACTCAAATTGCATAAAAGACTTGCCTTCCTACTTCTATCGCATTGCTTTTATCCAGCATCTTTTGCCTGATTTTCTATAAACATGGCATCACCATAGCTATAAAACCGATAACTTTTTTCGACTGCATGACGATAGGCGTTCATAACATGCCCATAACCACCAAAAGCACATACCAACATCATCAATGTCGATTGCGGCAGATGAAAGTTTGTAATAAGCGCGTCGACGCTTTTAAACTTATAACCTGGATAAATGAACAAATCCGTATTACCTCGAAAAGGATCAATCGCGCCGTGTTGCGAAGCGGCTTCGAGGCTTCTTACGCTGGTGGTACCCACCGCGACCACCCGTCCTCCACGTTCTTTTGTTGCCCTGATTTGACGACAGACTTTCGGTGAAACATCGACATATTCTTTGTGCATTTTATGATCAATCAGCTCGTCGCAACGCGGAGATTGGAATGTCCCGGCACCCACATGCAGCGTGACATTGGCTATTTCTACACCAAGCCGATTTATTTGCTGCAACAAAGGAATATCAAAATGCAAACCGGCCGTCGGCGCCGCCACAGCCCCCTCGTTTTGCGCATAAACAGTTTGATAGCGATCCCGGTCCTCGGCATTATCTTCGCGCTCAATATAGGGTGGCAGTGGAATACGCCCAAAGGTCTTCATGATCACATGGACGGGCCGCTGATCTCTAAACTTCAATTCGAATAAATCATCCCGACGACCCAGTACATCCACTTCCAGATCACCCTGTAAAATCAACATATCGCCTGCTTTTGGTGATTTGCTGGCACGGGTTAACGCAAGAACCCGATTATTATCAAGAATTCGCTCCAGCATTATTTCAATTTTGCCCCCAGAGGCCTTATAGCCATGCAGGCGCGCAGGTATTACCCGGGTATCGTTGAGTACCAGCAAATCGCCTCGCCGTAACAATCCGGGTAAATCTGTGAACATTCTGTCAGATATCGATCCAGTATCGCCGTCCAGGCAAAGTAATCCACTTGCCGTGCGATCCGCGGTGGGATACTGGGCAATCAGATTTTTTGGAATATGATAATTAAAGTCGCTGACCCGCATGCTGTAGTGATGTTAGCAAAATCCTGGATAAAATGTAGCCTGACATGCCTTTCCCACCTCAGGGAGTGCAAATGCGCCTTGCTCAAATATTGAGATACATTATAATGCTGCGTTCCGTATCTTATTGCCGGGGTGGCGGAACTGGTAGACGCGCCGGATTCAAAATCCGGTGGTGGTGACACCGTGTCGGTTCGATTCCGACCCTCGGTACCAATTGATTTTAAAAAAAATTTTCTGAATTTCCGCTCGGTCTATATTGCAACTGAGCTATCCGAAATAGGGTAAGAAAACACCCTCTACGTTTATTTGTAGCGAAATGCGTGCGTAGCTATTCTAGCAAATCTATTCGGCTAGGTGGTTGGCCCAGTTGTACCACGTAACCCGGACTTAGAAAGTCTTCGTTCTTAATATCAAGTGATGAAAATCCAAAGTCTTGCAGTGTCTTCACGATACGTTCCGCATTATACCTAACATCATTTTTGTTTAATAACTCGATAAACTCGCTGAAATCTTTATTGATCATGAAATTTCCAGTTATTGTACTCCTCTCTTATTGACTCCAACATTTCAAGCCTTGCTTCAACCGGTTGGTTTACCCAATAACTATTATTGCTTGTTCATGATTTAAATAATAAGCACCGCTAATATCCAAACACCCTTGATGTTCACCATCTAGCGCATGTCCGCCAATATTTTTTTCACCTAAAGTTGTCCACACAATCTACCCCACAATGATTAACCACAAATATACAAAACTGAAAAGTGCCATAATCGCTATCCCTAAGCGGCTCCATAATGTCATCAGGCCATCAGGTCTGTCAGCTTTGTTGATGGTATTGCCATGCATCACCCTGTAGTTGATGTAAGCTATAACGGGTGCTGAAACAAAAGAAACAACCGTCGCCGTGGTGACAATCAGACCCATGGCACCGGGCACGTTTTTAATAATCATAAATATGATTATGGTGCCAATCACGGCCACAGCCAACATGGTGCGATATACTGCTTTTGTGGCGCCGCGCCGTGATTCATGGTCTCCCTTACCTCGCCAGATGAAATAGCTCTCCTCCAGAGTTCTGGGATAGGCGTCCAGGCAGGTTAATGTGGTGCTAAACATCGTCGCCAGGGCAGCAATGCCGATAAGTGGATAGGCCCAGTTCCCCAGTGATTCTGTGTACATGTTAATGAGTTGGCCTGCAAAGACGGCGCCTTTGGCCGAGGGTTCATCACCGCTACCAAACATGACAAGTGCGCCCAGAGATAAAAAAGCCATCGCTAAAAGCGCCGTACCAAAAAATCCCACCTTGAAATCCAGCATTGCCTTGCGTAGCGATGCGCGGACTCCTTTGCTGCGATTAGCTTCTTCCGACCATACCGAATGCCAAACACTGATATCCATGGGCGCAGGCATCCAGCCAAGGAATGCAGCCACAAACATAATATCCGCGTATTCACCTAGACTGAACTCGACTGATGCGCCCTCATGAAAACCGCTCGGGGCTGTCATCAACACGATAGTCAGTGCCGTGAATGTAGTTAGGGTCAGGATGATAATAATCACCTTCATAATTCTATCCAGCACGCTGTACTGCCCAATGTATAAGATGATTGCAGCCGTGATGAGAATCATGATTGCTGGAATATGAGGTGTAAATTCCGGCGGCAAATTCAAGTCAAAAAAATGGATCGCAATCGAACTGGTGACGATTGTCACGGCGGCCTGGATCAAACACATAGACAGCAACGTCATGCCTATATAGGTAGCCAACGCCCATTTTCCCAATGCATGATATCCGTGCAAGATGTTGCGCCCTGTCAACGCAGTGTATTGAGGGCCAAACTTGTAAAATGGATATTTGATGATGTGGATGAGTGGAATCAACAGCAGAAACAAAAACTGGTATGTTGCCCCTGCCTTGGTAGACATCACCAGATGTGATACACCCACGGCAGCACCTGCGTACAATAACCCTGGCCCCAAACTATTTAGTATTTTTATCGATCTGGCAATCATTGTTTATCTCCATTTATGTTCTTACATTTGCGTTCTTAAACAAAGAATATGTCCGCAGTAACAATACCTATTTAATTAAATACAAAATATTTTCTAGATACCAGACACACTTGTATCGTGCCGCGTCATGATAGGTGGCGTCTATTCGAAAATTTAACTAGATCAGCGGAAATATTACGGAGCAGGCGTTACGTAGTAATACGGACTGTATTGATATAAAGTCCTCTACCAAAAGGCTTCAAAGAACCCTCAACACATCAAGATAACCATGGCCAAATATAATTTACTGCTGACCAAGCAAGCCCTTCTCAAGTGCATATTTTGTCAACCCGGCGGTGGTATGGATATCCAACTTTCTTTTGATGTTTTGCCGGTGAGTTTCAACAGTTCTTACAGATATATTAAGTTCTTTGGCTATTTCTTTATTGCACAGGCCGTCGGCAACAAGCCCTAGAACGTGGGTCTCTCGTTCACTTATTGGAATTTCAACTTCGGGCAAAGAGAAATTGATGAAGAGGTTCTGGGATGCACTCGCACTGAAATATGTATTACCCTGGTGTACTGTCTCAACAGCTTTTAATAATTCGTCAAAAGAGGCATCTTTCAACACATACCCCGATGCACCGGCTTGCATTAATTTCAGAATATACTCAGACTCATCATACATGCTGAGAATTAATATGCTTGCATTAGGAAATTCTTGCTTTAGAGTGACGGTGGCTTCAAACCCTTCCATCACCGGCATGGCAATATCCATCAGGATAACGTCTGGCAAAAGATCTCGATACTTGGCTATTGCCTCCCGACCATTTTCCGCATGCCCAACAACGTCAATATGGTCTTCATGCTGAAAACAGGCTGTTATGCCATCCCGAACAAGGGCGTGATCATCAACCAATAGTATGCGGATATTTTTTTCCATTTAAGCCTGTCTCCCCTGTTTCCCTAATGGAAGTACAACGTTTATGTGGGTGCCTTTTTTGAGTGAACTTTCTAGCGTGAATACGCCCCCCAAGAGATCGACACGCTCCCGCATATTCCTAAGACCAATGCCTGTTTTATTTTGTATAGTTTCTGTTGAAAAACCAGTGCCATTGTCTTTTATATCAAGAATGGCAGATTCCCTTTCAGCATACACACTCAACATCAACTGTTTAGCGCCAGCATGTTTTTCAATATTGCTAAGTGCTTCCTGCACAATACGATAAAGGCTGATTTCAATATGATCAGGCAGCTGATCATTATCTAGTTTGTACTCAATATCAGACAATATCCCAGTTCGCTCACTGAACTGGTGAGCTAGATTGTTTAATGCCACTTCCAGCCCCATGTCATCCAGTAGTGCAGGCCGTAAACCATGGGAAATATGTCTGATCTCACAGATAGCATCACTTAACATATCATTAACCCGATGCAGCTGATCTGGGTCGTTGACATGACCTCTGTTTGCCTGACTAATAGCAAGACCAATACGGTATTTAGCGGCCACCATTAATTGGTTTACACCATCATGCAGTTCACGAGCAAAACGACGCCGCTCCTTAACCTGCAGGGTTATGAACCTGTGGGAAGATGCCTGTATGTGCGCATTGGCCAGTTGTGTCTCACGCCAATTGATGAGGAGTCCTAACGGAATCGTCGCCAAAACAATAAATAGTAGCACCGTATAAAACATTGTGCTGATATTGGTTTTAACTTGTTGTTCTATTGCTGTCACTTCTTTTGCAATGTCGTCAAGGTAAAACCCTGTACCCAGCATCCAATTCCATCGATCCACTTTCATGGCATAGCTAATTTTATCTTCTTCGCTACCCGTTGATGGTTTATTCCATCGATATGTGTGAAACCCGCCACCTTCGTTAGCCACTCGCAGTAAGGACTGAATGACAAAGTCACCACGACTATCCTGGAATTGGTAGACATTTGTTCCCACAAGATGCCCTAAATCGGGGTGTACGAGATTGGTACCCTGTTGGTCATATACAAAGAAATACCCATCATCGATCTCATAACCATACTTCAAACTGTTCAGAACCACTTTAACCCGTTGCTGGGCGTTGTATTCGTCAAGTTTGTTGTTATCAATAATGTGTTGAATTGAAGCCTGGGCCAAAGTGACATAGTCTTTAAGGCTTCGTTTTTTTGCATCCAACAGAGTCTGCTGGATGGTCCCCATCTCTTGAGCCGACAATACCTCGGCTTGATAACGAGTAATAAACGCCATAGCCGCAGCAATAAATACCAGAGGTATTAAGGCCAGCAGGGTTATTTTGGCTTTAAACGTCATTGCTTATCTATTTTGCTCCAATGCAGATTATATGGGAGCATAAACTTGACTCTTGATCAATTATCAAAGCATCACAGCTGCTCGAGTATAGAAGAGTATGCTTGCTTCCTGATTGCATTGGAGAGAAATTGAAAGCCTATCTTTATAATCCTAGACCCAATCTCTGGACCAATCCTAATATCCCCGAACTAAAATAAAACAGCAAAAAAGTGGCTTCAATCACTTTTTGCTGTTTTATTAACCGCTATTGACCACTGAATAGTTCATTGCCAGCTTTTCGTGCGCCCTCGTGCCTCGTGTCTTAATCTATGACACCGCTAGATTTAACCTAAATAAATCAAGTTAAACCTACTGCGGACACCGTTTCACCCGCTAATGTATGGGTTACATTGCATTCCACCCGTTAAGTATTATCCTTATAGTCACAATTAGCTTATTCCCGCAAAGAAAGGTATCAGCATGCCATCAATTACAACATCTCACGCATGGAAAGCACTTGAATCGCATTATCAATCCATTTGCAAAACACAAATGCGCGATTTGTTTGCACAGGACCCGGAACGCTTCACCAAATTCTCAACTCAATTTAATGATATTTTATTGGATTACTCAAAAAACCGCATTACAGAAAAAACACTCACGCTGTTATTTGATCTCGCCCGTCAGGCAGAACTCACCACCTGGATCAACAGAATGTTTACAGGTGAAAAAATTAACAATACAGAAAACCGCGCCGTATTACATATCGCCCTGCGTAACCGAAAAAACACACCTATTGTGGTCGACGGTAATGATGTCATGCCACAGGTAAATAGCGTGCTTTCCAAAATGAAACATTTTTCAAATTTAGTGCGTAATGGTGAATGGAAAGGTTACAGCGGTAAAACCATTACAGATGTGGTCAATATCGGCATCGGCGGATCAGACCTCGGACCGGTGATGGTCACCGAAGCCCTTAAGCACTACGCAAAGGAAAATTTACACGTTCATTTTGTTTCAAACATCGATGGCACTCACATCATTGAAACATTAAAACCTTTAAACCCAGAGACAACACTTTTTATCATCGCCTCGAAAACATTCACTACGCAAGAAACCATTACTAATGCAAAAACAGCTAAAAGTTGGTTTTTAGAAACAGCCAAAGATGAAACCGCTGTCGCTAAACATTTTGTTGCGCTGTCTACTAATTCTTCTGAAGTAGCCAAATTTGGCATCGATACAAATAACATGTTCGAATTTTGGGACTGGGTCGGCGGACGTTATTCATTGTGGTCTGCGATCGGTTTGTCGATTGCTATTTATATTGGTATGGATAATTACGAAGAACTGCTCAATGGCGCGAATGAAATGGATGAACATTTTCATCATACTCCCATTGAAATAAATTTACCCGTCATTCTCGGGTTACTTGGAATCTGGTATAACAACTTCTTTGCTGCACAAACCCACGCCATCCTCCCTTATGATCAATATTTGCATCGATTCCCTGCCTACTTCCAACAAGGCGACATGGAAAGTAATGGCAAACGGGTAAATAAAAATGGCGATATTGTCGATTATTCCACTGGTCCGATCATATGGGGTGAACCCGGCACTAACGGCCAACACGCATTTTATCAACTCATCCATCAGGGAACAAAAATGATACCTGCAGATTTCATCGCACCGCTGGAAACACTCAATCCGAGCGGTGACCACCACAACATATTAATGTCCAATTTTTTCGCGCAAACTGAAGCGTTGATGAAAGGCAAAACAGAAGAAGAAGCACGCAACGAATTACAAGCCTCAGGTTTATCGGATGATACATTGGAACAGTTGCTGCCACATAAAACATTTGCCGGCAATAAACCGAGTAATTCAATTATCGTCAAAAAAATCACTCCACATACACTGGGTTCCCTCATTGCGCTTTATGAGCACAAAATATTTGTACAAGGTATTATCTGGAATATCAATTCGTTTGATCAATGGGGTGTTGAACTGGGCAAACAACTCGCAAAAACAATTCAGCCTGAATTGAGTGATGACAAGACAATTTCCAACCATGACTCATCAACCAATGGATTGATCAATTATTTTAAATCGAACACTTAGCCTGAACAGGCTACATTAAAATTTACTGTGTTATGTACATAAACTTATTAAAACGACATTCAATTTTTATTCAACCTACTCCGTTTGCCAGAACGAATCTATTTTCGTTTGAGCTTTGGTTTAAATCGATAAAATTATTCTCTTTTTTTGTTTTATTCTCTTTTTGCTTTGTCACTCAAGCCGCCACAGAAAATCAAAAAACCGATGCAAACAAATACAACCTGGATGAATCCGATAAATCCGATGAAAGCGGTGAAGGCGGTGAAGGCGGTGCGAAAATCGTAGACACGCCTTATACCGAACAAAAAGTGGTTTTCGATTTTTATTATGACGACCCGGCGAAAATCAACTCTGCACTGTATTGGGTCAGGTCGTTAATGATGCCGCTACTGGAAGCACCTTATGACTACTCCCCTGACTTCCTGAGCCTTAAGGTTGTCATCCATGGTACTGAATTAGTTTCTCTCGCCAAGAAAAACTATAACAAATACCGCGATGCCGTCGAAAGAATGCGTTATTATGCCGAACTAGGCGTGGAATTCAAGGTATGCAACCTTGCCGTAACAGACTACGGTTACCTACCAAAAGATTTCTATAATTTTGTACAAATCGTCCCCTCAGCAATCACGGAAATTGCTCACTGGCAATTAAAAGGATATGCGCTCATCACCCCACAGGTTCTGGATAAAAAATTCAACATTGAGGAAATACGCTAACCACGATGTCACCACGTTAGCCGCCTATACTCATCACGATTAGGTTTTCGATTTTAGCGCGTGCTAATTGTGTGTTAGATCTGGGCGTTTTGAAAAAATACATAGGAATAGTCGCTCTATTTCGAGTATTGATGGTTTGTTATTTATTATTTATTATTTACAGGCCGAATTAATTCACGAGGAAGTACAAGTCCATTAGTACGGGAGCGCCCTAATGTAACAAGCCACTATGGACGATATATATTGGTCGCGGATAGCGTAGCGCGTGCTGCATACCAACCGCAGTAAAAACCTACCAACCTACCATGACATTTAACATATTATTTGTAATTTTTATTGACTCACAGGAAAAATTCATTAAGATGCATTTAAGATACACCTTTAAACCCTAATATGAGGAGAATATATTATGAGCGAAACATTATTTGAGAAAATTGGTGGCGAAGCGGCGGTTAATGCTGCTGTGGATATTTTTTATCGAAAAGTACTCGCAGATGACCGTATAAACCAGTTTTTCGAAGATGTTGATATGGATAAACAAGCAGCTAAACAGAAATCCTTTCTGACATTTGCCTTTGGAGGTCCAAACAATTATTCTGGCAAGGACATGCGTGACGGTCATGCACACCTTGTTGCAAAAGGTCTTAATGACTCACATTTTGACGCGGTAATGGAAAACCTTGGCGCGACATTGCAGGAACTCAATGTACCGGCGGAATTAATCGGCGAAGCGGCGGCTATCGCAGAAAGTACCCGTAATGATGTATTAGGTAAATAACCCTACTCCGCTAAAACCATGTAGGGTGCAACTTATAGCTAGCATATGCATATGTACAAAAAAGCACCCTACAAATCATTAGATCACGAAGCAGATTAACAAACAGCTGATTTATTATTCCACGTGCCAACAATCACCTATCAGGACAAATATTATGAATGCAAACAATCTGAATCGGTTTTGGATTGTCTCGCAAGGCACGGTGTGTCTTATCCCTCCTCCTGTGAAAAGGGTATTTGCCAGACATGCTTGATGCAGGCAATAGAAGGTAAACCACCTACAATATCTCAACAAGGATTAAAAGATACACTACAAGCACAAAATTATTTTCTTGCTTGTGTGTGTCAACCGGAAGAACCTCTGGTTATCACTAAACCAGGTGAAGGCGCCAATCGACAAATCGTCACTGAAGTCGTCTGCAAAGAACATCTGAATAACGGCATTATACGACTTCGACTCGCCTCGAAAGCGCCATTTGATTTTCGTGCGGGTCAATTCTTACACTTAAAACGCCACGATGGATTAGTGCGCAGTTATTCCATCGCCAGCCTGCCAAAATCAAATGAGCATATTGAAATTCATGTTAAAAAATTAGAGCAAGGCCAAATGTCAAACTGGTTACACGACTCTGTCAATGTGGGTGATACCATTGAACTGGCCGGGCCGCTAGGCGAATGCTTTTACACCTCAGGCAACCTACAACAGAATATATTATTAGCGGGCACTGGCTCTGGCCTGGCCCCGCTATGGGGCATCGTCCGCGACGCATTGCAACAGGGACACCTTGGTCTGATACATTTATTCCATGGCAGCCGCGACATTAACGAACTTTATCTCATTGATGAATTAAAGGCACTGGCAGAACAACACGCAAATTTTCTCTATACTCCCTGCGTAACCCTCTGTGCATCCGAAAAAAATGCAGTGGATGGTATCATTGGAGGCAGAATTGACAAGATCGTATTGCAAACCTACCTTGATCTAAAAAACTGGCGAGCATTCCTCTGCGGCCATCCCGATATGGTCACTGGAATGAAAAAGAAAATATTTTTAGCAGGTGTATCCCAAAAAGACATTTATACTGATTCATTTTTAGCAAGCATGCCTAAAAATGCGCAAAGCGCCTCTTGATCCGAGCTGATTACAGTTTCAGTGACCAACATCACACTCTAGCCGATAATTAATAACTATCCACTCAACCTAGTTAATGCAAATTCACACTAATTTGTATAATATTGTTAGTAATCTTAGGAGTTCTGATATGTTAAAGATAGAGCTTATCAACTACTCCATAACTATGATTAACAATTAAAGTATGATTAATAATAAAGATATCCGGATTTGCTTTATTGGCGATTCGTTTGTTAATGGTACCGGCGACCCTGAACATCTTGGCTGGGTTGGTCGAGTTTGTGCATTATCACAAACGAATGAAACAGAAATCACTCATTACAATTTGGGTATTCGTGGAGATACATCAGTAGATATCAACGCAAGATGGCAAAACGAAAGTAAAATCCGCTTGCCAAAACATTCGAAAAACACACTTGTTTTTTCATTCGGCGTAAACGACACTTCTTTTGAAGAAGGAGTACGGCGAGTTAGCGTCCCAAAAAGTATCGAATCAACTAGAGAAATGCTTACCCAGGCATCAAAAATATTTGACGTGCTCATGGTTGGCCCGCCACCCATCAATGATGTCGATCAAAATAAACGAATCCGGGAATTGAACGAACATTTTCAATCAATTTGCGCTGAACTGACTATTCCCTATTTATCTATTTATGAACTTTTATTGGAAGATACAACCTGGTTAACAGAAGTGTCATCAAATGATGGCGCTCACCCAAGATCAGCGGGTTACACTCGCTTGGCAAATTTGGTATTGGCATGGGATCACTGGATTAAATGCTAATTCTCTATCAATTTCCCATATCACATTTTTGTGAAAAAATTCGCTGGACGCTTGATCACAAAAAACTTGAATACAAAACATCAAATCTGCTTCCTGGACCACATGTATCAAAAACAAAGAAGCTGGCTGCAAAATCTACAGTGCCGATTCTGGTTCATGACAAAAAAATAATTCAAAATTCCAGTGATATTATTACCTACCTGGATGAAGCATTTTCTCAACAACCGTTGACACCTGATCAGGAAAACGAAAAAAAAGAAGCCCTGGATTGGGAAATATATCTAGACGAAGAAATCGGTGTCCACATTCAAATATACGTTTACTCGGTTCTTCTCGACCACCCTTCTATTCTTATTCCCTACTTCTGCCATAATGGTCCATGGTATGCGAAACATTTTTATAAAATAATTTTTCCTAAATTGCGCAAAAAAATGATCCAATTCATGAATATCAACGAACAAACAGCGCAACAATCGAAGCAGCGTCTGGAAACGGCGATCGATAAAGTATATACGCACCTACAAGAACATAAGTTCCTCGTAGCTAACACATTTACACGTGCAGATTTAACCGCTGCCTCCCTACTTGCACCCATTTGCAAACCAAAGGGGTATGGAATAGCCTGGCCTCGGTACCCGGATAAATTGGAAGAGTTAATAGAAGCAAATCACAACAAAATCGCATGGGTTCAAAAACTCTACGAAAAATATAGATAACTGCAAAAAACACACCGTGAAAGATATTTATCTACC
>VAPL010746698.1_pt1 | contig 11921 bp, 11 predicted proteins | sample 3395061 | NCBI WGS metagenome assembly VAPL01 (sample SAMN08290444, study PRJNA428436) | hydrothermal vent metagenome | isolation source: Deep-sea hydrothermal vent chimney 2 | place: Pacific Ocean: Juan De Fuca Ridge | depth 2182 m m
ATTTTATCCAGCCAGCGGGTGCTGCACAGGCGGCGTAAAACCCCAAACAGGTAGGTGGGAAACGTCACATAATAACGTGGCCTGGGTCGACGTGACTCCAGTGCATGAATCACCTTTTTGAGCACGGCCTCCGGAGGCAGGGTAAAGGGTGCTGCCGGGCCTTCTTTTTTGAGTCGGCTTTCCATTTTTTGATAAGTATCGTGATGCGCACTGTGGCGGGCGTCAATGTGTTGCTGGTAGGCAAGGAAGGCATTTTTTCGAAATTGACTTTCAACGGGGCCGGGCTCTATCAACGAAACCGCTATTCCTGTGTCAGCCAGTTCCAGGCGCAAGGTATCGGTAATGCCTTCAAGTGCAAACTTGCTGGCGTTGTAGGCACCTCGGTAGGGCAGGGCAATGAGACCAAGCACGGAACTGTTTTGAATAATCCGTCCATAACCCTGTTTTCTCATGATGGGGATGATCCGGTTGGTTAATTCCACAGTGCCAAAAAGATTGGTCTCAAATTGTTGGCGCAGCACTTCGCGTGATAAATCCTCCACCGCCCCGGGTTGTCCGTAAGCACCGTTGTTAAAAAGTGCAAAAATCTTTCCGTGTCCAAGGTGCAGAGTGTCTTCGACGGCACGTTTGATGGATGCCGAGTCAGCCAGATCAAGCTGGATGGCGGTGAGGCCGTTTGCCTGTAATCGGGAAACGTCTTCCGCTTTGCGCGCACTGGCGATAACGGTGTAACCGCGTGTTTTCAGGCCCAGGGCAACACACTGACCGATGCCGCTGGAACAGCCCGTAATGAGTACAGTGCGCTCATGATGAGCGGTGGGGGAGGTGAGTGAAGCCATGAATGTTCGCGTTAACCTAGCTGATCTTCGGCAAATTTTTGTTGAATTTTTTCTATTTGCCCTTTGTTGGCGATAAGTGCGTTGACGCATTCTTTGTCGAGCTGCCCGCCAGCAAGGCGTTGCAGCATGGCATAGGCATTATGGTTGCTCCAGGCTTCTTTGTAAGGTCGTTTGCTGGTGAGGGCGTCAAACACATCGGCAACGGCGACGATGCGTGCTTCCAGTGGAATTTCGGTGCCCTGCAAACCATTGGGATAGCCTGTGCCATTAACAGCTTCATGATGAAATTCAGCAATATTGCGCAGGATATTAATGTTTTCAAAACTGTCCAGGCCGTGATCTTTCAGCATGCTGTCAATGATTTCACACCCCTTGTGAGAATGGGTGCGCATAATTTTTGTTTCAGCTTCGGTGAGTTTGCCCTTTTTTTGCAGGATATTATCGGTAATCGCGATTTTTCCGATGTCATGCAGGGGTGAGAATAAAAAAACATTTTCAATGTATTCGTCATCCAGGTCGTGTTTGTCTGCAATGTGGACTGCAATCAGCCGGGAGTAACGTGACATACGGTCAATATGTGCGCCTGTCTCCGAATCCCGGTAATGGGTCATGTCGTGTGCGGTTTTGATTGTGGCTAGCAGGGTGCGTACGGAGCTTTGCTCATTAATGATCAGCAGTGAAATTAAATGACCAATCACATCGAAATAATGTAGCGTGCTATCGGTAAAGGCATCTTTCTGGTTGGCGTTGAAAAAAACGAAACCAAAAAAAATATTGTTCAAAAACATCGGCAGGGTATAACTGGCGGCATACCCTTTTTGATGGATATTTTTGGAGTGTTTTTGCTTGCCATCAGCAAAGATACTGAGATCATTTACCACCCGAGGTTTTCGGAGTTTCATGACCTCCTGGAGCGATGATGCATTTGCCAGCGGTACCTGATAGTGCCGCAGTGGATTTTCGCCGTCACCACTGCTGTGTACATAGGTCTTCAGCATGTCCGTTTTGTCGTCGTAAATGGCAACGGCAATACGCTCGATGAAGTCAAACTGTTCTTTGATGGCATGATGTACGCTGATCAATTTTTCGCCCAGCGGGATGTTCTCGTTAAGACGGTGCAACGTATCCTGATGATGAAACATTAACGTTTCCCCGTTTTTTTGTGGATGCTCCACTTTAGCGTCATGCACTTGTGAAACCAAGTAATGTGCGGGCTCTGAGTGTGTTTTTATTGTGAGGTGGGAACTTTTTTTGTCGAAAGGGCGTTTACTGGCGAGTGCTGTCTGCGCGCGCGTTTGCTTGTGCCCGCTTAAACCCCTTATGAATAGTTACTATAAATTCTTGAAAATCTGTCCAAGAACTCCCGGATTCTATAATCTTCCGCAGTAAAATGAAGATATTTCCTTCCAAAAAATCGGAGAAGGGCTCTGCGGCGAGTTTTGACGCGCTGGTTCGTCCGCATATCACCTATCTATACCGTCTCGCGTACCGTTTCTGTGGTAATCCGGAAGACGCGGAAGATCTGGTGCAGGATTTGTTCCTGAAACTTTATCCCCGTTGTGCTGAGCTTGAAGTGGTTGAGAAGCTGCGTCCATGGCTGGTGACATCCCTGTATCGCATGTTTGTGGATGGTACCCGGCGACAAAAGCGCTCGCCACTGGAGCTGATTGATGATGAGGTCGCCTTTTACGAAACAGCCAGTAGTGGCACGGAAACGCCGGATCGTGAGCTTGCCGAGGACCAGCGTATCGATCAGATGCAGGCAGCCTTTCTGCGATTGTCTGAAGACCACAGAGTGTTGCTGACCCTGCATGATATCGAGGGCTATCGATTGCTGGAGCTACAAAAAATGCTGGATGTGCCTGTGGGTACGTTGAAGTCACGTATTCACCGTGCGCGAGCACGTATGCGGAAAATTCTGGAGTCGGATGCAGTGAAGCCATAGGTTCCGGAAAAAGTGTTCTGGTAATAATTACGGAAATTGGGTTAAAGGGAACGCTTTTTGTGCATAAAGCGTTCAAGAGGTCAAGAGGGTAGGAGGTTTTGAAACATCATGAATTGTGCTGAATTTAAAGGTTGTTTAAACGACAGTATCGATCAGGAGCTGGGCTCAGCAGAACAGGCGGGATTTGATGCCCATCGAGCATCGTGCGAAGTCTGTCAGACCGTGTATACAGCGGAACTGGCTATGCTGGCGGGGCTGCGGGCGATGCCAATGGTAGAGCCTCCGGAGGGCTTTGCTGATCGTGTGTTGGCTAATGTTTACAAGAGTGTTGTCGAACAGGAGGCACCGCCACAGCAAAATCACCATCGTCAGAGTTTTGTGCTGGGTTGTGCTGAATTTAAAGACTGTTTAAACGACAGTATCGATCAGGAGCTTGGCTCAGCAGAACAGGCGGGATTTGATGCCCATCGGGCATCGTGCGAAGCCTGTCAAGCTGTGCATACAGCGGAACTGGCCATGCTGGAGGGGTTGCGGGCGATGCCGATGACAGAGCCTCCGGAGGGCTTTGCGGATCGTGTGCTGGCTAATGTTTACAAGAGCGCTGTCGAACAAAAGGCACCGCCACAGCAAAATCACCATCGTCAGAGTTTTGTGCTGGGCTTTGGTAGTGCCGCAGCGGCTGCACTTGCTGTGTGGGTTGTTGTGGGCATGTCTCCGGGTGAGATGTCAGGTACAGGCAATGGGCCTGAACAGATCGCTACCAACGTAGAGACAAATAAGATGGTGGTGGAACAGCCTGTTGTACAACAACAGCAGCCTGTGATGTCGATTGCCGTGAATACAGAGCGAACGATCAAGCTGGCTTTTGCTTCCAGTGAGTCGCTACAGGGTGCCAAAATCACCATTCGTCTGCCGGAAAATGTGGCCTTGGTTGGTTATCCTGGCCGACGCCAGTTGAGCTGGGAAACGAATCTCAAAAAAGGTGACAACCTGCTGAGTTTGCCGATTGTCGCCACTCAGGTGGCGCAGGGTGAATTGATTGCTGATATTGAATATGAGGGTCGGGTGAAAACACTGACGCTGAGTCTTGACATCGGTGCGGAAGCTTTGCCCGCTACGTCGTCGGTAGATAGCAAATTTCATTTGTTGATTGGGTGACAATTGAGCCAAAGGGCATCCGATGTGCGAACGGTTGCCCGAATGTGCGAATTAAAGTAGTAGCTGTAAAGAGGAGAGGAGTGGTTGTTATGAAAATTGTGCAAACAAGTATTATTGCTGGTCTTGCATTTTTTCTGTCCGTAGGCATCAGTTTTGGCGCAGACCTGGATGATATTGATTTTACTATTCGGGTTGTCGAGTCAGATGATGTGGGCGAAATGCACAATGAGCTTTCATTGCCAGATATGTTTTTCGATGTAACGCATGAGCATGAAGGTGATGCTAATCGTGAAAATCAGGAAAGTGGAGCTGGTGAGCATGAGTTTGACGCAGATGCTCGTGATGAGCGCGAGGATGATGCTGAGGATCATGATGAGGCTCGTGAAGATAATGATGATGTGAATGATGAGTATGACGAAGCTCATGATAGTGATCATGAAGATGAGCACGAACACGAACACGGAGAAGCTCACGAAGCAGAGCATGAAAAGGAAGACAATTAAGGAAAAAGTCAGGAGAAGGATCTCACAGCAGATGCAGATGACGGTGTTTGCTTGATGGCCCCGGGTTTTTTTTGATAAATTAGTGGTGCGACTGAAATCCCCTCCTTGTCTCAAGGAGGGGATTTTTTGTAGTTGGTGACATAAAAAGCCAGCCGGTTATTGGATCAAATGATGTTGTATGATGTCTACACCGCTGGAGGCAGTTTCCCAAGTATAAAGGGGGTGGATTGCGTTGCTGGTTTTTACAGAATGTTGATGAATAAAAATTATTCCGTTGGGACTAAAATGGCAAATAGGGTTGTAATCAAGTGCTCGGGATTGTGTTGGTGTGTGATTCTGGGTTTATTAATGATGGCTAATGCAAATGCCGATTTTGGGCAGGATTATTTTAATGCAGGGATACAGGCTTCCAATAAGAAGGATTATTCTGTCGCATTGCGCTATTTCAAAAAGGCCAGACAGGCAGGCATGGATACGGCGGTACTCAACTATAATATGGCGGTGAGTTACTATCGACTCCGGGAATATGAAAATGCGCGCAGGGTTTTTTTAGCATTGACGGATGTGCGTGCTTTCGAGCAGCGGGCCTATTTTAATCTGGGCTTGGTCGCCAATAAACAAAAAGATGAGCCTGCGGCTGTTCGATGGTTTCAGCGCGCGCACCGCAATACTGATAGCAAACAAATTCAGGCTGTGGCGAAAGAAGCTTTGAATCGTTTAGGCAGTTCGCCGCGTAAAATTCGTCACGTTGCCCCAGGCTGGACAGGTTTTATTTCGGGTTCGCTGGCATATGACAGCAATGTCACCCTGGTCAATGATGACCTTCTGGGTGTTACCAATCAAGATGATACTGCAATGGATGTTTCTGCATCGGCTGCGCGCTGGCTAAAAGGCAATATAAATAACGGTGTGCGCATGTCATTAAGTGCGAGCCTGCAAAAATACAGCAAGCTGAGTCGGAATGATTATGCTCAACTCAATGCACGGGTGATGCGTTATGACCGTCTGGGTGATTGGAAAATGCGCATTCGGGGTAGCTGGAATGAAATTTATTTTGATGCTCGCGAGTATCAGCGTATCGTCGGCATCGATGTGCGTAGCCGAAAGGAGTTGTCGGAAAAGAACCAATTGCACTTGCGTTACAAACTGAGTCGTATTCAGGCAACCGATGCTGTGTTTGATTATCTTGATGGCTGGCGACATCAGTTGCGTGCAGGCATTCAGTTGCGCGAGGGTAAAAACCGAATGCGCTATTACTACCAGCTGGAATTGAATGACAGAAGAGACTTCATTATAAAAGTGCCAGACACTAACGATATTAATTCATGGGTCAGTTATTCTCCGACACGACATACCGTGCGGGTTACGGGCTGGTGGGAGTTGAATAACAATTGGGATGCTCGTCTGGATACACGTTATCGCTATGGTCGCTACAATGATTCAAATGTTCTGGATGGTAGAGTGACTTCACGTCGTGAAGATAGCCAAATACGTTTGTCTGCGCGAATTAGCCGTAAATTTTCCCGACGCTGGACAGTGAATGGGCAATATACCTATACAAATAATGATTCCAATATTGACCAAAGAAGTTATGAGCGCTCTATTGTGCAAGTTGAAGTTACTCGGTCTTTTTAAGCCCGGTGGATTGAACGTGAATGTAAGCGCTAAATTATTCCGTTAGTGTTTTTTTACTGAAAATACGGTCATTCCGGCATACTTTTAGCCAGAACCCAAGTGTTTAAGCCCCCGGACAAGTGTCTCGTAATACACCAAAAGGTTGTGTTATATGAGGCACTAACAAATAACGTGTTATAAACGTAAAGATCACAAAGGCGCAGAGGTTTTAGTGTTTTTCTCTGTGTCTTTGCGTTTCTGTGACCTCTGTGTTTACAAGCATCAGACTTGGTAAAGCGACAGGCTTCCAGGCAGCCCCGGTTTTTGACCAGGCGTGCTTAACTTAATGGCGTTGGTGTTTTGGCGTTTAATTCACATTTGAGAATGAGTATATCCCGCTTACAGTGGAGAAAGTGATGCCTGCAAGGCTTGATGCGTTAACAACCTGGTTGCATGAAGTGTTGCACTGTGCAGCCGACAACACTTCGTCGCCTGCCAGTTTTCAGCTTGCCCCCGCCTCGGCGGATGCCAGTTTCCGGCGTTATTTCCGGGTAACGGGTTCTGCTGTTGCCAATCGTTTTGATGGAGCGGGCGAGAGCTTGATCGTGATGGATGCGCCACCGGACAAGGAAGACTCCCGCCCCTTTGTTGTTATCTCCAAACTGTTGACGGATGCCGGTCTTAATGTGCCACAGGTGTTTGCGAAAGATCTTGCACAAGGTTTTTTACTGCTGAGTGATTTGGGTACACAAGCCTATCTTGATGTTTTGAGTGAGCATACGGTTGAATCATTATATACAGATGCATTGGATGCGTTATTTAAAATGCAGCGCAACGCATCACACTATGTTGCTGAATTACCGGTTTATGATGAAGCGTTATTGTTGAGCGAGATGACATTGTTTATTGACTGGTACTGCCAGCAATATCGTGGATGGATTTTTTCAGATGAGCAGCGGGGCAGGCTTGATCGTGTGTTTCAGCAATTGTGTGAGGTTGCGCTGGCTCAACCTCAGGTATTTGTTCACCGTGATTATCATTCACGAAATTTGATGGTAACGGAACGGCATAACGGGTATGGCAAACCGGGTATTCTGGACTTTCAGGATGCGGTGCTTGGTCCGGTGACTTATGATCTGGTTTCCTTGTTGCGGGATTGTTATATCGACTGGCCACGCTCACAGGTGGAGCAATGGGCGCTGAATTATCTGTATCGTGCTGCCGATGCCGGTCTGCTTCCACCGGCAGCTGATGCCGCGTATTTACGCTGGTTTGACTGGATGGGGGTACAGCGTCATCTTAAGGCTACGGGGATTTTTGCTCGCTTGCACTTGCGTGATAACAAACCGGGTTATTTGGCCGACATTCCGCGCACCTTGGCTTATGTGAAAGATGTTTCAGCACGGTACCCGGAATTGCGAGATTTGCACACTCTGTTGGACGAGCTGGTATAATACACACAGAGTGATCAATGCTTGGACCTTGATTGCTGCTGGGGGAGATATTTTCCCCCTTCCTCTTTTCTCTATTATGCTGTGTCGCCATGAAAGCAATGATTCTTGCCGCCGGTCGTGGTGAACGTATGCGCCCGTTGACCGATAACACACCCAAACCACTGCTGATCGTCGGGGGAAAACCATTAATTCAGTGGCATATTGAAGCGTTGCAAGCGGCTGGTTTTACTGAGCTGGTGATAAACCATGCTTGGTTGGGTGAGCAGATCGAATCGCAGTTGGGTGATGGCGCACAATGGGGCGTGAATATTACCTATTCCCCGGAAGGTGAATATGCATTGGAAACCGGCGGTGGTATCTTTCGTGCGTTACCATTGTTGCAGGAAGCAGAAGATGAAGCGTTTTTGGTGATTAATGCGGATGTGCTGACGGATATCGATTTCCGGCAGTTACCCACTCGCATTGAAGGGTTAGCACATTTATTACTGGTATCTAATCCTGCGCATCACCCGCAGGGGGATTTTGCGTTGAAAGGCAAAAATGTGAGCAGTACAGGTGAGCCTTTATTAACATTCAGTGGTATCGGTATTTACCGTTCTCGATTATTTGCAGATTGCCAGGAGGGTGCTTTTCCTCTGGCTCCATTGCTGCGTCGGGCGATGCAGCAGAACTTGGTCAGTGGTCAGTGGCATCAGGGGGTGTGGCTGGATGTGGGTACGAAGGAGCGTTTGCGGTATGCAAACACCATTCTGAGTTAAGGGTTAATACTCTTGAGTAAGGGTATTTACTCATTTTTTCATTTCTTTTTTTCTCAAACTTCCGAGGAAAATAATGCCCGAAATCAGTAGCCGACGGGCGCGTAATAACCTAGTGTAGGCATTCATGTGGTGTAGGTGTTTTCCTACGCTGCTGTAGGGGGCGCGAGGTATGCCATACCGTATATTTAGCGCGGATGGGCTGGGCGAGAATATGAGTTTCAGGGGGTAGTATTTGTAATGATTAACGTTATGGTAGTTGATGATCACGAGCTGGTGCGCACGGGAATTACCCGTATCTTGAATGATGCACCGGGTATTCGTGTGATGGGCGAAGCCGCCAGTGGCGAAGAGGCACTAACTTTGGTGCGTAAAAAATCTCCCGACGTGCTGTTAATGGATGTCAGCATGCCGGGTATTGGAGGTCTGGAGGCGACACGCAAACTGTTGCAATCAGATCCTGAGTTGAAAATTATTGTGGTGTCTGTGCATTCGGAGGAGCCTTTTCCCAGTCGTATGTTGCAGGCGGGGGCTAGCGGTTATCTCACCAAGGGTTGTGCGGTAGATGAGATTGTAGCGGCCATTAAGGCGGTGTCGGCGGGTGAGCGTTATATTGGTGCTGATGTTGCGCAGAAACTGGCGCTGAAAATGACCCCGGGTGGGGAGGTAACCCCTTTTGATGCGCTCTCACCACGCGAGATGCAGGTTATGTTGATGCTGACCCAGGGGCAGCGCCTGCAAGTGATTTCTGACAAGTTGTGCCTGAGCCCGAAAACAGTGAGCACGTATCGTCATCGTTTGTACGAAAAGCTGGGTGTGGGCAGTGATGTAGATTTGGCCCGGCTGGCCATGAATTATGGCATCATCGATACGGCATCTGAGGTCAACAATTCCTGACTCAGGTCATCAACAGTATTTTTCCGTGTAGTACACCGTGTTTTTCCCATATTCGTTCAGTTGTCAATATTGAATGTCTGGCATAAATTGCTGTCTACTGCTGTTACTGTGGTCATCATTGCCAGAAACGGTGCATTTCGTGGTAATCACATTCTAGTTCGCGGTATTATCGGGCGGCACGGAAGAGTGATGTGAAAACCGATATGAAACTAATGTGAAGCCAATATAAAGACCAAGGATGTTTGAGGAGTGTTCAGCGCTGTGATTATTTCCCCCCCCAAGTGTAGGACTTTATTCAGCGTTTGCTTTGCGGCATTTTTTGCGCTGAGCGCACAGGCCGAGCCGGTGGAGTTCTCTCTGTTGGACGTTCAGGGCGCGAAGCACAATTTGTCGGATTATCGCGGCAAATGGGTAGTGGTGAATTACTGGGCGACTTGGTGTCCTCCCTGCCTCACAGAAATTCCAGAGTTGGTGGACTTTCACGAAGATCGTAAAGACAAAGATGCTGTGGTGTTGGGGGTTAACTTTGAAGACATCAGTCTCAATGCCCTGAAGCAGTTTTCGGAAGAATATTTTATGAATTTTCCAGTATTGCGAAGCAAGCCGGGCCCCGACTCGGCGCTGGGCCCCATTCCTGGTTTGCCGACCACTTATCTGGTTTCACCTGAAGGAGAAGTGGTTGCCCGTCAAGTCGGCCCGGTTACCGCAGAGCTGATTGCAGATTTTATTGCACAGCAAACCGCACAATAAATTGGAGAGAGTGAATCGCATGGAAAGATTATTCACCCGCACAAATATCATCGCCGCTTTATTATTGTTGCTTTTGTGCGCAGGGCAGGCACAGGCAGCGCTGGGCAAAGACCCCTATACCTATTTTTTCAATGAAACCTGGGGCGACTTTTCTGAAGAACTGAAAACGGCACGGGCCCAGGGTAAAAAAGGTATCCTGCTGTTTTTTGAAATGGATGAATGTCCATTTTGCCATCGTATGAAAAAAACCGTGCTTAATCAGCCCACAGTGCAAGCGTATTTTCGCGAGCATTTTCTCAGTTTCAGCGTGGACATTGAGGGTGATGTGGAAATGACCGATTTTCAGGGTAAGGTCATGCCGCAAAAAGACTTTGCCTTTAAGGTTAATCGGGTGCGCGTAACCCCGGTATTTGCTTTTTATGATTTGGAAGGTAAGCAGGTAACGCGTTACACGGGGGCTACATCAAGCGTTGAGGAATTTATGTGGCTGGGGGAATTTGTCGAAAAGGGACTTTATAAAGAAATGCGCTTCACCAAATACAAGCGGCAAAAAAAGGCTGCCCAGCAGGCACAATGAACGGGCTGTCGGTGCAGTATTTTCGTAGATTATTTCTACTGTTATTTTTTTCAATATCATGCCCGTTGTGGGCAAATGAAGTTTCCTTGCCAGTGCCGCTGACGCTTGAGTTTTCGCTTGGTCTGGCATCAGCGGATCATCCTGAACTGCAAATAGAGGTTGCTGAATTGGCGCGAGCCAAAGCAGAGCAGCGACGGGTTGATGCAGAGACGGGTGTTAACGTGACACTTTTTGGACGCCTGCGCTGGGTTGATTCGCCACCAAGCCCTGTTATCCAGGAGTCTCGGGATGATCATCTTATTAGACTGTCCCTGGAAAAGTCCCTGTACGACTTTGGACGCAGTACAGCAAAAGAGAACATAACGCTGGCGGAACGAAACCAGCGTGCTTTGATTTATCTCGACGCCTTCGCTCGCCACCGTATTTCAATTATGGCTGCCTTTTTTGATGTGTTGCTAGCTGACCAGGCTTATGCGCGAGACACTGAAGAAATGTCCATGACTTTTGTGAATTCAGACCGTGCGCGTGAGCGTAATGAGCTGGGTCAGTTGTCAGATATCAAGCTTATGGAAACACGCAGTTTGTTTCAGGCATCCCGGTTACGTCAGGCACGAAGTGAAGCGGCACAACGTACCACGAGGGCACGCCTTGCCGATTTACTGAATTATCCGGGGCAGCTGTCTGAGGTATTATCCATCCCGCAATTGAGTTTTACAGCACGAAAATTTCCGGACGATGTGAATGATTGGTTTACTGAGCTGGAGCAAAGTAATCCTCAACTGCGGGCATTGATGGCACAGCAAGCGAGCGCAAAGGCACAATTAAGTCTGGCGCGGGCAGATAATAATCCGGTGTTGTTGGGGCGACTGGAAGTCTCTGAATTTACCCGGACATTTGGGGGTAACGATAACTGGCGGGCAGGCGTTTCTCTGGATGTGCCACTGTTTGATGGTGGTCGTAGTGCTGCATTACAGGCCCGGAGTCGAGCTGAGTTACGCAAGGTCACGGCAAGTTTGGAACAACAACGGCGTGTATTGCGGCAAGAGCTGCTGGATACCTGGAGCGAACTGCATACCTTGCAGGTGGAAAAACAAAGTCTGGCATCCGATCAGGAATATCGAGATTTGTATCTTGACCTCCGGCGCGCTGAGTATGAACTCGAAGTTGCGAGCGATTTGGGGGACGCCATGGTGAGTATGTCGGCATTGCGTTATCGTGTCATGCAGGCAGATTTTGCCACAGCGCTGGCCTGGGCACGTATTGATGCCTTGCTGGGGCAAGAGGATGGCAATGATGAGAAACTCAATACTGAAAGAGCAATGGATGCCAGTGCTGACAAATGACCATCATCTGATAATTGTCGTCTGGACTTAAAGGAGAAACCATATGAATTCACCGGGTCGGGGCGTTAGTGTATTACGTGTATTAC
>VAPL010151557.1_pt1 | contig 11920 bp, 7 predicted proteins | sample 3395061 | NCBI WGS metagenome assembly VAPL01 (sample SAMN08290444, study PRJNA428436) | hydrothermal vent metagenome | isolation source: Deep-sea hydrothermal vent chimney 2 | place: Pacific Ocean: Juan De Fuca Ridge | depth 2182 m m
GGTAGGTTTAATTACAATATTTAAATGAATTTTAGATTACAGTTTTAAACAAATTAATTATTAATACTTCTAGGAAATTGGAGATAGACTATGTCTGACAAGGTTTTAAAAATGATTAAAGACAACGGCGTTAAGTTCGTTGATTACCGCTTTACTGATACTCACGGTAAAGAGCAGCACGTTTCATGCCCCGCTCATACTGTAAGTGCTGACTTATTTACTGAAGGCAAGATGTTCGATGGTTCTTCAATTGCAGGTTGGAAAGGAATTAATGAATCAGACATGGTAATGATGCCAGATGCATCTACAGCAGTTATGGATCCATTTGCTGATGAACCAACGTTAATCTTAACGTGTGACATTCTTGAGCCTACTACAGGACAAGGTTATGAACGTGATCCTCGTTCTGTTGGTAAACGTGCAGAAGCCTATTTAAAATCAACAGGTATAGCTGATACCGCTTTCTTTGGTCCTGAACCAGAATTTTTTGTATTTGACGATGTACGCTGGAAAACAACGATGAGCGGCATGTCTTATGAAGTTGATTCTGATGAAGCAGAATGGAACTCAGAAAAAATCTATGAAGATGGCAACATTGGTCATCGTCCAGGTTTAAAAGGTGGTTACTTCCCTGTGCCACCAGTAGATTCATTAAATGATCTGCGTGCAGCAATGTGTTTAGCAATGGAAGAGATGAATCTTGAAGTTGAAGTACATCACCACGAAGTTGCAACTGCAGGTCAATGTGAAATTGGAACAAGATTTGATACTTTAGTTACGCGCGCTGATAAAACTCAGATTCTTAAATACTGTGTTCATAACGTTGCACACATCTATGGCAAAACAGCGACTTTCATGCCTAAACCATTAGTAGGTGATAACGGTAGTGGTATGCACGTTCATATGTCTTTGGCCAAAGATGGTCAAAACTTATTTGCCGGTGATGAGTACGGTGGTTTATCTGAAACTGCGCTTTACTACATTGGCGGTATCATTAAACATGCTCAAGCATTAAATGCGTTCACTAACTCTTCAACAAACTCATACAAGCGTTTGGTTCCAGGCTTCGAAGCACCTGTTATGTTAGCTTATTCAGCACGTAATCGTTCAGCTTCAATTCGTATTCCTTTTGATCCAAATCCAAAAGGACGTCGTATTGAATTACGTTTCCCTGATCCAACTGCAAACTCATACTTAGCATTCGCTGCAATGTTAATGGCCGGTCTAGATGGTATCCAAAATAAGATTCACCCAGGTGAAGCAATGGATAAAGATTTATATGACTTACCAGCAGAAGAAGCAGCAGCGATTCCACAAGTTTGTCACTCATTTGACCAGGCTTTAGAAGCGTTAGCAGCAGATAATGACTTCTTAACTCAAGGCGATGTATTTACTAAAGATATGATTGATGCATTTATTGAGCTTAAAGAAGAAGAAATTCAACGTTTACGTATGTCTACGCATCCGGTTGAATTTGATATGTACTACAGCTGTTAATAGCTTAAGTCGTATTAATTAAAAAACGCCTTCTATTATGAAGGCGTTTTTTTTGGAAAATTTAGCCTGAATCGTAGTCTGGATGAAATGAAATGTAATCCGGGAGCCCATGCAAAATCATCCTGGATTTCGCTACGCTGCATCCCGACTACGTTTATTTGTTCTTGTTTATATTCAATTGGTTGGCTATGCTATAAACATGTCTAAACTTACTTTTACTTTAATTTGTGTTTTTATATCTGTTTCTGTCATAGCAGAGACGGTATATAAAAAAACAAACCCGGATGGCAGTGTTGAATTTACAGATCAACCATCAACCGATAGTGAAGAAGTTAAAATTCGCAAACCAACGACATATCAAGCACCCCGTTTGCCCGCTTTGAATTTACCGAGCAAAAAGTTAAGCCCAACTTTTAGTTATCAATTATCAATAAATCAGCCAATAAATGACTCCGTTATTATCGGCAAAATGGATGTGTCGGTATCAGTTTCTGTTCAGCCTGCTTTATTAAGTGGTCGAGGCCATCAAATTCATTATCAACTTGCTGGCCAGTCTATTATTAGTCGAAATATGTCAGAAACATTCAAGAACGTTGATCGAGGAACGCATAATTTGACGGTCAGTATTGTTGATAGAAACGGTGAAGTTGTTAGTCCTGCTGTTTCAAGCGTCTTTCATATGAAGCGTTTTTTTAAAAAACCAGCACCATAGCTAGCTCCCCCCACAACCTTAAGCTGTCGCAAGTTTAATCTCGCACCAACGTGGTGCATTACAAATAGATTTGTAATATCCTATTATTTGGCTACAAGAGATTAGTTTTCCTGACTTATTTCTGTGTTTCTTAACCCATTGTTTTTAATCACTATTTTTTATATTAGTTTTGTCGCCCTGTAAGTAGCAAATATCTCAGCTTGGCGTAGTTTTTGCTCTAGCTTATTTAACAAAATAAGGAATGAAATGACTAAACAGACTGAATTACAAAAACGCATACTTGAAGGAATGAGTACGGTAGTTTTACTGTTTGATACAGATTTAATTTTGCGCCACATCAATCCTGCCGGTGAGATGTTGTTTGAGCAAAGCGCACGACATTTGCTGGGTTTGCCTTATGTGGAATTGATTCAACATCGGGATGAGATTTCAGCAAGTAAATGGATCGATGAGATTAAATCAGGTCAGTCTTTTACCCGCCATGAAGTGTCTTTGGTTTTACTTAACCACAATGAAGTTACCGTAAATTTAACAATTTTACCTTTAACGGGTAGTGCAGATAAAACGGAATACTTGTTAGAAATTATATTGGTAGAACGTTGGTTACGTATAACCCGAGATGAACAACGTGCAGAACAACAGGAAGTAACACAAGAAATTTTACGTGGGTTAGCACATGAAATAAAAAATCCTTTAGGAGGTTTACGAGGTGCAGCACAATTACTGGAAAAAGAATTACCCAGCAAAGAATTAAAAGAATATACGCAGGTTATTATTAGTGAGGCAGATCGATTACAAACATTAGTAAATCGTATTCTTGGGCCTGCAGGTTTACCAAAATTAAGAGATGTAAACATTCATGAAGTATTAGAGCTTGTAAGGAGCCTGATAAAAATAGAAGTTAAAGATGGAATACAGATACATCGAGATTATGATCCGAGTGTTCCAGATGTTCAGGCTGATCATGATATGTTGATTCAGGCGTTATTAAACATTGCACGTAATGCCTGTGAAGCATTAGGTGATAAAGGCAACATCACTTTTAAAACGCGAGTGGTAAGAAAATATACGATAGGACATCAACGTCACAAGTTAGTGGCATGTATTGAAGTGATTGATGATGGCCCGGGTATACCAGCAGATATAAGAGATAAAATATTTTTCCCAATGGTCACAGGTCGAGCAGAGGGAAGTGGTTTAGGTTTAGCGATTTCGCAATCATTAATTCAACAACATGATGGGTTAATTGAGTGTCAAAGCGAACCCGGGCATACCGTGTTCTCTGTAATACTCCCGATTAATTAAAAGGTAAAACAAAAGTATGAGCATAAACGTAAACAAGGAAAGTATTTGGGTTGTTGATGATGATCGCTCGATACGTTGGGTATTAGAAAAAGCGTTGGGTAAAGCTGAAATGGAAGTACGTACTTTTGAAGAGGCTGACAGTGTTCTTCGTGCACTGGAACGAGGCCAGCCTGATGCAATTATTAGTGATGTTCGTATGCCCGGAATGAATGGCTTGGCGTTGCTTGATAAAATACATAGCAACCATCCAGATTTACCCGTTATTATTATCACGGCACATTCTGATTTAGATAGTGCTGTTTCTGCTTATAAAGGTGGGGCATTTGAGTATTTACCCAAACCTTTTGATATTGATGAGGCAGTTGAACTCACACGTCGTGCAGTAAAACATCACAGAGAGATCTCAAAAGAAAATAAAGTAGAACTGATGCCGGAAACGGAAATCATTGGTGAAGCGGCTTCTATGCAAGAAGTATTTCGCGCCATTGGTCGTTTATCTCGTTCGAATATAACCGTGCTCATTAATGGTGAGTCCGGTACAGGTAAAGAGCTGGTTGCAGAGGCTTTGCATCGTCATAGTCCTCGCGCAGAAAAAGCGTTTATTGCATTAAACATGGCTGCTATACCACGCGACCTGCTGGAGTCGGAATTGTTTGGTCATGAAAAAGGTGCGTTTACCGGTGCACAAGCCTTGCGTAAAGGTCGTTTTGAACAAGCCGATGGAGGCACTTTATTTTTAGATGAAATTGGCGATATGCCAGCCGAGTTACAAACACGTTTATTACGGGTCTTGGCGGATGGTGAATTTTATCGAGTCGGTGGCCACAGTCCGGTAAAAGTTGATGTGCGCATTATCGCGGCGACGCACCAAAATCTTGAAGAACGCGTTGAGAAGGGCGACTTCCGTGAAGATTTATTTCATCGTTTAAATGTTATTCGAATCCATATTCCCGCCTTACGTGAACGAAGAGAGGATATTGGTTTACTGGTTCGGCATTTTTTACAAAGTGCTGCCGCAGAATTAAATATGGAAACAAAAAGTCTTGACGATGAGTCGTTAGAATTTTTAAAAAAATTAGAGTGGCGTGGTAATGTCAGGCAATTACAAAATACCTGTCGCTGGTTAACTGTAATGGCTCCGGGTCAGGAAGTACATTTAGATGACTTACCGCCTGAGTTGTTAAATAAAGAATCTAAATTACAAATGAGTGATGACTGGGTTAAGGTTTTACAATATTGGGCAGAGCAACAACTCGCCAATGGTGAAACTGATTTATTTGATAAAGCGACACCGGAATTCGAGCGGGTAATGATTCAAACGGCTTTACGCAGTGCCGGTGGTCGACGTCAGGATGCAGCACGATTATTAGGTTGTGGGCGTAATACCTTAACCCGCAAAATTAAAGAACTGGGAATGGAAGACACAGTATAGTTTGTCGTCATTTCCGCAAAACTTAGAGTTGCCGGTCATTGCGAGGAACACTTAAAAACAAGCGTTTTTAAGTGTTGATGCGGCAATCTCAAGTTTATAATACGTCATCATGAGATTACCACAGTCATTTTATTCCTTCGCAATGACAGCATGGTTAAACGCTAAAAAACTTCCCGCCAATAAATAACCCGATCATCACCACGATATAAACCAAAAGAGGCTACGCCGGTTGGATCGTTATCATGGTTTCCATCTCCATCCCAATCATATTTAAGCCATGTTGGTGAAATTAAGGTAATTCCAATGTCTCCGGTATTATTTGCATCTGGTGCAAGAAGGAAAAGATTAAAACTGCCGGCAATTGGAGGTTCTTCAAACTGTGAGTTAATGGGGCCGGGCAGGATTGCAGCATTAGTGCAATTATCCGCTCCACTCTCAGCATCATCATCCCATATACAGGTTTCTCCAGCTAAACCAGTACCAATGTTAATTGGATCTGTTCCGATGTCTGTTAATGTTGCAGTGATAACACTGCAAGTGTCGGCAGTGTTAATTTCAAAACCATTGGTATTATAAAATTCTACTTGTGCAGTAATTGCCATATCAACCAATTCAGAACCAAAAGAGTTTTCAACATGAGTTCGGCCACTGCGAATTTCAGTTGTTCCTTCTGTTGCATTTGATGTTATCAGGGTATCAGTTTGATCGGTTGCTTTTATTTTTATAGTACCCGGTATGGTGTCCTTATTGGTAAAAGTATAAAGAAGGTTGGTTTGTGTACCAGCACCAACACTTGCACCATCTATTGCAGAGGTAAAGCTTGCAGATGAAATAGTATTATTTGTAAAGCTGCCAGTACCAATGGCATTAGAATCAGAAAGCGTGACACCAAATGCAAAGCCATCACGATAGTTAAGAGTTGTCAGGTTATTTTGATTTCTGGCAAAAGCAGTAACAATTAAAGGCTGGCCGGAGTAGGTAAAGGTGCTGCCGCCTGCACAACCATGGGTAACCTGAGTATCAAAATGATCAGGCGTGAAGCGACCGATGTTGCTGCTGGTATTTAATGCTGTTGAACCGATTATAGTTTCACCTAAATAACCTGCAACAGGTAATGTTGCAGTAAAGGTAAAGACACCAACCTGATCAACATTTTGCGTTGAAATAATATGCTCACCATTATCAGCAGCGGCAGTATTAAATGAGGTAACGGCAAGGTTAGCATTAACTGAACCTGCACTAATTGGTGCAACAAGATTAGATGCTAGTGTAATTCCATTTAACTGAAAATTTGGTGTAACCGTATTATCTGCACAGGCAGCACGTATTTTAAGATTAAAGTTTTCACCTGTTTTCCTGAAAGGAGTATTACAATCTGCATTAGCTGGATCAGCAGAAGTACAGGAGGCGTTAGCATCATCACTGTAAACATAAAGTTTAGCGGGTTTAACAACAAAAGTACTATTTCCCAACATGGTTAAACCGGTATCTGAATTAGCAGCAGAACCTTCATATTTTGCATTCAAAACTAAACGACCTGCATCGGGATAGGTAACAGTAAAGGTTTCATCAGCTAAAGTTACAAAGCTCATATTTACATTTGCTGATGCTGGTTCAGTTGAAGGCAAAGTATAAGTTCCATTTCCATTAATTAATGTAACAGTCGGCGTACCTGTAATTGCCGCAGGTGCCGGACTGTTATAACTTGCCCAAACTTTTAAATTTCGATTTACATTTTGAAAAGCAGGGACACAAATTTGTGAGATGGTGTCCAGTCTGACAGCTTGTAGTGTAATACTATTTGAAGTTGCGCAGGATGTTTGAGTTGGTATCGTGTAAATAAAACCACTGTCGTAATAAGTAATATCGCAGCTCGTTGAGCTAGTTACGGAATTAAAACAAGTTACAGAAGGCGAAGGTGTAATACTTGTTGCGGGTGATGAAGCGGAGGCAGCAAGTGTAATTGTACCAGCGATTGAATTACGTAATTGAAAAATTGAGCTTCCGGAAATTATGGTCTGGGTGTCGCCACCTACCCAACCTGGGGGGGTAAGGGTGATCGAAACATCACTCGTATAGTGTGGTGCGGTACAGGTTGCATTAGCACAGGCAGTGACAGTTATTGATTCCGGTTCACAGGTTAACGCAGTACCATCATGTGTTATTTGTATGTGGTGTAATGGTGTTACAGATATTGGTAATGTTAATGCATCAATATCTGCTCCACCTGAAAAAAGATTTTCATCAAAATAAAGTGAGGCAGTATTTGTGCCTACATCGTATTCAACGATAGAACCATCTTCAAAATTTGCTAATCCTGGTAATGATTCAGTATTGTTGGTTGAAATTAAAATATTTCCATTGGCAAGTATATGGACACCATCAATATCTGCGCCACCGCTGAAGTTGCTTTCATCAAAGAATAAGCTGGCGCTATCTGTTGATGGAATGTATTCAATGAGATCACCATCTGCAAATGAAATGCCACCTAATGTTGCGCCACCAGTAGTCGATAAAATAATATTTCCATTATCTCGAATATAAACAGCATCAATATCTTCATTATTATTGCTAAATAAATTGCCACCATCAAAATAGAGAGTTGCTGTGTTTGTTGAGGGATCATAGGCAACCAAATCATCGTCACCAAAGCTTAAACCACCTAATGTTTCATTGTTATCTGTGGAAAGAATAATAATGCCATTAGATAAAACATGGACAGCATTGATATCTGCTCCACCTGAAAATAGATTTTCATTAAAGTATAGTGTCGATGAATCGGTAACAGGATCATATTCTGCCAATGAGCCATCACTAAAGCTTAAACCACCTAAAGTTTCGGTATTGTTAGTGGATAAAATTATCGTTTGTGTAGCTCCACCACAGGTCGGACAGGTACGGTTAAGGGGATCAGGGTTTGTATAATATCCACTAATTTCTTCAGTCGATAATGTACGATTATAGATTCTGACTTCATCAATAAGCCCGTTAAAACGCCAATTTGCAGTTGCTTCAGAACCTGCACCATCAGTTTCACCACCAATACTTGCCAAGCCATTATCAGATCCCCATGTACCCGTGTAAGTTTGTGGTCCACCAGTAACATCTGCCCCATTTACAAATATCTGTCGAGTTTTGTTGATGGAATCATGTACAGCAACAACATGGTACCAACTGCCTGTATTAATAATAGCAGCTGATGAATCGAGAACGATTGGACTTACATTTCGGGAAAATAGTCGTAGTCTGCCATCACCTCCATCACCCAAACTAAAAGCAAAACCATTTGAGTTAGATTCATCATCAGCAAAAATACGTTGATCTGAATTTATAGCATTTGGATTAATCCATGAAGATATTGTAAAACTAGTATTTAAATTTGGGAGTCCTGGAAGAGAGGCATAGTCATCAGTACCGTCAAAACTCCCGGCAGTACAAATACGACCTGTAGCAGTAGTAACCCCATTATTACCTGTAGCATGATAACCATTTCCACTACTGTCTGTAATCGCATTAGGTGCGGTAATATCGCAGTTGTCAAAGGTCCATTCAGCAATCAGACCATATAATGCAGAAATTTCGATTTGACTAAGTTCGTGATTATAAATACGTACTTCATCAATACGGCCATCAAGGTAATCATTGTTCGCGGATGTAACCGGGTTGTTGTCAGTATCTCCGCCGAGTAACCAGGAACCATTACCGAAGTTGACTGTGGTTGAATGCGTGGCTGTGTAGGCTAACGTCGTATCTATATAAACATTAAGGGTCGTTGGAGTGACTGTAACCACAACGTGATACCAACGGTTAGAATTAAGGACAATGCCGGTACAAAATTTTGGATCACCACATGCACCGCCTTCCCATTGGTTGTTATCTTCGAGTTCTACGGTAAGTTGATTGTTACTATTGTCATAACCTATATAAAAATCATTGCGGTTATTGCCATTGTTCGTGTGTTCAATAAAGGTATTTAAGGCACCAATATTGTCGTGATTAACCCAGAGTGATGCGGAAAAAGTGCTGCCTGGATCAAAAGAGGGGACGGTGATGTAGTCATTGTTGCCGTCAAAATTAAGCCCCTGGTTATATACTGCGGGAGAAAATCCGGGGATAGTACTGCCGCCCTGAAAAGAACCATTATTAGCATTACCTGAAATATCATTAAGGTTACCGTCTAATGGTAAGTGCATTAAAAGAGCCGCATGCACTATTGATCCAAAACAGAAAAAAAGCCCTGCCAGAAGTAAAAAAATAGTACGTGATATTTTTAAAATATTCATAATTATGGTAATTTTTAAGTAAACCTTAGTTTAAATATCGGCAGAATAAGACTTAATTTGACTATTTTTTGCCATTTTTATTAATAAACTTCTTTATATTAGCTTCTAAATGCAAAGCAAAGCTTTCAACACCTGCTTCGCGCGATAATTTGGCAAAAAACCGCATGTATTCAAGCATTATTTTGTTTACCGGATAATTATAGTCCACGCCCAGATATAAAACTTCCATAGCCTGTTTAAGCTGATTATCTTTGTGAAGCAATCTTGCTAACTGGATACGAGAAAAAAGAAAATGAGGATCGAGCTTTAATGCCTTCTCAAATTCAATTTTGGCTTTTTCAGGGTATTCACGTTCATAAATCAGACCGCGGATATGGTGTGTCTGTGGTCGAAGTGGGTGAAGTTTTTCTGCTTTATCAAGATTTTCATGAGCAAGTTTTAATAATGAATTTGCTTGTTTAAATTTGTTTACGCTGATTAATTTATCAGCACCTCGACGTAATAAATCAGCATGACTGAAAAAGGCATTGTCCATTAATGGCGCAAGCGTTTGTGCTTTTAAAAACATTACATTTGAAGCCTGATATTTTTTTTGTAACATCAGTTGTTTAGCTTCATTGTTGTAATAGCTGGAAAAGGAAAGCGCAAGAAAATAGCTACATAAAATAAAAGTAAATCCTGTAAGGCTAATAATAAACATAACAGGTTTGAAGTACATCTTTAGAGCAGGGAATGTTTTTAATGAAAAGGGATCCAGGTTGGTGAGCTGATTAAAACGGCCAAGGTAAAACCCAGCAATAATAAGTAATGGCAGAATATAAAAATTATAAGTAAAAATACTGTGTGCGGCGAAAGTTGTTAAAGCAGAAAACAATGAAATCAGTTCAACACGCTGAAGCAATGTAAGGTTGTTTGTCTCAATATTTTTTAGTGTGCGAATAAAACTTAATAATATAAAAACAAACAATAAAACAAGAAGAATAATACCGGGATAACCTGCTTCAAGTGTGATTTGCATGTAATCATTATGTGCAAAAAATCCGGCGCTCGTATCGCTAGTGGATCGATATGGCGGCCAAAAAACCCATAAGCTGCCTAATCCAAGTCCATACCATGGCATGTCAGTAAAGAGCGGTAATAAGCTTTTCCATATAATAAAGCGAGGGTTTCCTGATTCAGAGGCATCTTTTAACGTTACCATTCGTTCTGCAAAGCCAATTGGTAAATCGGTAATAAAGTATTGTGATAATGTTGCCAGCAAAAAAGAGATAAAAATAATCACAAACAAAGAATAAAGCTGTGATTTTTCAACGTGTTTTCGTAACAGGGTTAATAAAACAACAAAACCCAGAATTAAACTTAAAGAACCACCACGGCTGGTAATAATAAAAGTTGTTAAAAATAGAACAATCAGCGTTATGGATAATATTTTATTATTGAGGAGTTTCCAGGGCCTATCTTTTTCACTTAATAAAAAATAGCCGGAAGCAGGAATTAAAGCCAGGTTAATTAAAGCGGCAAGACTATTTCGGTTGAGAAAGGATGCATTTGTTGGCACATGTAAATAGTAATATTGTACCAGACCGTAAATAGCCCAAATTAAAACAAGCAACAATATGGCCGGCCAAACATTCTTCCAGGCTTGGTCTTTGTTATCATGAAAAGTAAAAATTAAAAAAACAATAACTAAACTACCCATCCAGAAAAAGTTATACAGGCTGAGGTATTTGATTTGACTGGGGAATATGGAAATTGCAAACCATATTAGTAATAAAACAGAAGAAACTAACACACCATTTATAGAAATATTTATTGGTTTATAGAATCGTTGTTTTAATACAAGTACGAGGCTTAATATTATTAAGATATAACTAGTTGTAAATAACCATGTGTTGTTGCCAGTATAAAATAATGCAGAAGCAAGAGAAGAAATAAATAATAGGCTAAATATTTTGTTTTCAGTTAATTTTAAAAATAAGGTAGGCATGGTTATACTTGGTTAAGGTTGAAATTGTAAACGCATAGTGCGCTCACTATATTCAGGATCAGCCAGGCTACCAAACTTTGCTGTTGCATTAATGTTATAAAAAGTTAACCCATCAGCAATAATTGTATCTATGCTTGTTGTGCACTGGCTATTAAAAAGTCCAGAGTTATTGTTGCTAAATGTTAAGTCATGGCTGCCTGTTACGGTTGCGGCTGAGTAAACAGATTGATACATGCCCCATTGCAGGCAGGAACGCCCCGCCATATAGGCTTTTGCTGAAGTGATCTCCTGACTAATAGATTGCTGGCTGGTTGATAATAGACTCACCATACCCACTCCCATTAAGGAAAGCACCACAATAAGAAAAATCGCAGTAACTATCGAAACACCTGCTTGTTTTTTAATGTTATGGCGTATTGTAGACATGTGCATTATGAATAACCTGTATTTGCTCACCTTGTATTGATACGGTAATATCTATTCGTAATAAACCCGCACGTTGCTGAGAGCCCGGTGTATAGGTAAAAGTACATGATTGAACGTTTTCCATCAGCAAACGTTGATTGCCTGAGGGTGTATCTGGTGTATTAAAGCCAGTGGTATCACGATATAAATTTGTTCCATTTAAATAAAACAATGTGACTTGCCGGGTATTATCAATAATATAAAAACGTCGTGAAGGTGAGTGATTAGCAAAAGTCTGA
>VAPL010355356.1_pt1 | contig 11920 bp, 11 predicted proteins | sample 3395061 | NCBI WGS metagenome assembly VAPL01 (sample SAMN08290444, study PRJNA428436) | hydrothermal vent metagenome | isolation source: Deep-sea hydrothermal vent chimney 2 | place: Pacific Ocean: Juan De Fuca Ridge | depth 2182 m m
CATCCTTGGGTATGCCTGGGACTTTGGCGATGGTGGCACAAGTGCTTTGGCAACGCCAACGTATACCTATATGGCGGTAGGCACGTTCACTGTGATGTTGACAGTAACCGATAGTGCAGGGCTTACCAGCATGACCACGACGATAATCACCATTGGAGACACTAACCTGCCGCCAGTCGCGGTGATTACAGCACCGCCCACAAGAGGTATGGTGGGTACCGCGCTTTCATTTAACGGGTCTAACTCTTCTGATCCCGATGCGGCAGTTGGTGACGTCCTTGGGTATGCCTGGGACTTTGGTGATGGCGGCACAAGTACGCTGGCAACGCCAACGTATACTTATACGACAGCAGGTACGTTCACCGTGATGTTGACAGTAACCGATAGTGCGGGGCTTACCAGCATGAGCATGACGATAATCGCCATAGCAAATGCTAACAGCAACCTGCCGCCGGTCGCGGTGATCACTGCACCGCCGACAACGGGCGTGGTGGGTACCGCGCTTTCATTTAATGGGTCTAACTCTTCTGATCCCAATATTGTGTTCGGTGACGCACTTACCTATGCCTGGGACTTTGGTGACGGTGGTACAAGTACTCTGGCAACGCCAACGTATACCTATATGGCGGCAGGCACGTTCACCGTGATGTTGACAGTAACCGATAGCGCGGGGCTTACCAGCGTGGCCACTACGACGATAATCACCATTAGTGTAGCAACACCGGGAGCGCCTGTTGCGGTAATCACTGCACCGCTGACAACGGGCGTGGTGGGTATCGCACTTTCATTTAACGGGTCTAACTCTTCTGATCCCGATGCGGAAGTTGGTGACATCCTTGGGTATGCCTGGGACTTTGGTGATGGCGGTACAGATACGGTTGCAACGCCAACGTATACTTATACGACAGCAGGTACATTCACTGTGATGTTGATGGTAACCGACAGTACAGGGCTTACCAGCATGAGCACGACGATAATCACCATTGCAGATGCTGCTAACCTGCCGCCTGTTGCGATGATCTCCGGACCGACAACGGGTACAGCGGGAACCATGATTACTTTTAGCGGCGCAGGTTCCAATGATCCTGAGCAAGGAGTTCTTACCTATGCATGGAATTTAGGAGAAGGCACTACGGGTACTCTCGTTGATATCACTAACTCTTTTGCAGTTGGAACATATATTATAATATTGACTGTGATTGATGATGCGGGCATAACCGACACTGCAACCGCGAATATCGTGATTACTGCTGGTGGTGGTGGTGCACAGCCACCGGAAGCAGATGCGGGCGGGCCATATAACGGCACGGAGGCTACGCCGGTTACGTTTGATGGCTCCGCGTCTAAGGACCCCGACGCTGTTGCAGGTGATATTTTGATCTACGATTGGGATTTTGGTGATGCCATTGTTGCAATAGACGCAGGTCCAACACCCTCTCATACATACAGTGCAGCAGGTACATTTACCGTCACGTTAACAGTCACTGATGCTGATGGTATGTCCGGGTCAAGTACCACAGCCGCGACGATTGCAGTTACGACGGCGCTTCCACCACGCGCAGTGGGGGCAGGAGAGGAGCTGTATGTCAATTATTGTGAAAGTTGTCATGGTGTAGGGGGTGTGAGTGGTTTAGCAAGTCGGGTCATAGATGAAGATGTGCAAGACATCGAAGAAGCTATTGAAGAAGAACCCACAATGAATGCTCTTGCCGCCCTCCTGACCGAGGACGAAATTATGCTGATCGCCCACTTTCTTAATGAGGGGAAACCAATGCAAATCAGTGTTATCTCTCCACGGGAAACTTTGTATATCACTTTTTGCGCTTCTTGCCATGGCGCACGTGGAACGGGGGGATCTGCTGTAGCTGTTCTGAACACCACCGTTGGTGCTGTGAAAGACGCAGTCACCAGAGTGGATACAATGGCGGTCCAAGTAAGCTTGTTAAGTGATAGTTATATTACTGAGATAGTGACTTATCTGGACGAACCAGAGCCAAGCAATCCAGGCAATCCTGGCACGGGTGTTAATAGACCCACTACTGGTAACGATGCTGTTGGTGGCGACAGTGGTGGTGGTTCATTGTTGTGGCTGCTTGGGTTGATGGCGGGTGTTTGGGCTTGGGGGGTTACGGGTCGGAGATATCGACGGATGTAATTGAAAATAACCAGGCAGTAAAGATTGAGAGGGGGCTTCTGCCCCCTCTTTTTGTCTTGGCTTTCGCCCCTCAAGGGGGAGCCCCTTAATTTATTTAGGATTAAGCGGCGAGTACATTTTTTAATTTTTTAATCGCACTGTTTTCTATTTGCCGGATGCGTTCGGCAGAGACATCGTAAACTTTTGCCAGCTCATGCAGGGTTGATTTTTTATCGGATAACCAACGCTTTTCCAGGATATCCCGACTGCGATTGTCCAGATTATTTAACGCTGCGTGTAAATGCTCGGAACCCTGCGTGTCCCAATCCTGTTTTTCTATTTCAGCGGCGGGGTCTGGGGCGCTATTTTTTAAATAGGCCGCCGGTGCCACGAAATTATCTTCATCATCCATATCATTAGGCAAATCAAATGAGGTGTCTTGCCCACTTAAACGGGATTCCATTTCCAAGACAGTGGCGACGGGTACGTCTAGATCTTTGGCGACCGCTTTTACTTCCGCATCACTAAACCAGCCTAATCGTTTTTTAGAACTGCGTAAGTTAAAAAATAATTTACGTTGCGCCTTGGTGGTAGCAACCTTTACTATGCGCCAGTTTTTCAAAATGAATTCGTGTATTTCCGCTCGAATCCAATGCACGGCAAATGAAACCAGGCGAACATTTCTGTCAGGATTAAATCGTTTTACAGCTTTCATCAAGCCGATGTTACCTTCCTGGACCAGGTCCAATAAAGGCAAACCATAGCCGCTATAACCACGTGCAATGTGCACGACAAATCGCAAATGAGACATCACAAGTGTTTGCGCTGCCTGCAAATCACCTTCTTTTTCTAAACGAATAGCCAACGCTAGCTCTTCTTCCGCTGTCAACATAGTGATTTGACGAACCGCGCTTAAGTAACTATCTAAATTACCCGCTACGGCTGGAACGGTAACTGGCAAATTTCTGCTCATTTATGAATCCTCTTATGGTCCTTTTATTAAATTCGTTAACTATAATTAATAACGTCCATTCGTATCTCTATATTAGCACTCATGGCATAAGAGTGCCAAATCGTAGAAAGGTTCAAATAAAGTGCAATATTAAGTGTTTTTTCAATCATTTAGGTTCAATTTCACGCAAATGACGGCGAACGGAGACCCAGGAACCCAGCCAGCCCAGCAATATGCCCGTACTTACCAGGGCTATTGCCTCGTAAACACCCAAACCCAGTAGAGCAAAATCACTATTATAAAGTGCGGAAAGATTTTTTACGGGTTCTCGCAGCAAAAGTAAAGAACCAATAACCAGCCCTAAGGCCATCGCACCACCAATCAAACCATACCAAATACCACCATACAAAAAGGGGCGCTGAATAAAACCATCGGTTGCACCAATCAGTTTGCTGACCTCAATTTCCTGTCGGCGATTTTGAATTGTCAGTCGAATCGTATTACCAACGATGACCAATATCGCTAACCCTAACATTATCGCAATAATGAATAAACCTCGTTGGCCAATCTGGATCATGCCGTTGAGTCGCGCTAGCCATTGCATATCCAACTGTGCTGAATCAACTTGTTCTAATTCACCTAGATAAGTCATCAGCTCACCCACCTCACTTTCGTCCGGATTTTGACTGAGCAGAGAAATAACCAACACCGATGGCAACGGGTTTTCATCCAGTAACGCCAAAGCGTCATCGAAACCGGAATTTAGGCGAAACTCGGCCAGCGCCTGCTCCGCAGAAATATAGCGAACATCCTTTATTTGTGGATTGGACTTGAGCTGAATCAAAAGCGTATCAGCTTGCGCGATTTTTACAGTCGGTTTTAAAAACAATGAAATTTGCGTACCACTATCCCAACCTGAACTAAGATGTTGCACATTTTGCAATAATACAAAAAGCCCGGCAGGTAATGCCAAAGCTATACCAATGACAGTGGTCGTCATTAATGTTGATAGTGGAGTTCGATAAAGACTGCCCAGGGTTGAGATTAATGCCCAAACATGATTAGCAAAATAGGCCGGGAATGTGGAATGTTGTGCTGGTTTTCGTTTTGATTTATCACTCGCTTTACCTTCATCCGAATAATCACGTGATTGCTTAGACGGTGTTTCTGAATCGGCACGTTTATTTTTCGTATAATGCGAATAAGTCACTGGACGACTTTGTTGTCGGTTGTTATGTCTATTCATTTACTCTGTTCATTTACAATTGAGAACCCTTCATTTTTGTGACCAATATAGCCTCCTAGTGACGCTTATGTAGTTCGGCATTGAAACTGCTTTTGTCACTAATTAAGTTGCCGTGCTCCAGGGTTAAACAGCGCTCGCCCGTTGCCGACACTAAACCTAAATCATGTGTCGCGACAAGTACAGTGACACCCACTTGTTTGAATTGCTGGAACAACGACATGACTTCTTTAGAAAGATCAGGATCAAGATTACCAGTTGGCTCGTCTGCCAACAACAGCGGCGGCCGGTTAACCACCGCACGGGCAATACCAACGCGTTGTTGTTCTCCCGATGAAAGTGTTAATGGCAAAGATGACTCTCTTGCTAATAAACCTACCTTATCTAACGATGCACGCACCCGCCTGCCAATCTCCTGATGACGATACCCCGCGATCACCAACGGTAACGCCACATTATGAAATATGCTACGGTCAGTTAACAAGCTGTTATTTTGAAACACAATGCCGATATTTCGCCGTATGTGAGGTATATGGCGGCGCTTGCTGTTTGTTAAATTTCTTCCGTCAACGTAAACCTGGCCACGTGTAGAACGCTCGATAATGGCGACAAGTTTAAGCAAGGTGCTTTTGCCGGCACCTGAATGCCCGGTCAAAAAAGCCATCTCACCTTCTTTAAGATGAAAACTAACATTATTCAATCCTTCATGGCCGCCAGGATAATGTTTGCTCACATGATCAAATCGAATCACTTCATCACTCCGTCTGTTATTAACACCAACTAGGCTGAACGATCAAGTAGTGCATCAATAAATTCGTCGGCATCAAATACACGCAAATCATCAACGCCTTCACCTACACCAATAAAACGAATCGGCACGCCCAATTTGTTTGCAATTGCAAATATAATCCCACCTTTAGCAGTACCATCCAACTTGCTTAATGTGATTCCTGTTAGACCAACCGCAGTGTTAAAATGTTCAGCCTGCGCCAACGCATTTTGGCCGGTACCTGCATCGACCACCAGCATCACTTCATGTGGTGCAACAGGGTCATGCTTACTGATCACTCGTTTAACTTTTTTCAGTTCTTCCATTAAATTTATTTGCGTATGCAAACGACCCGCAGTGTCTGCTATAACAATATCGATACCGCGTGCGTTCGCAGCTTGAACAGCATCGAAAATCACTGAGGCTGAATCAGCGCCGCTGTGTTGTGAAATCACAGGAATACCATTTCGCTTACCCCATTCTTGTAATTGTTCTACCGCAGCGGCCCGAAAGGTATCACCCGCGGCCAATAACACCGACTTTCCCTGCGCCTGAAACTGTTTAGACAACTTACCTATCGTCGTTGTTTTACCCGCGCCGTTAATACCCACCATCAAAATAATAAAAGGAGAATCCGATTCAGGAACAACTAAAGGCTGGTTACATGGTTTGAGTAAATTAGCCATATTTTCCCGCAAAGCGGAAAATAATGCATCGGCATCATGGAGTTGCTTGCGTGCCACGCGCTCAGTTAAATTAGAAATAATGGTATTGGTTGCTTCTACACCGACATCTGCGACCAGTAACAAGGTTTCAATATCATCGAGTATTTCCTGGTCAATTTCCTTTTTTCCCAATACAAGGTCAGAAAGGCCTGTCGTTAGATTTGTACGCGTGCGTGAAAGCCGACTTTTAAGCTTTGAAAAAATCCCCTGACTTTGTTGTGGTGCTAATTCTTCCTGTTTCTCCTTATCATCTGGGGTTTTATTTTCAGTCGTTGCCGCATCAACCGGTGTAACGAGCGCATCTTGAAGTTCACTTTTATCCGGGTCTGGCTTACTTTTTTTGAAACCAAATATCATATTCTGCTGTCGTATACCTTTAATGTTTGGAAATATAACTAGTTTAGTGTTTGACTGGTTTTAAAATTTAAATTTAAGGTACACTATCGTACCATCTACGCCCCGATTTCGTCAGACCAAAGAGTGGAAAATAGGGTCTATTGGTTATGAATATTGAATTTAATATTGAAAACAATAGCTACAGGAAAATATGCACTATATGCGAAAAATAATGCAAAACACCGAACTTGCCCGGTTAACCGGCAAAACTGTCAAATTCTTAGCGCTCACATTATTGGTAATGCCCCCACTAGCGCAAGCACAAGTACATGAATACGAGCTTGATAATGGCTTAAAAATAATCATTAAGGAGGACCATCGTGCCCCTATTGTCGTATCACAAATTTGGTACAAAGTAGGAAGCAGTTATGAGCACAGCGGAATAACCGGGGTTTCCCATGTGCTTGAACATATGATGTTCAAGGGCACTAGCAAATACGCCGCAGGTGAGTTCTCACGGATTATTGCTGAAAATGGTGGCCGGGAAAACGCATTTACCGGACAAGACTACACCGCGTATTTTCAACGGCTTGAAAAAAATCGTCTGGCCACTGCCCTGGAACTTGAAGCTGACCGCATGCGTGGACTGTTATTGCAACCAGAAGAATTTGCCAAAGAAGTAAAAGTCGTTATGGAAGAACGGCGTATGCGCACTGAAGATAGGCCCAGGTCTCTCACCTACGAACAATTTACAGCCACCGCTTTCGTCAATAGCCCCTACCATAACCCAATAATTGGCTGGATGGAGGACCTGAAAAGCCTGCATATCGATGACCTCAGAACATGGTATGACGCTTGGTATTCGCCAAATAACGCAACACTGATTGTGGTTGGTGACGTGAAGGCCCCTGAAGTATTTGGTTTGGTTAAAAAATATTTTGGTGCGATAAAATCACGCCCTGTGCCCACGTTAAAGCCACAGCGTGAAATGAGTCAAAAAGGCATACGGCGGGTTAGCGTCAGGGTCCCCGCTAAACTACCCTATGTCATCATGGGCTATAAAGTCCCTGTGGTTGCGACCACAAAACAACCATGGGAGCCATATGCATTGGAGTTACTGGCAGGTGTATTGGACGGCAGCAACAGCGGCCGATTTGAAAAAATCCTGATCAGGGGCAAACAAGTTGCAACCAGCACCAGTATCAGTTACAACCCATACTCTCGAATTACAGATATGATTGTCGTGGCTGGCACACCCGCGCAAGGCATAAGCCCTGAAAAGCTGGAAAAATCTTTTCTCAGCCAAATAGAAGATGTGCAAACAACGCTTATCCCGGTTGAAGAACTTGACCGTGTTCGCGCCCAACTTAAGGCAAGCAAAATATATGAACGAGACTCTATTTTTTACCAGGCGATGCAAATAGGTACGCTGGAGACTGTCGGTCTACGCTGGACATTAATGGACGAATACCTGGGGCACATTGAAAAAATTACGCCGCAACAACTTAAACAGGTTGCCATTAAGTACTTGCACGAAGATGCACTCACTATTGCCGTCTTGGACCCCTTGCCTGTCAGCGATATTGCACAAGCCAATGCGGAGGGTAATAACAATGATAAATAAAACGTTAACTGACGCTTTAAATAGCACGCTTTCTTCTGCTCTTCTATTATTTGCTTTGACATTATTTGCAACTAGCAATACTGTATTCGCATCACCCAACATCCAGCACTGGGAAACAAAAAACGGTGTTCGCGTGTTTTTTGTTGCTACGCCGGAACTGCCCATCGTTGACGTAAATGTTGCTTTTGATGCGGGTGCTGCGCGCGACACAGACAAACCAGGACTTGCATTACTGACAAACGCACTGTTGCCCGAAGGCGCTGGCGATTTGGATGCAAACACAATCGCTGAAAAACTGGATGATCTGGGCGCCAAGTTTGAAAACAGCTCACACCGTGATATGTCTGTTTACAAAATCCGCAGTCTATCCAGCCCGGCACAGCTAAATCCCGCAATTAATATATTGGCAACCGTGCTTTCACAGCCCAACTTTCCGGAAGAAGCCTTTAGCAGGGAAAAAAATAGGATGCTAATCGGCTTGCAAGCAAGAAAACAATCTCCTGGTGCAATCGCTGAAGAGTCTTTTTTCAAGGCGATCTATGGCGACCACCCTTACAGCAGCATGCCAATGGGCAACGAAAATAGCGTTAAATTGCTCAAGCGCCAAGACCTTGTCGATTTTTACAAAAAATATTATGTCGCAAAAAATACAGTGGTTTCTATCGTTGGTGACCTGGATCGCCGCCAAGCAGAATCACTGGTAAAAAAATTAACGGGTAAATTAAAAACGGGTCAGCAAGCCGAAAAATTGCCACTGGCAAAAACACCTGCCCAAGCTAGCGTTAAAAAAGTGAGCTACCCTTCTACACAAACCCATATCCTGGTGGGTCAACCAGGTATAAAACGAGGTGATCCGGATTATTTTATACTCTACGTAGGAAATCATATTTTGGGTGGCAGTGGATTGAATTCTCGACTCAGCAACGAAGTTCGTGAGAAAAGAGGTCTTTCCTACAGTACATATAGTGCTTTTTCACCAATGCGGTCGCAGGGTCCATTTCAAATAGGCTTGCAAACGCAAAACGATACAGCAAATGAAGCGCTGAAAGTATTACGGACAACGCTGGATGATTTTGTTTTAAATGGCCCAACGCAGAAAGAGTTGGATGCAGCGAAGAAAAATATCACTGGTGGTTTTGCGTTACGAATTTCAAGTAACAAAAAAATACTGGGCTATATTGCCATGATAGGATTTTACGGATTGCCGCTGAATTATCTTGATACGTTCAATAAAAATATTCAATCTGTGTCACTACAACAAATTAAAGACACATTTAAACGCCGAATATTTCCAGATAAAATGGCAACTATTACTGTGGGGGGAACATCATAAATGCAAACCGCCGATGCATCTAGTAAAACAACAGAAGCCGCGTCTGAAAACACGTCATCTAAAAAGCAAGCTATGCAACCAAACATCCAGCTAAAGATCCTTGATAAACGCCTAGGAAAAGACATTCCGCTACCAAAATATACAACCGATGGTTCAGCCGGAATGGACTTGCGTGCTTGCCTGGATAAGACGCTGGAAATCAAACCAGGCGAAACACATTTGATACCGACCGGCGTTGCTATTCACATTAACAACCCGAATATCGCTGCCGTCATCTTGCCTCGATCGGGATTGGGGCACAAACACGGTATTGTATTAGGTAACCTGGTTGGCTTGATCGACTCTGATTATCAAGGGCAGCTTTTCGTTTCCTGCTGGAATCGCAGTGACAATGCGTTTAGCATCAATGTCGGCGACCGCATGGCGCAACTGATGTTTATCCCCGTTATGCAGCCTCGTTTTGAGATAGTGGAAGAATTTAATGCCAGCGAACGCGGCGAAGGCGGGTTCGGGCATTCTGGTAAGCACTAACTATAATATACTAATAATTTATTTAAATATAAGGGACATACATAAATGGGGATCTCTGCGCACATACCCGCCGTCATATTTAAAGCTTACGATATTCGAGGCATTGTTGACGAAACGCTGACAACTGATATCGTTTTTGATATTGGCCAAGCATTTGCAACCGAAGCTAAAAGTCGAGACCAACACGTCGTGGTCGTCGGACGAGATGGGCGTCTATCTGGACCAAAATTAATTGACGCACTAATAAATGGCCTGAGGAAATCCGGTATTGATGTTATCGATATTGGTATGGCTCCTACACCCGTTATATATTTCGCTGCACAACATATTGGCACGGGGAGTTGTATCGCACTTACAGGCAGCCATAATCCACCTAACTACAATGGACTTAAAATGGTTATCGGTGGGATAACGCTTTCCGGCGACACCATACAAAAGTTAAAACAACGAATTGAAACAAACGACATCATTGACGTAGATAACGAAGGGGGCGGCAAACTTGATAATAAGGACGTTATTCCAGAATACATTGACCGTATAGTCAGCGACATAAAACTAAATAAATCGATGAAGGTTGTTATCGATTGCGGCAACGGTGTTGCCGGCGCTGTTGCGCCTGAATTATTGAAAAAACTTGGTTGTGAAACAATTGAATTATTCTGTGACGTCGACGGCAATTTCCCCAACCATCATCCAGATCCCAGCAAGCCGGAAAACCTTAAAGATCTGATGCAGGCGGTAAAGGAAAGCGGTGCGGATATCGGTCTCGCTTTTGATGGTGACGGTGACCGATTGGGCGTTGTCACGCCAGAAGGTGACATAATCTGGCCTGACCGGCAAATGATGTTATACGCCAAAGATGTTCTTGAACGAAATCCGGGTGCTCAAATTATTTATGACATCAAATGTACGACCAACCTGGCAAAAGTGATCAAAGAAAATGGTGGGGAGCCCCTCATGTGGGTAACCGGCCACTCGTTAGTAAAAGCAAAATTAAGAGAAACGGGCGCACCACTTGCAGGTGAAATGAGTGGCCATATCTTTTTTAAGGAACGCTGGTATGGTTTCGATGACGGAACTTACACCGCAGCACGATTATTGGAAATACTCGCGAAGGACAGTCGTACCACGCAGGAAATATTTTCCAGCCTGCCTGATAGTGTTAATACGCCTGAATTAAATATTCTGATGCAGGAAGGAGAAAATTTTCAATTTATAAAAGATGTGGTTAACATCGCATCTTTTAACAATGCCAAGGTCACCACAATAGATGGATTGCGCGTAGACTATGATGATGGCTTCGGTCTTGTACGTGCTTCAAATACCACGCCTTCATTGGTAATACGCTTTGAAGCAAACGATCAGGCGGGTATAGCGCGAATCCAGGAAGAATTTCGGGTGCTAATGCTAAAAGTTAACCCAAGTCTTGAATTGCCGTTTTAACTTAATACATCAGTTGAATGCCTAGCGCCCAACATCCAAACAATCATCGGTGTCCCCTTGTTCCAGCAAGCTGACGGGGTATTAATATGAATTGCTCGAAATCACAAATTTCAAAAACGACACTATAGTAATCCCTTCTATCTTTATCGTCTCGATAGATCGCTTCCTGCGCATTTCCTCGCGAAGTGACTGACATGATAAAGTGCTCCAGCATATTCGATTCGTAAGGGGCTGCCCGAGTGAATTTGTTTTGTTAGCCATTATTACAATCATTTATATCCATAGTTTCATACATAAATGCTTTCGATGAGTCTATTGTTCTTAATGCATCTTGCTTTGAAACATCCCTACCGTGTAGGGCTGCATTTGCTACATCAATGACAGTACGAAGTAAACTATATTCATTTTCGCCTAAAATACCTTCCGCTTTCAATTGCCTTGAAAATTGTCCTGGTGATGTACGATATTTATCAAATTTAAAGTTACTAATTGTTGCCATATTTTGTAGCATACGCTCCAATTCCATTCTCAATCCTGCCAATGCGAGATTAGGATCATTGTTAGCTAATTGTTGATAATATGTAAAATCATAATCTGATGGGGGAGGCAAGTAGATTATATTTAGATATATTTTTTATAAATGAACTAATATGTGCTTCTGTTTTTGAAACATCAATTGGCTTAGGCGTTGCCTCTACCTTATCAGCAGCTTCTTCTACCGCACGAATTTGATTCTGCCATTCTAGTTCTGTTCCACCTGGAAGCTTAATTTTATATAATGATTTTGCAGCAATTCTAATTTCTTTTCGAAAAAAAACAAATCCAACAAA
>VAPL010643310.1_pt1 | contig 11913 bp, 12 predicted proteins | sample 3395061 | NCBI WGS metagenome assembly VAPL01 (sample SAMN08290444, study PRJNA428436) | hydrothermal vent metagenome | isolation source: Deep-sea hydrothermal vent chimney 2 | place: Pacific Ocean: Juan De Fuca Ridge | depth 2182 m m
AAAGTGTTTTTCTTCGAGTTGGCGTAGGTGTCCGACTTCGACAAGGTAAATCTCGCGTAGGATAGCGACTGCCAGCGCGTTACCCAGCTGCGTAAACTTCTGAAGTGAGAGGGCGCTATTTTTAGCATTGCCGCGTAGCCACTGCTTCGCGCTCTGTCGTAAGTACTCGTGTGTCTCGCGGGCTTGTTCACTGGCACGCAGCAGGGCTGCACGGACACGCGGATTGATCTGCTCTAGCTCAGGCAACACTTTGGTACGGACGCGATTACGCGCGTACTTTGGGTTGCGGTTCGTCGGGTCAGTGATGTGCTCGAGGCGGTGTTTTTTGGCGTATTTTTCTAGCTCAGATTTCGGTGTATTGATGAGTGGTCGCCAGATGTCACAACGATACTCGGGCATGCCAGCGAGTCCAGCGAGTCCGCTGCCGCGTACGAGGTTGAGCAGGATAGTCTCGGCTTGATCGTCGGCATGGTGGGCGGTGACGATCCAGTCGGTTTTGAGTTTGTTTTTTAGATCGTAGAAAAATTTGTACCGCGCTTCACGAAAAGCTGCCTCGGAGGTGAGCTTCCCCTTCGCTCGTCCGGTGTGGAGTGGTAGTGCGTACTTTGCTGCGAGTTTTTGGACGAACTGCTCGGCTTTCTTACCATGGGGTGTGCCGTGGTCGAAGTAGGCAAGGAAAATCTCCCCGTTAGTCTGTGGCGGACTTACCTTTTTTTTCAAAGGGGGGTTAGAAGGGATTTTCCCAGTGAGTTCGGTCAAACGATCTTTTGCCAAAGCGTCGAGCAATACAACTGAGTCGGTACCGCCACTGATCGCGAGGATTAGTCTCATATTTTTTTTACTACTTGTCCATCGGCGGTGTCTTCGATCTCCAGACCCATTTTCTCAAACTCAGCGCGGATCTCGTCGGAACGCTTAAAGTCTTTATTTTGTCGAGCCTTTTCGCGCTCGGCTAGGAGTTTCACTTGCTTGGCAGTTGGCTCGACTTTGGATTCTTTGATCGGCTGGTCGAGCTGGAGACCGAGGATTTTGTCGAATTTTGCTAGAGTCTCGGCACGGGCAGATCGTGGCAGGCTCTCGTCTTTGACGACCTCCCAGACTATGGCGAGTGCTTGAGGTGTGTTGAGATCATCACTAATTGCTGCGGAGAACTTTTTAATCTCAAGAGATCCTTCGGCTGCACTCGCAGGCTCGCTCCGCTCAGGATGACAGTTTTTTGAGATTTCTTGAAAGACAGTGTGTAGTTTTTTCAACGCATTTGCTGCGCCTGCTAGTGCTTCCCAAGTAAAGTTTAGTTTGTTGCGGTAGTGCGTGCCGAGGCAAAGGTAGCGAAATGCGAGTGGGCTGAAGCCTTTAGCTCGCAGATCTTTCAGTGTGTAGAGATTGCCGAGACTCTTTCCCATTCTGCCACCATCGACAGTGAGGAACTCATTGTGGAGCCAGTATTTCACAAGGGGTTTACTGTTGGCTGCTTCGCTTTGAGCGATTTCGTTTTCATGATGCACTGGCACATGGTCGATCCCGCCGGTATGGATATCGAAAGTTTCGCCGAGGTACTCGCTACTCATCGCTGAGCACTCGATATGCCAGCCAGGGAAACCCTCGCCTGTGCCGCCTGGATTCGTCCAACGCATGACATGGTCGGCATTCTCTCCGACACAGAATTTCCACAGGGCGAAGTCGGCGGGGTGTTTCTTTTCGCTCTTTACCGCGACACGTGCACCAGCTTCTTTGTCCTCCAGCTTCTGGCCACTGAGTTTTCCATAATTTGGGAACTTACTCGTATCGAAGTAAATACCGTCGCTGGTCTCATACGTGAAGCCCTTTTCTGTAAGCTTTTGAATCAACTTTATTTGTTCAGTGATGTGCTCAGTGGCGCGGGGCAGGTGTGTCGGGCGTTTGATATTCAGCGCATCGAGTGCTGTGACGAACTGTTCCTCGTAAAATTTCGCTACTTCCCAGACAGTTTTGTTACTCGCGCGTGCGCCTTTTTCCATTTTGTCCTCACCAGCATCACTGTCAGTCGTCAGGTGTCCGACGTCCGTGATATTCACGACTTGGGTCACCTCATAATCCAAAAACTCTAAGCTCCGACGGAGTATGTCAGCAAAGATATATGCGCGTAGATTGCCAATGTGCGGTGGACCGTAGACTGTCGGACCACACGAGTACACGCCGACTTTACCTTTTACCAGTGGGGTAAATTTTTCCTTGGTGCGTGAGAGTGTGTTGTAGAGTTTAAGCAAGTCCAAAAAGTAAGTTCAAAGCTAACATTCGTACAAAGTCGAGAGCGAGTAGCGCGACGAGTGGCGAGAGGTCGAGCATACCGATGCGTAGACCCATGCGCCGAAAAGGTGCGAGGACTGGCTCAGTCGTAGAGTGAACAAACTGAGCTGCTTGTCCGCTGGCGTGTGGTGCGACCCAGCTCATGAGTATCTTTATGATGATCAGTAATGACAGCAAACGAAAGAAAAGATCGATTGTATTGGCGAGGACGTTGATGATATTTATAGTCATATGATTCTTAGTTTACGGTTTTGCTACGTTCGCGTAAAATGACACGGCTTTAACTTTGATAATTGATGTCCAACGAACTGATTTTCTTCTTCCTCGTAGTGCTAGTGCTTGGCAGTACACTTGTCGCCTTTCGTCTCGGACGTGCGTACCTCGTCGGATTGGTCATGGTCGAGGCAGCGCTGATGAATATTTTCGTCGTCAAGCAGTTCGATCTCTTTGGTCTAGCGGTGACGGGTGGCAATATTCTCTACGGTGCGATTTTCCTCGCGACAGATCTACTCAATGAGCACTATGGTAAGAAAGAGGCACGTAAGGCTGTCTGGGCTGGCTTTGGTGCGGGGGTTTTTATGCTGCTAGCGAGTCAGCTCACAGCAGCTTTCACTCCCAATGATTATGATACAACGGCGGCTGGGTTTGCTCAGCTTTTTTCTCCAACGATGCGTATCGTTGTCGCCAGCCTAGTGAGTTATTTAATTGTCCAAAACTTCGATGTTTGGCTTTTTGCCAAGCTCAAAGAGCGCACGAAAGGTAAGAAACTCTGGCTGCGTAACAACCTCTCAACAATTACATCTCAGTTAATTGATTCAATCTTTTTTACGGCAGCAGGATTACTCACTATACCAGCACTAAACGCTTATCCGGCTTTTGTTGGCTTCGTGCCAGGGGAGATCTTTTGGCAGGTAGTTGGCTTCACGATCATCATCAAGGTCGCTGTAGCGATCCTCGATACCCCAGTGGTCTATGCCTCCTACTGGCTAAAGCAGCCCGAGCTCTTTGACAAATTTAAAGCACTTTTTAATAAATAAAGATTATGATCCTCACTGAATCAGTCAAAGGACTCGATGGTACGAGCGCACCTGATTTTTGCCTCCCTGGAGCTGATGGTCAGACTTACTCGCTCGATTCGTTCAAAGCCGCCAAGGTGCTCGTTGTGATCTTTATGTGTAATCATTGTCCGTATGTCATAGCAGTCAAAGATCGTCTAAACAAACTCGCCGCAGAGTTCAAAGAGCGGGGAGTTTCTTTCGTCGGGATCAACTCCAACGACTCTGAGGGTTATCCGGAAGACTCTTTCGAAAAAATGTCTGAAATGGGTATGGAGTTTCCATATCTCCACGACTCCGATCAGCTCATAGCGACGCGCTACCACGCGGTCTGTACGCCTGACATCTTCGTCTATGACGCTGCGCGACAGCTCGTCTACCATGGTCGCCTAGATGACAACTGGCAAGAGCCAGATAAAGTCGAACAGCAAGAGCTGAAAACAGCTTTGGAAAAGATACTGAAAGACGAAAAAATCCCACGCGAAGAGCAAAATCCCAGCATGGGTTGCTCCATCAAGTGGAAGAAATAAATATTGTCTTGGGTGTCTCTAGGCAGACTACTCCGAAAGTAGTGATTTTACAGTGTCCGACTTTCCAAACTGCTCAGCAGTCTTTATCAGATCGTCCTCGATGCGACCACGTCCTAGACCAGTTAGATTGGCTACGACGACCGAGTTGCGAGCTAGCTCTCCCGACTCTACGCCTTTGCGGATACCTGCGAGTACTGTACCTCCGACGAATTGAGGAAAGAAATTCTCTTTTTCGATTAGTTCTAGTGTTGCCTCGAAAAGCTCACGCTCAGAGACAGTCCAGCCACCACCACTGCTTTTTTTGAGTACTTCGAGTGTCTGATAGCCGCTGCCAGGTTGCCCGATGGCGATACTGCGGGCGACGGTTTTTTCTTGTGGGTTTAGCACTGGTTCGATACGGACATCTTTGATCGCTTTACCTGCTTGGTGTTCCGTCCAGGCATTCACGACTGGTGCGACATTTGCCGCTTGCGTTGCCCACATACGATGGGGGTTTTGCCAGAGTCCGAGTTTTTTTAGCTCCTCGATACCTTTGTTCGCAGCACAGAGGAGTGCGCCACTGCCGACTGGATAGACGATGTTGATCTCTCGATCTGGTGTGATCTCTTTGGCGATTTGAAAAGCAATTTCCCAGCCAGAGGTTTTGCTGCCTTCTTTGTAATACGGACGAAAGCTGTTGTTGGGTACGAAGCAGTGGCGTGACTTGCCGGCGAGCACCGCCTTTTCGTTCTCCTGTTGGCAGTCATGCATACTCTGGACATTGCAGTCATCGTAGCTCTGATCTAGTTCGAGTAGTTCGGCATCGTTGCCCATTTGCTCGCGGATTGCATTTTTCTTTACATCACCTAGGCTCGCAGGGATATAAATCTTGGCTTTGATCTGATTTTCTCGGGCGAAGCGTGCAGTCGAGATCGCAAGGTTACCCGTGCTGGCGACGTAGACTGTATCGTAGCCCTGTTCAATAGCCTTGTTAAAAGCGAGTGTGACAGGACGATCCTTGAAGCTACAAGTAGGATTAATCTCGTCCAAGTCGAGCTTGAAATACAACTCAATACCTAGCTCTGCTCCCAATCTTTTGGCTTTGACCAGCGGAGTATAAGGGCGATCAGGGATTTTGATCTCACCGACTGGTAGTAGCTCACGGAGTCGCCAAAAAGTCTCGGGACGGCTAGCTATTTCTGTTGGTGTGAGGATTTTTTTCACTGCATCATAATCATAAGTCAGATCGAGCGGACCCATACAAGCGTTGTAGCAGATATTGACCATGGTCGTACCTTGCTCGGCTTTGATCTGCTCAAATGAATACTGCTCACCACACGCCAGACAAGTTAGACCAGTAGCGTAGGTTGGTTTTTCGGTAGTGATAGGTGGTGTGTCAGACATTCGGCAAACTAGCTAGCAGCACCTCTTTGGGCTGCTAAATTTTTTGGTTAATTCATCTCTGCTTCGATGGCAGAGACTAGTACGTTGTGCTTGATCAAGTATTGCTCGACTTCATCGAGCACCTCGGGATTGCCAACTAGGCCAAGGATAATCCAGCCACCATTGGCATCGACATCTGCGCGACGGATATTGGCAGTGACTTCGTATTTTTTGATCACATCCGAGACTATAGGATCTCGGACCAAATCCTTGGGAAATGAAAGTCGGAGATTGCGAGTGACAGTATTCATTATAATGATGGAAATAAAAAAACGATTAAAGTTTAATTCTGGAGCGGGTAACGGGATTCGAACCCGTGACCTCCACCTTGGCAAGGTGGCGCTCTAGCCAACTGAGCTACACCCGCTCGGATGCTTTTTTTAAAGCTAAATCATTTTAGCAAAACTATGGCTCTATGCAATAGAATAGTGCTATGAAGCTCAAGATCCTAGCCATCGGTCGTCGTCCCTGTAGCTGGTTCGTTGAGGCAGAGGCCGACTACTGGCAGCGTCTTGCGCCTTTCGCCAAGTGTGAGCTGACACTGGTGTCGCCAGAAGATGAAAACAAGCTCGGTGTGGAGAAGGCTTCTCAAAAAGAAGGAGAGAAATTACTGGCCAAGACGCCGACTGGTTGGTGGGTGGTGACGTGCGATAGGGGCGGGCAGGAGTTGGATTCTGAAAAACTAGCGCAGCAGCTCGGAAAATGGCGAGATAACGGCGAGAAGGTTTGCTTCGTGATCGGTGGGAGCGCGGGACTTTCGGCGGCAGTGCTGGACAGAGCGGACTTCAAAATCAGCTTTAGTAAGCTAACTTTTCCACATGAGCTTTTCCGAGTGATCTTGCTGGAGCAGCTCTACCGAGGGTTCATGATCCTCGCTGGGCGGAAGTATCACAAGTAGTTCAGACTATCTTCTTCAACGCAGCGACTCTGTCTATCCGCTCCCAACTAAACTCCTTCCTGCCGAAGTGTCCGTAAGTCGCAGTCGGTAGGTAGATCGGGCGCATCAGCTTCAAATCGTGGATAATGCCAGCAGGGGAGAGATCGAAAACCTTGCGAATGGCTTTGGTGATTTTTGCTGGATTGACTTGCTCCGTGCCAAAAGTCTCCACGGAAACCGAGACTGGCTGGTGATGACCGATGGCGTAGGCGAGCTGGACTTCGATGCGGTCTGCCAGACCGGCTGCGACGATATTCTTCGCCACGTAGCGGGCGGCGTAGGTAGCACTGCGATCGACTTTGCTCGGGTCTTTGCCGCTGAAAGCACCGCCACCATGGCGGGCGTAGCCGCCGTACGTGTCGACGATGATTTTGCGTCCGGTTAGACCTGTATCGGCGGGTGGTCCGCCGTGGACGAAGCGACCAGTGGGATTGACCAGTACTTCTGTTTTTTTGTCGAAGTATTTACCGAGTATGGGTTGAATTACTTTGGCTAGTAAGTCTCGTTTGATTTTGGTTTGGCTGACCTTTTCATCGTGCTGGGTGCTGACGACGACCGTGCTGACACGCCGAGGTTTACGCTGCTGATCGTACTCTACAGTTACTTGAGCTTTGCCATCGGGACGTAGATATTTGAGAGTACCACGTTGGCGAACAGTTGCGAGCTTTTGTGTGAGACCGTGTGCGAGCGTGATCGGCAGGGGCATGAGCTCACGAGTCTCGCGGCAGGCATAGCCAAACATCAGCCCTTGGTCACCAGCACCTTGGTGTTTTTTCATATTTACGGCTGTACCACGAGCGATGTCGGGGCTTTGTTCATTGATATTCGTCAATACAGCGCAGGCGCGGTAGTCATAGCCGTAGGCAGCGTTGTCATAGCCGGCACTGCGAATAGTTTGTCGTACAATATTTGGTATATCGGTATAAGCCTTAGTTGTGATTTCGCCGGAGACGAGTGCCATACCGTTGGTGACTAGCGTCTCGACTGCTACGCGCGAGCAAGAGTCCTGGCGCAAGAGATCATCGAGTATCGCATCGCTGATTTGATCGGCGAGTTTGTCAGGGTGACCCTCGGTGACGGACTCAGATGTAAAAAGGTAAGGCATAGGCAGACTCTATTTTAGCAAATCTGCTAAAATAACCCATATGTCCAAAACTTTTACAGGTACAGCGTGTGTTTTCGCCCGTGCTGATATCGATACCGATCTCATCATCCCTGCCAAGTATCTCAATACTTCGGATCACGCGGAGCTAGCAGCGCATGTACTCGAGCCACTGGGCAATGCTGAGCTACTCGTTGACGAGAGTCCGGTTGTAGTAGCAGGTGCGAATTTCGGCTGTGGGTCGAGTCGTGAGCACGCGGTATGGGCGCTCGCTGGTGCGGGTGTCGAGGTCGTGATAGCTGAGAGTTTCGCGCGGATTTTCTTTCGCAACTCGATTAACTTCGGACTATTACCCGTTCAGCTGGTAAATGCAACGCAGAAGATCGTAGCCGGAGACAAGCTTGAGATTGATTCAATAAATTCGAAAGTAAAGAATCTCACAAAAAATGAGGAGTACGCCTACGAGCCACTACCAGATTTTCTCCAAGAAATCGTGAATGCTGGTGGACTACTCAACCAATTAACTACTTAATTGTTATTCTGAGGAGTCCTACCATAGGCTAGGCGACGAAGAATCTCATTCCTATTTTTTTCAAGAGATCCTGCGACTACGTCACAATAGGTCAGGACTTCGCTTACGATGACAAAGTATTATGCCTTTCAAACTCTTCTCTGATCACGGAGTTTTGGGAATTAATTCCCGCAATCTAGAGTACATCCGACCCTTTAACCGTAAAAAGGCTGTACGGATGGCGGATAGTAAGCTTGCGACTAAGCAATTCCTTAGTACGCGTGGTATTCCTGTACCACGCCTATTGGCGACGATTCGTAATTATAGTGAGCTAGAGCATTTTGACTTCAGCACACTGTCAGATAGCTTCGTGCTCAAGCCAGATGCTGGTTTCGGTGGCGAGGGAATCATAGTGGTGATGGGTAAGCAAGATAGTGTCTGGCAAAAACCCAATGGCGGTACAATCGCTGAAAATGAACTCTATGATCACGCACGCGATATCCTTGATGGTAAGTTTAGTATTGTATCTCTCCCAGATGTTGCTTTTTTTGAGCAGCGTCTGAGTTCGGCAGACCTGATCCCAGGTTTGGCTATGCGTGGTTTACCTGACTTGCGAGTGGTCGTGCACAATCTCGTACCAGTCATGGCGATGCTCCGTGTACCGACGCCTGAAAGTGATGGTAAGGCGAATGTTCATCTCGGTGGTATCGGGCTAGGTATTGATCTCGCCAAGGGTGAGACAATCTATGCTACACAGTACAATAATTTGATCGACGAACTCCCAGGTGGGATACCAGCTAGCGGTCACAAAATCCCACACTGGGACAAGGTATTGCAGATCGCTAGTGAGGCTCAGTTGCATACCAATCTCGGTTATCTCGCGGCTGATATAGTGCTCGATGAGCGTGAGGGTCCAGTGCTGATAGAGGTCAATGCACGAGCTGGATTAATGGTACAGGTCGCCAATCTCGCACCACTAAAAAAACGTCTTGAACGCATCAAAGGTCTCAAAGTGGACTCACCAGCCAAGGGTGTCCAGCTCGGTAAAGAGCTTTTTGGTAAGGCTCTCAAAAAGAAAACCACTTTGATAAAAAAAACAGTTGTCGGTGTGATTGAGCCTGGTGAGATTATCTTGGAAGAGGGCACATACCGTGTGCGTGTCGAGTCTGATCCGACACACAAGACTGCCGCCATTGATAAGGCACTTGCCAAACAGCTCAGTCTCCAAGCATCTGACTCCGATCCAAACTCTGTCCGACTGGAGTTGCGTCTCGGTGGCAAACGTATCAAAACTATCGCCGATTTGACAGACCTAACGGCCGACGACTATAAAGTGATCCTTGGTCGACGCGACCTCACTGGTTTTCTCATTGATCCGACGCCGCCCACGACTACCAAAGCTCTACCCAAATCATCTCCTCAAGTAAAATCTCAAAAATCTAAGTTTGATTATCATGCGCTAGATAAGTCTCTCGCTGCACTAGATCGTCAGATCAAACTACTCGCGCATTTGAAGCCGACTAACCTCACTCTTGAGTATAAAAAATTCATTGCGAAAAAAGCTCAATACAATCCAATTTTTCATTATTCTCCACTCAAGTTTGATGTGAAGAGATTCACTACTAGTCTCAATGCTTTGAGTTTTCCAGAGACTACTCTGGGGCAGATTTTTCAAGAAAAGAAAGTCGAAATAGAACGTAAGGTCGCTCTCTTGGCTGCTATCGATGGTGTGGATTTTTCCAAACGCTCCGATGGTCTTTACGGTTTGCCATCTGTTGAATCAATTACAGCTGCGCGTCAGCTGCTAAAGTCCAAGCCAGCGCAATTTGCTACTGAGCGAGCAACACTCGATGCAGTGGCTATTTCACAGGAGTTTGAAAAAGTTTTTCAGACTTATGGTTTGAAAAAATGGAAAGTAGTGATCAAAGCCACTATGGCTGCTGATGCCTTAGCTGGTAAGTCGGGTACGCTCTTTGTGCGTGCGGGGGCAGTCTTTAGTCCTGAGCGGGTACGGGCTCTGGTCGCACATGAGATTGCTACTCACATCTTTCGTACAGAAAATGGCATGCGCCAACCGTACGAGATTTTTGCACGTGGATTAGCCAATTATCTCCTGACAGAAGAAGGGCTTGCAGTTTATAATCAAGAGTTGGTACTAAAAACTGACAGTGAAAAACGCTATTGGCCAGCACTTAATTTGCTTGCTGTTGATTATGCCGCTAGGCATTCCTTCTCCGAGGTGTTCAAATTTATAAAGGAGTATGGTTTCGATGATGAACGTGCTTGGAAGACCGCGCTCAAAGTAAAGCGTGGATTGATAGATACTAGTGATCCTGGTGGTTTTACTAAAGAACATTTATATTTCTCTGGCTTTCAAAAAATTCAAAAGTTCGTTGCTGATGGTGGTGATTTAAAAGAGCTGTATGCCGCCAAGATCAAAGTTGAGGATCTTTTGCTCATAGCCAAAATGCCAGAGATCAAATCTGCTAAATATTTGCCAGATTTTTATTGAGATTTAGTTTGTGAAAGCTCCTGACTACGTTTGTATGCTGCCTTGGTGGCTCTCTCTACTATTTTGCCTAGTAGCTGTTTTTTTAGTTCTGTTAGAGCTGCGGCAGTTGTGCCACCTTTACTGGTGACATTTTCACGGAGAGTTTGAAAATCTTGATTTGAATTTTCTGCGAGCTTGGCTGCACCATAAAAAGTCTGTGCTGCAAATGTAGCGGCGTTTTTGCCGAGTCCGAGCTTTCGCCCTGCGGTGGTTAGTGCCTCTACAAATGCAAAGAAGTAGGCTGGACCTGAGCCGCTGATAGCGGTTACGGCATTGATTTGTTTTTCAGTTTTTAGTTCTACTTCTGTGCCTGTCGCACTGAGTAACTTGCGAATTAGGGTTTTGTTTTGTACGGCTTTTGTCGCTACCCAGCCACTGATGCCAGCACCGATCTGTGCGGGAGTATTTGGCATGACGCGGACTATTTTTTGGCTACCGGTTAGTTTCTTTACTTGTGCGATGGTAGTGCCAGCGAGGATCGAGATCACTGTAGCTTTGGTAGTCCAGTCAGCGCAGGCAGACACCGCGTGCTGGGGTTTTATCGCTAGTAGGACGAAGTCTTTGCCGTTGACGGCTGCTGCACTGTCAGTAGCTATTTTGATTTTGAGTTTACGTTTGAGTTTGGTGAGTTTGTGTCGATCTAGATCGACGATAGTGATATCACGTGCTTGCCAAACTTTGGCATGTAAAATAGCCTCAACAATCGCTGAACCCATGACGCCAGCACCGATTACTACGAGTTTATAAGACTTTTTGACCATTAAGGGGTAAGGTTATGATGGTAAGTGTATATTATGATTATTTCTCTTAAAAAAGAAATGCTAGACTGATATTGTCTTAATTCTATACTATGAAGATTTATTCAAAATTACTATTCGGTGCAGCGATTTTCGGAGCAATCCTCGAGGGTGTCGAGGTTTGGCAGGGTGTTTGTGCTGTTTGGCAGCAGGAGTTTCTTTTACTAGCAGCACTTCTATTAGCTAGCTTAATAGGGCGTGGTCACGAGATTCTTATAGTGCTGACAGCATTTGGTGTGATTGTTTTTTACGGTTTCGAGGCGTATGAGATCTTTGTCGAAGGAGCACGGTGTGGTCCATTTGCCAGTGAGCTCAATCCGCTCTTGGCGATCAACCTGCTTGCACTAGCTGCCCTAGCGCTGGGAAGTCAGCTCAAAGGTGAGTGCAAATCTAACTAAATGCAGCTTAAAATTCCGACAATTCTCGGAATTCTCAATCTCACACCAGACAGTTTTTCTGATGGTGGGGAGTTTTTTCGTCCAATGGCAGCCATCAAGCAGGCGATGAAAATGTGCGTTGCTGGTGCGGATTTGATCGATGTTGGTGGCGAGAGTACACGTCCAAGTGCACGACCAGTCTCGCCACAGGTAGAGCTGAAGCGAATTTTGCCAGTACTCAAGAAGCTTAAAAGTAAAAAAATTCGAGTTTCACTTGACTCTCATCAGTCAAAAGTTATTCTGGAGTGTTTGCCTTATATTGACTGGCTCAATGACGTTACAGGT
>VAPL010504503.1_pt1 | contig 11910 bp, 11 predicted proteins | sample 3395061 | NCBI WGS metagenome assembly VAPL01 (sample SAMN08290444, study PRJNA428436) | hydrothermal vent metagenome | isolation source: Deep-sea hydrothermal vent chimney 2 | place: Pacific Ocean: Juan De Fuca Ridge | depth 2182 m m
CACTCTAGTATTAAATTTTAGCCAAGAGAGTTCTCTATTTATAAAATAATTTGGTTCTCCTAGATTTGCCATGCCTGTTTCCTTAGATTTTTCAAATAAAATGTCTTGTGAGACCTCATATTATAGCAAAAAAAATTAAAGTTTTCTAAGCTTGACTATCTCATCTCTTAATTTTGCAGCTTTTTCAAACTCTAAATCTTTTGCAGCTTGGTGCATTTTTAGACTCATCTCTTTGATGATTTGCTTTTTTTGACTAGGTGGAATTTTATCTTTTTTATTGAAGATTTCACTCATATCTTCTACCTTTAGATTTTCATCTAGTTTTCTTGTTGTTGAGGTGGGAGTGATATTGTGCAACTTATTATACTTTTCTTGTAACTCTCTTCTTTTTATGGTTATTTTTATCGCTTTTTCCATAGAGTTTGTAATTCTTTTAGCAAACATTATGACTCTGCCATTTGTATTTCTTGCAGCTCGCCCCATAGTTTGCATCAAGCTAGTCTCACTTCTTAAAAACCCCTCTTTGTCGGCGTCCAATATGGCAACAAGCGAAACTTCAGGCAAATCAAGCCCTTCTCGAAGTAGGTTTATACCAACGAGTACATCAAATTCTCCAAGCCTTAGAGACCTTATTATCTGATTTCTCTCAATCGCATCAATATCGGAGTGCATATATTTAACTTTCAATCCTAGTTCGCTATAGTATCTACTTAACTCTTCTGCCATCTTTTTTGTCAGTACAGTTACTAAAACTCTTTCATCTTTTTTTATCACCTCTTTTATGAGATCATGTAATTTTTCGACTTGATTATCACTATCTAAGATTTCCACTTCTGGGTCGAGCAGTCCTGTTGGTCTTATGATTTGTTCAGCTACATTTTTGCCACTAAGTTCAAGTTCAAGCTCTTTTGGAGTGGCGGATGCAAAGAGAAAATAGGGAGCTTTGTTTATATATTCATCAAACATCAAAGGACGATTATCTAGGGCACTTGGAAGCCTAAAACCATACTCTACCAAAACCTCTTTTCTGCTACGATCGCCTGCATACATTCCACGAAATTGTGATAAACTTACATGTGACTCATCTACTATAACAAGATACTCTTTGCCTATAGATTCAAAATAATCAAAAAGTGAAAATGGAGTCTCTCCTTTTTCTTTGCCTGTTAGATATCTGGCATAATTTTCAACACCCTTACAAGCTCCTGTTGCTTGAAGCATCTCTAAATCAAACTCAACCCTGCTTTTTAATCTTTGATACTCTACAACTCTATTTTCATTTTTGAAGAATTTTAATCTTTCACCTAGTTCATCTTCTATCATTTTGATAGCATTTTGAAGACGATTTTGTCCGACAATAAACTGACTAGCAGCATAAATAACAACTTTTGAAACATCTTTTATCTTTTTGTTTGTTAAAACTTCAAAATAGTATATACTCTCTATCTCATCACCAAAAAATTCTATTCTTACAGCTTCATCCTCGCTATAAGCTGGATGTATATCTAAGACATCGCCATTTACTCTAAAGCATCCTCTATCAAAAAAATCATCATTTCTTTTATAGCCCATATCTACAAGTTGAAGCAGTAGCTTTTTTTGGTTTATCTCTTGTGTGATTTCAAGGGCTTGTACCATGCTTTTGTATTCATCAGGGTCACCCAAACCATAATTTGCTGAAACGGAAGCTACGCAAATGACATCATTAAAACTAAGCAAACTAGCTGTTGCACTAAGCCTAAGCCTTTCAAGTTCTTCATTTATGGAGCTATCTTTTTCGATAAACAAGTCCGTTCTAGGCAGATAAGCTTCAGGTTGATAGTAATCATAATAACTTATAAAATACTCTACATGATTTTTTGGAAAAAATCCTCTAAATTCACTATAAAGTTGAGCTGCAAGGGTTTTATTGTGAGTCATGATAAGAGTTGGCATCTGTAGCTCTTGTATGATATTTGCCATAGTAAAAGTTTTGCCACTTCCTGTAACACCCACTAAAGTTTGATATCTACTACCTTGTTTTAGAGAGTTGACAAGTTTTTTGATAGCTTCTGGTTGATCACCTGTTGGAGAAAAAGTGCTATTTAATTGAAATTTTGTCATATTTTTTGCTTTTTTTTGTTACAATTATAGCAAAATTAATTTATAGATTAGGAAATGCCATGTTTAGTGAAGAAGTTTCAGTTAATAAGCTAGTAGAAAAAATAGATGATTTATTGGGTAGATTTGAAAATTTAAAGTTACAAAATGATACACTTAGACAAGAAGTGATGACCTTAAAAGCTCAAAATGAAGCCAAAGATATACAAATCACAAAGCTACAAGATGAATTGACAGATAAAAATATAGAATCTGAAGATATACTTGGAAAGATAGAGGAAGTGCTCAGAAGATGAGCAAACTATCACTTCAAGTAGGCACAAAAGACTTCGATATAAACTTAGAGGGGGATTTTTATGATTTTTTTATTGAAGATTTTAGTGAAGTGTTTAAAGATAAAAAAAATATAGAGATAAAAGAGTTGTTAAGAGCATATGTTCAAAAAAGCTATGATGAGTATAAAAATAGGCTAGAGATTAAAAAGGTGTTTGAAAGAATCGATGAAGTATAATACCTGCAATATAAATTTAGCTTAAAAGAAGTCTTTAAGCAAATATTCAACCAATTTTGACTAAAATCAAAAGATAGGTTGATAAGTGTATCAATCAAATTTAAAAAAAGGAGTAAACCATGAAAAAAGGTTTTACTATGATCGAATTAATTTTCGTAATTGTTATTATAGGTATTTTGGCGGCAGTTGCCATTCCAAAATTAGCAGCAACAAGAGATGATGCAAAGATAGCAACAGCATCTAGTGAGATAGCAACAGCAGTGAGCGATATAGGTACATACTATACAGCACAAGGCAAGTTTGGGACGGTAGGTGAGATGACAAATGTAAAATTTGTTACAACTCCAAATGGTACAACTGATGCGAAAGATGTTGATATGAATACTACTGTTTATTATAATGACCCTACTAATAAAAGTTGTCTCTCTTTTACAACAACTACAACAGATGGAAATCTAACTGTTACCTCAGAGAGCAATGCTACATCAATTTGTTCTGGTTTAAACAAATCAGTAAAACGCTTGGAAACAACAACCCAATTTGGCGGTTCTTCAGTTAATTTTAACAACTAAATAATTTAAGATTACACACAAGATTTTTTTCTTGTGTGTAACTCTGTCTAGGATTGCTTTGAAAAATCTATCAAATAAACTCGCTTTTACTATGATTGAGCTCATTTTCGTCATAGTTGTTATAGGTATCTTGTCAGCCGTTGCCATACCTCGTCTTATGGTTACTCGTGATGACGCAGTACTTGTTAAGGGCAAAAGTCAAGTAGCTGCTATAAGAAGCGGTATAGTTATGCAAAAATCAAAAAATCTTCTTCAAGGTGATCGTCAAATAAATAGCTACTATCCTGATACACTAGATAATGCTAGTAATGCAGAGGGGCAAACATTGTTTTGGTTTAATGATGGGAATAGTTCAAATATACTAGAAAATCCGATTTATTCTAAAAATTCAGATGGACATTGGATGGAAACAAATAGCACAACATATGTTTTGCATCTAAATAGTGGAAATGTTACTTTTACTTATAAGCCAACTACTGGTTCATTTGATTGTCATGATTTGACTACGCCTAGTAATACAACTAAAAACTGTAAAGACTTAACAGAGTAATTTGAAATCTTACTATTTAATCTCTCTTTTAAATTCTCCCCTTTGTGCTTTAACCTATACAAGTGAGTATGAACTAAAATCTGGAAATATAGTTGAAATTACTTTAAATTCTAAACAGATATTTGGTGTTGTGATTTCAAAAACTTCTAAGCCCATTTTTAATTGCGAAGAGGTTTTGAGTGTAAAAGATGAATTTTATGAACAAAATACCCTCTCTTTGGCTAAATTTATCAGTGATTATTATGTCTGCTCCTTAGGTGATGCCCTGAAGCTTTTTATCCCATCACTTAAAAATGCCTTGCATATAGAACATAGCATAGATACAGGTATAGTGCTCTCAAAAGAGCAGACAAAAGCTTATGAATTTATACAAAATCACAACAAATCTTTACTTTTTGGGGATACAGGAAGTGGTAAAACAGAGATATATATAAAGTGCATACAAGAGTGTATAAACAGTGGTAAAAATGCTATATTTTTGTTGCCTGAAATCGGGCTTACTCCGCAGATGAAAAAGAGAGTTGTAAAATCTTTTGGCGATAAAGTTGCTATTTGGCACTCAAAAGTAACTAAAAAAAGAAAAGCCCAAATCATCAAAGATATATGTGAGGGGAAAATATCTCTTATAGCTGGAACTAGATCGGCTCTGTTTTTACCTCTTCAAAATCTAGGATTGATTGTTGTTGATGAAGAGCATGATGATAGCTATAAATCAAGTCAAAGACCAAGATATAATGCAAAAGATTTAGCACTTTTGTTTGCAAAAAGAAGTGATGCAAAAATAGTTTTAGGAAGCGCAACTCCAACCCTTAATAGTTATAAAAACCTTCCAAGATTTAGGCTAAAAGGTACTTTTTTTAAATCTAAAAAAGAGTTTATTTATGAAAATTCTGTGAGCTATATATCTGCTTTGATGTTACAAAAGATAAAAGAGCATTTGGATAAAAAAGAGCAAATCATAGTATTTGTGCCTACTCGTGCGAATTTTAAGTATGTCACATGTAAAGATTGTGGTGCAAATATAACTTGTCCTTTTTGTAGTGTTGGCATGAGTCTGCACTCAAATATAAATGCTCTAAAATGTCACTACTGTAATTTTACTCAAAGAGTTCCGCAAATTTGTCCTATTTGCAAAAGCGAAAACCTTTATACAAACAGGATAGGAACAGCTGAAGTTGTACGAAGTTTAAAAGAAGAGTTTAGCGATAAAAGTATAGGTAAATTTGATAGAGATGAGGTTAGGACAGTTAGAAAATTAAACGAGATACTGAAAGATTTTAATGATAAAAAGATAGATATATTAGTAGGCACTCAAATGCTCTCAAAAGGTCATGACTATCATAGCGTTGGCTTAAGTGTTATTATGGGTATAGATGCTATTTTAAATATGCCTGATTTTAGAGCCCAAGAGCGAGCTGTATCTCTTATATATCAAGTAGCAGGACGAGCAGGACGAAGTGGAGATGCAGAAGTTTATATTCAATCACAAAATTGTGAATTTTTTAAGAATTTTTTAAATGATTATGAAGAGTTCTTAAATTATGAGATGAGACATAGAAAAGAGATTTATCCGCCTTTTATAAAGTTACTTAAAATCCTAGTTTCACATAAAAAAGATGAAAAAGCTAGTCAAATTATAGAAGAGGTAAATCGTGTAGCCCAAAAATTCCCAAAGATAGAGATAATAGGATATGGCAGAGCAGGTATAGAGAAGATAGCCAATAAGTACAGATATAGTTTGCTTGCAAGAAGCAAAGATACTCAAGAGCTGTTGAAATTTGCCCACACTTGTAAAAAACTCCCTGTAGAGATAGATATAGACCCCTTATCTTTTTCTTAACCAAATTTATGTATAATCGTATATTTCTTGTATAGAGGCTTATCATGACTAAAAATCAAATTATTGATTATCTATCTGAATATAAAAAAAATTTTAAAGATATATTGAAAAAAACAAAGGGATAAGAGATTAAAAATAATTTACAAATCAAAGAGACAATATGATAAAAAGATGTAAAACCAAAAAGATTTTTGTTGGAGATGTTCCTATTGGTGGCGATGCTCCTATACCCGTGCAGTCTATGACTTTTTCAAAGACGAGGGATGTTAGCTCTACTGTGGAGCAGATAAAAAGGCTTCATTTTGCGGGGTGCGATATTGTTCGTGTTGCTGTTCCTGATTATGAAGATGCAAGAGCCTTAAAAGCTATAAAGCAGCAGATAAAACTACCTATTATCGCAGATATTCATTTTAATTACCGCTTAGCTTTGATAGCTAGTGAAGTAGTTGATTGCATTCGAATAAATCCTGGAAATATCGGTGATAAACAAAGAGTTAAAGAGGTAGTTAAAGCGTGTGAGCAAAGAGGGATACCTATTAGAATAGGGATAAATAGTGGCTCTTTAGAAGAGAGATTTGATAAAAAATATGGGGCTACTCCAAAGGGGATGATAGAGTCTGCCTTATATAATATAAAATACCTTGAAGATTTAGGTTTTACAAATATGAAGATATCACTCAAAGCTAGTGATGTCCAAAGAACTGTGGATGCTTATCGAATACTAAGACCTTTAATAGAGTATCCATTTCACATAGGAGTGACAGAGGCGGGAACACTTTTTCACTCTACCATCAAATCATCTATAGCACTTGGAACTCTTTTGCTAGAGGGAATCGGCGATACTTTACGGGTTTCAATAACTGGTGAATTAGAAGAAGAGATAAGAGTTGCGAGAGCGATTTTAAAAGATAGTGGAGTTGTTAAAAGTGGTGTCAATATCATTTCATGTCCAACATGTGGGAGAATTGAAGCAAATCTTGTTTTGGCAGTTGCACAGGTTGAAGAGAAGGTTGGGCATATAAAAGCACCCTTAAATATCTCTGTTATGGGTTGTGTAGTAAATGCCATAGGCGAAGCAAAACACGCAGATGTCGCTATAGCCTTTGGAAAAGGACAAGGTTTGGTGATAAGAAAGGGTGAAATTGTAGCAAAGTTAAAAGAGGAATTTTTAGTGCAAAGATTTTTAGAAGAGGTTGAGTTAGCAGCAAAGGAGCTAGGATAATGCAAAATTTACACAATATAAATATAGAAAGATCAATTCTGAGTTCCATTTTATTTGACCCATCTTCTTTTGAAGATATAGCTTCACTTTTAAAGTCAAAAGATTTTTATCTGCCAAGTCATAAGTATATCTTTGAGGCAATGCTTGAGTGTGAACGAGAAGATTTGCCGATAGATGAAGAGTTTATAAAGAAAAAGTTGAATCAAGAAAACCGTTTTGACGAAGATTCTATGCTTGAAATTCTTTCAACAAATCCTCTTCCTTCAACCAAAGCTTATATACAAGAGATAAGAGAAAAAGCGATAAAAAGAGAGTTGGTTGAGTTAACAAGTGAGATAAAAGAGGTGGCTATTGAAAAAGATTTACCATCTATTGAAGTTGTTGATTTGGTTCAACAAAAACTGTATCAGATAACGCAAGAGAGTGGCGCAAAAGAGTTTAGAGAAGCTCCTGAGATGACAAAAGCCACGCTTGAACATATACTTGAACTAAAAAATAGAGGGAACCAAGTAGTAGTAGGACTTGATACAGGGTTTTCCAAACTAAATGAGTTAACAACAGGTTTTGGAAAAGGAGATTTAGTGATAGTGGCAGCTAGACCAGCTATGGGAAAAACAGCACTATGCTTAAATCTTGCTCAAAATGCTCTTGATGATAACAAAGGCGTGGCAATATTTTCTCTCGAAATGCCAGCTGAACAGTTGATGCTTAGGATGTTTAGCTCTAAAACTTCTATACCTTTGCAAAAGATTAGGCGAGGTGATTTGAGTGATGATGAGTGGAGCAGGCTCTCAAGTGCAGCTGATGAGATGTCTGCTAAAAATTTTTTTGTAGATGACAATGGAAATGTTGATATTCATAAAATTCGCTCAAAATTAAGAAAATTAAAGACAAATCATCCTGAAATTTCACTTTGTATCATAGATTATTTACAACTCATGAACGGAAGTGGGAATAAAGACAGACACCTAGAAGTAAGCGATATGAGTAGAGGCTTGAAGCTTTTAGCAAGAGAATTAGAGATGCCAATAGTTGCACTTTCTCAACTAAATCGTGGGCTTGAGAGTAGAGGGGATAAAAGACCAATGCTTAGTGATTTGAGAGAATCAGGAGCAATTGAACAAGATGCAGATATCATTCTTTTTGTTTATCGTGATGATGTTTACAGAGTGCGTGAAGAGAAAGAGAAAGAGCAAAAAGCGAGACTTGATGGCAAAGAGTACAAGAGTAACTTTTTTGAAAAACCAGAAGAGAATGCTGAAATAATCATAGGAAAAAATAGAAATGGACCAATAGGTGTTGCAAATATGATTTTTCAAAAAAATTGCACTAGATTTGTGGATGCTAGTGGAGTTCCTATAGAAATTATTTATAAAAATATAGATAAAAAAGAGGCAAAAATCTCAATGCCGACAATTTAAGATATGGAGCCAATCCCACTTTTTGTAAATAAAAAAGAGATGATTTTAACAGCTATTGTGCTACTCTTTTTGTTTTGCATATCTTTGGGACGAGAGTTTTATCACTATAAAAATTTAATTTCAAAATCTTTGTATGTAACGAGTGCAAGAGTTTTAAACCATTATGAAAAGCATAAATCTAATGGTAAAGCTTACGATGTTTTTAAATTTAAAAGTGATGAAGGATATACATTTTATAGCGTCACTTGGAAAAAAAGTAATATTGCTATAGGCTCAAATGTTGAAGTTAAATTTAAAACTAACAAAATCTCCTTTTTTGGGTACTTAAAAAATTTCTTTGCCCCAACTGTTTTTATTAAAAATATACAAAATAAAAGTTTAAATAGTTTAAAAAAAATAAAAACATACATAAAAAATCAACATAAATCTGAAGATTTAAAAGAGTTATTTTCAGCTCTATTCTTTGCTAGTTTTATACAAAAAACCATAAGAGATAAAATACAAAAGCTTGGAATATCTCATCTTGTTGCTATTAGTGGCTTTCATTTGGGACTTATAAGTGCTATTTTATATTTTTTATTAAATCCGATTTATAGATTTTTTCAAGATAGATTTTTCCCTTATCGCAATATAAAGGCAGATTTGGCTGTTGTTGTCTTTTCTCTACTATTTTATTATATGTATCTTATAGATTTTTCTCCATCTTTTTTACGCTCTTTTGTATTATCGATTTTTGGTTTTTTTCTTTTTAGTAAGAATATTAAAATCATCTCTTTTGCCACACTTTTTTTAACTATTAGTTTTATATTAATTCTCTTCCCAAAACTCCTTTTCTCTATCTCTTTTTGGTTTTCAGTAAGTGGCGTTTTTTACATATTTTTATTTTTAAAGCACTTTTCAAAACTTGGTAAAATTTGGATTTTTGTATTATTGAATTTTTGGGTATTTTTTACGATGATGCCAATTGTGCACTATATATTTAAAGTTTTTACTCCCTTGCAGTTGTATTCTCCACTTCTAAGCATGAGTTTTATAGTTTTTTATCCTGTTGAATTATTTTTACATTTGATTGGTTTTGGAGGTTTACTTGATTTTTGGCTTGAAAAATTATTAAATCTTCAAACTACTTTTTATCTTATTTTAACACCACTTTGGTTTTTAGTTTTATATATTTTTATATCACTTGCTAGCATCTTCAACAAGTGGTTAGCTTTGTCTGTTTTCTTGCTCTCTTTTTCCATATACTTTATCTAAAACACAGTATAATTTTATACCATATAGATAGATAAGCCAGGAAAAATAGATCCATAAAAAGAAAAACATGGCGATACTAAATGAGCCATAAATACTTTGATATGTTTTGTTATAAGAGACATAAAAAACAAAGAGTAACTTAGAGACATACCAAGTTAGTGAAGCTATAAAAGAGGCTATAAGGGCTAGTTTTTTATCTATTTTTGTATTTGCAGAGATGATATATAAGATGAAAAATAGAAGCCAAATTGTAAAATATGGAAGAAAATCATATATATTTATAGAACTTGTATATTCGCTTTTTTCTAAGAATTTTTGTGCAATTTGGGAAAAATAAAATGATAAAGCAAGACCTAGTGGCATTAAAGTAAGCATAGTCCAATATGTTGTCAATGACTCCCAAAGTGTTCTAGTAGGCACTTTAAAGATTGCACTTACTATCTTCTCATAATCAAAAAAGAACATTATGGATACATACAGTACAAATATCAATCCAACAGCTCCCATGTTACCAGTATTTGTCATAAATTTACTTAGATATCCACTAATGACATCTTGTTGGGTTGGAATCATTGAGTTAAATATAAAGTCTTGAATCTTTGCGTAATACTCTTTGAAGCTTGGCATTTTAGTAAAAATACTAAAACTGATAAGAAGTATAGGTATGAGAGATAAAATTGTGTGAAAGCTAAGAGATGATGCATAATGAGCTATCTCTTTATCCTTCATCTCTTTGATGACAATTTTAAGTCGTCTAAAGTCCACTATAATCCCATTTTTCCTGGATTTAATATATTATTTGGATCAAATGCTTTTTTGATAGAGCGAAAAAGATTCATCTCAGCATCACTAAAAGCAAGTTTCATAAAAGGTGCTTTACTTAGTCCTATACCATGCTCACCACTAAGTGTGCCACCTAACTTAATGGTTGCCTTAAACACATCAACTATGGCAGCATGACCAATTTCAAGTTGCTTCTCATTATTTCCGTCAACCATCACATTTGTGTGCACATTTCCATCACCTGTATGTCCAAAACACGGGATTTTTATACAATATTTTTTAGATATCTTATCTATCTCTTCTAAAAGTGTAGGAAGTTTGCTCCTTGGTACTGTTATGTCCTCATTTAATTTTTTGTTGCCATATATTGTGATACTTTGACTTACATTTCTTCTTGCAAACCAAAGAGCATCTTCTTCTTTTTTGTCTTGTGCTATTTTAAACTCTTCGCAACCATTTTCATAAAAGCTTTTTTCTATAATATGTAATTGATTTTTTATCTCTTCTTCTAAGTTTCCATCAACCGTAGTGATAAGAATCGCACCTGCATCAGTAGGTAATCCTTTGTGAAATTTTTGCTCAACTGCATAGATGCTAAGATTGTCTAAAAACTCCATGGCTACTGGTGTAACGCCTGCTGACATAGTTTTAAATACAGCTTCCATCGCACTCTTTACACTTAAAAATACCCCCATCGCACTCTTTGAGAGTTTTGGTTTTGCGAGTAGTTTGAGTGTGATTTCTGTGATAACGCCAAGTGTGCCTTCACTTGCGATTAAGATACCCGCTATATTGTAACCAGCTACATCTTTTATGGTTTTTTTCCCTGCTCTTATAATTTCGCCACTAGGTAAAACTGCTCTTAATGCCATAACAAAATCTTTTGTTATTCCATATTTTGCTGCTCTCATACCGCCTGCATTTTCACTTACATTTCCACCAAGTGTTGAGTAGTCTTGACTAGCTGGGTCTGGTGGATAAAAGAGTCCTTTGGCTTCGACTGCCTTTTGTAAATCCATATTGACTACACCAGGTTGCACTACTGCTACGAGGTTTTGGATATCAATCTCTAAGATTTTATTCATATGTTTTTCGAGAGCTAGAATTATTCCGCCATTTACAGGTAAAGCACCACCTGTAAAGCCACTTCCAGCTCCTCTTGGAGTTATTACGATTTTGTGTTCATCACAGTATTTTAAAATTTTGCTTACATTATCTTCATTTTTTGGAAAAATTACAACATCAGGCTCAAAGTGGTTTTTTGTAGCATCATAAGAGTAAGCTAAAAGATGAGCTTTGTCGTCATATACATTTTCATTTCCCACTATGGTTTTGAAAAAATCTATATGCTCTTGTTTCATCTATTTATTAGTCTTTTATAGTAGTTTGAATATGAATTCATTTTACTAGAGCTAAAGTTAAACCAAGAGGTGTCTATGCCTTTAACTCTTGTGTAAAAAGGGAGTTGTGCGGTTCTAATTCTTCCGCCTTTTACCTCTTTTATAATTTGAAAGTTATTGCAGTCAACAAAAACAGCTTCATTGTTTAGTGCAAAAAATATCAAAGAAGTTACATTTTGTTGGCACATCTTTTGAAAAGTTTTTCTGTTCGGGTTTGGTTTATACTCTTGTGCTAAGTAGGCACCCATAATATCAGG
>VAPL010398671.1_pt1 | contig 11903 bp, 11 predicted proteins | sample 3395061 | NCBI WGS metagenome assembly VAPL01 (sample SAMN08290444, study PRJNA428436) | hydrothermal vent metagenome | isolation source: Deep-sea hydrothermal vent chimney 2 | place: Pacific Ocean: Juan De Fuca Ridge | depth 2182 m m
CGAAGTTGGACGAAGTTAATATTTTTTTGGTGTGCCTCTTCCTGGCTTTACTATTTTTGAATTTTCAACGTTATATTTCACAAAAAATTATCTAGTTCCATATCAAGAGTCAGGATTGTTAAGGAATATTGCTTCTAGTGGTATTGCCCCCATTGTTATCGGCCTATGGGGGTTGCGGAATTTGTATGATGAGGTAGGAAAATTCCCATTTATTTCATTGGCCGATGACGCCGATGACGCTGATGATAAAGAGAATCATCATGAGGTATCTTTTACAGGTGATGTGAGCGATTTAGATAAGGCCACAAGTACTTTATCAAAGTTATGACGGCGATAGAGATGCGTGTATGGAAAAGTATGGTTGGCGTTTGGACAGTCGTCAATGGGTAAGGCAATAGGTGAAAGACCAACAGTGCCTAATGCTCGGCCTGAATACCCAATTGCTTAAGCCGTTGAGTCGAGTAATTAGAAACCCGGGTATTTAGCGTTCCTGTCTGGCGTGCTTTTTCATAAGCATCGAGCGCTTGCTTGTTTTTACCTAATGCTTCCAGAGAAATAGCCATTCCAACCCACCAGATCCCTTCACGGGGTTTTAATTTAAGTAACTCAACATAGGTTTTTGCAGCTGCAGCATGGTTATTATTGCGTTGGTAACTTGCTGCTAGCAATGCGTAGTAGTTTAAGTCACCTGTTATGGCTGGCTTATGTTGTAAAAGCACGCGGACGGCTTTTGATATTTGCTTATTGTCGATTAACAATCTTGCATATAACTTTGTAAAATTGCTATAGCGCGGCAAATATAAGATACCTTGTTTTAACGTTTCCCTGGCTTCGATTTTGCGGCCGGTTTTGAGATATAAACTAACCAATACTTCACGCGCTTTTATATGTTTTTTATTGTATTCAAGTGCAAGAAGTAATTTGTCTTCAGCTGAGTAAATTTTGTTTTGTTGTAAAAACTGATAGCCCTTTTGATAGGCAAGTTCGGATTTTTGTTCAGGCTTAAGTTGTAGTGACTGTTTTTGAATTCGATTAGTATCATGATCGTGAACTATTTTGACTGCCTGAACAGGCTTTTTAATAGTATTATTTATAGTCGGTTGGTTAGTCGCCTTATATAAACCAGGCTCATGATTGTTAGTAACCTTGGTTACAGTCGCTTCGTTTGCAGCCACCTTGTTTGCAGCCACTACAGGATCTGTATTAATGGCAGTATTTAAACTAGTCTTTTGGATGATTTCTTGCTGGCTAGTTTTTTTGGTTGATTTGTTAACAAGTGAAGTAGTATTTGTTTTTATAGCTGCAACATTATTTGAAATAATATTATTTTCACCCATTAAGTTAGCGTTGTTATTCGCCTGTTGCAGTGTGCTTTTGTAATTGTAACTAAGGTAACTAAAATAACTTGCAATGCCAAGCAGTATAATTGTAATAAAATAAAAAGCGATTTTTAGAAGTGGAGCCTTAGCTTGAGGGCGTGGCGGTATGAATGGTATTGTTAGAGATGGTTGGTTTTTGTGTGCATTATGAGTTGCACCGGTTGCCTGGCGTTGATCTAGGTCACGTAGCATTTGGTTAATTAAACTCATATTTTAATGTGTCGCAAAGTAAGTAGCAAAAGAAGCCAGGGTTGCAAACAGAGCCGAGCTGGCACTAAGCCAGAGTAGATTTTTCCTTTTTGATGCCACCGAATAATGTATCATTTGAGTATCGTCAGTATCTCGAACAGCGAGATCGGTTTGTAGTTTGGAGATAATTCGTTGACCCTGACCGTATCCAGCCATTAATGACTTATGACATAAAATATTGATAAGTCTGGGAATGCCCCGGCTTGATCGATGTATAATATTTAAAGCTTCTTCATCAAATAAATATGCGCCAACATAGTTAGCAATGCGTAATCGATGCATAATATAGGCATCCATACCTCTTTTATCCAGCGGTTCTAGCTGATAAGAGAAAGTAATGCGTTGTTTTAATTGCCGCACAGCGGGATCATTAATACTAACATCCAGTTCAGGCTGGCCAAATAAAACAACCTGAATCAATTTTTTTTTCTCAGTTTCAAGATTGGTGATTAAACGTAAGGCCTCAAGCGTTTCCTTGGGCATTGCCTGTGCCTCGTCTATACAAAGAACAACATGTTTACCATTGTTTGCGTATTCAACCAGCCGCGCGGTTATCAAGTTGAGTAAGCGGTGAGTGTAGCGGCTAATCGGTATTGCAAGTTCTTCTGCAAGTGCTACTTGCAAGCCATGTGGAGAAAGTTGCGGGTTAGGAATATAAATGGGCTTAAAATTTTTACCAATTGACTTAAGTAATTTTCGGCATAATAAAGTTTTACCTGTGCCAACCTCACCGGTTACCTTGATAAAGCCTTCGCCAGTACGCAGTGCTACTATCAGGGTGTTTAAGGCGTTGGCATAGTGTCCATAGGCAAAGAAATACTCTGTATCGGGTGATAAAGAAAAAGGCGGTTCTTTTAGCCCAAAAAAACGATGATACATTTTATCTTCCTATATTAATTTTCTGTGCCGTAAAGATTGCCGACACGTGATTTAATTTGTTTTAATCTGGTTGACCATTGTTTATCGTCTTTTACAATAATTGGCCTAAGTAAAATAACGAGTTCACTTTTTTTGTATGCTTTACGTTTATGTTTAAATAAATTGCCGATAACTGGAATGTCGCCAAGTATGGGGACGCCCGCTTCTTTTGTGGTGGTTGAGTTTTGCATAAGTCCACCAATAATCACGACCTGGCCGTCTTGTGCACGAATAATCGTATCAGACTCACGAATTGAACTTAGTGCAAGTGGCACACTTAAACTTTCTGTTGAATTTAAACCGATTTGTTTTACTTTTTCGATCACGGTGCTAACTGTAGGATGAACATGCAAGGTAATACTGCCATCTCCGCTTATTTGCGGAATAACATCGAGAGCAACCCCTGAGAAGAACGGTGTGAGTTGGACATTATTTTGTGTTGATGTTGTCGCGGTGCCGGTGTTTGTATTGCTGCTAACATTGGTGATAAAAAATTCATCCTGACCAACTTTAATTACGGCCTTTTGGTTATTAATGGTTGATACCTGTGGGCTGGACAAAACATGCACGTCGCCCTGTGTTTGTAGTAGTTCCAGAAAACTGGTGAAGCTATTGCCTAAGTTCATGGCTAAAGAAAAAACTCCACCAAAGGCCGATGTTGCCGAGCCGTTGACAGCAGTGTAGGCATTGGGGTTAAGTATTCCAGTATTGCCGCTAATAATGCTGGAGGTGGTGTTGCTGCCGAGAACGGAGCCACCGCCTGTCTGGCTGAGTAAAAGTGAGGAGTTGCCGCCAACGGAACGACCAAAGGCTGACCAGTTTATACCCGATTGAAAACTATCACTGAGTTCAACTTCGATTATTTTGGCTTCAATAATAACCTGACGTTGAATAATTTCCTGTGTGATTTTAAGAAATTTATCAACGGCACGCAGTTCAGCCGGCATGGCATGTACAACCACAACGCCGGAATGTTTATTGACGACGACATTACGACCGTTTTTATTACCAACGATAGATTTAACCGAGGTAGATAATTGCTTCCAAAAGTCAGATGAGCTGGTGGTCGATACTTTGGAACCTGAGAGTGTGCGGCTTGAGCTGCTATTGTTGCTATTTGAAGAATTTCCAGAAAAGTTACTAGCAGAAGAATTACTTCGTCCACCACGTGAGCTGGTGTTTGAATCTGTTACCTGGCCGGAACTGACGCGCATTTGTGAATTGCCTTTACGTACTACGTCGAGATAATTAATTTTAAAAATACGAGTGCGTATGGAATTGGGATATATCTGGAAGCCAGATATTGTTGTTTCATAGTCATAGCCATAAACATCGCGAACTGTATTAAGCACATCAAGCACGGTCAGGTTTTTTAAATCAAGGGTGATACGGCCTTTAACTTTTGGGTGGACAACCATATTGTATGGGGTGCCTTGAACCAGCCCCATAAAAAATGTTCGCGCGGTAACGCGTTTAACTTTAAGGTCAAAGCGGGGTTCAGTGTCAATGCTGGTTGCACCGGCTGCACTAATATCAATGGGCGGCAGCAAGTCATCGTCAATATTTTTAATTTCTTTATTTTTGTCGGCTTTTGAGTCGTTAAGTGATTGCTCGATTGCTGCCAGGGTGTTTGGGTTGCGCATATCATTCGCACATGCGCTGAGGAAGATGGGTACACTTAGCACGCAAAGCTTGAGTAAGGCCGATAAAATTGAGTTAACCCTAGCCATATTGTATAAAACGCTTCACTTTAATATATAGATGTTTTATTTAGCGGCTGATTTCGAAAAATCCTTAATTCCTGGCGATAACAATTTGATACGAAACCTTTTTTGCTTGTGCAGCAGCCAGACTTCATTGGGGCGGATGGACACAACCTTGGCGTTTTTGATAGTTTGGCCTAAAGAGACTAATCGGCCATTAATGACAGCATTGCGCCGGCCACCGGAAATGAGTGTGGAGGAAAGGTACCAGTTAGGACTTGCGCCGGCCTGGCGCGATGGAGAGCCTAGTTTAGCATTTGGTGGTCGCGTTGGATCTTTTAGCGCTGTTGCGCTGTATACTGGCAAGCTAGTTGAAAGAGTCAATAGCGGTATGCTTAAAAACAAAAGTAAATACTTACACACCAAGCCAGCCCTCTTCTAAACTTAACGTGTGTACCCGAATAATAACGGATGATTTTGGGTAGTTTAGTACATCAAATAACACCGAATCCCAATAGAAATTCCAGGGTAGTTTTTCTAATTGCTGTAAATAATGCAGCGTTTCGAGGAAGGATCCTGAAAATTCCATTTCAATACCATGTTGGTAAACACCAATGTCGGTGAGTGCAGTGGTATCAATTGCCTGTGTTATCTGGGGGCTGGATTCATTTGCGTTTAGTGGAACATCATCATTAGTATTTGATTCGGGTATTTGTACCAGCAGAGGTTTTGCTGCCAAGCTTTGTATGCGCTTGAATTTGAGATGGGTTTGCTGGCTTAAGACCTGCTCAAGAATATTGGCCATTTGAGTAGGCTGTATTAGTCCTTTCATTTTAATTTGTAGCTGGGTATCAAGCTTGGTGAGATGTTGTTGCGCTAGTGATATTCGTTTATTAATTTCCCGATTAGGGTCGACGCGTTTTGTTGCCGCAAGAATATTGTATTGTTGATCAACGGTGCTAATTTTAGTTTGAAGTGTGCTGAGTTCAGCATTCAGTTTACTTTGGGATTGCGTAGCAGGGTCATAAAATAAAAATTGCCATAGGGTCAATATTAAAATGGCCGTACAGGCAGTTATTAAAATACGCTCACGATCATTTCGGGCATCGAATAATTTTGCAGCGACTTCAATTTTATTTTTAATGTTTTTCATCTGCGAGATAACTCGATATTGTCATTGCTGCTGATTTTAATAAGATTATTAAATTTAAAATCCAGGCTTGTTTGGCTGGCATTTTTCTGGATGATAAAACTGTGAAATTCAGTACCTTTAAATATTTGCTCGCTAGAGAGAGCCTTTAAGTACTGGGGCACCAATGCCGGGTTTTGTACCTTGCCTTGAAAATCGAGTATGGAGCCACCCTCTAAAAAATGTAATTTAGTGAGCCATAGACCGTTAATGGTTTGTCTGGCCAGGCCTTTGAATTGATTAGAAAAACCGGTGGTATTGCCCAGCTTTTGGCCGGATAGTACATCAAGAACCCTTTTTTTACTAATTAGTTTTTTTTCCAGTAACACCAGATTAGATTTTAGATTTAAATCTTTTTTAACTTTTGGTAGGCTATTTTTAAACGTATTTAGACGGCCGTTTTTTTCACTGAGTTGAAGCATGGTGTCTTTAAGCTGGATTTCAAGAGAAGCAAGTTCATACTGCTTATAAGATTGAAACAGAATTAGCAGAAAACTTAAGGCAACTATGCCTGTTGCAGAATGCTGAAATGATATTAGCGGTTTTTGTTTGCGTAGCTGAGCCTGGTATAAATTTATTTGTTGCATTGTTGTTGTACTCTAGGCAACTTTACTGTTAGTCGGTGAGTCAACGGCTTGTCGGAGTGCCGCACCAATGGCGCTAAAGCATTTAGCTTGCAACTCGGCTTCTAGGTTTAAATCTGTTTCTACAATTTCATTAAGATCCAGGCTTCGAACGGTAATGCCGAGGTCATCCTCGAGTTGTTGGTTTAAACCGGTTACATCTGTTTCAAGTGGAGCGACAACGAGGTTACTAATCGTGGCTTTGCCGTAGTGGCTTTCGTAATAATCGAGTGAGCGTTGTATTTCTAAAACAATTTTACCGATATTATCTTCTGTTTCAGAATAATCCTGTTCAATGCTTAAACCCTTTTCGGTTTGTTCTGTCTGTTCAGCTTCTTCTAAATGCTCATAGCCTATATCAATTGCTCTACTCAGGTAGAGTTCGCCTTCGTGTGTAATGGTTAGCAAACTTTCGCTCGCCTGAATATTAAGTAATGCAACACCAACCAGGTCTTCTGGCAGAAGAGAAGAAATATTACGTTGCGCAAGTTGTGGAATATCAATAAAGTTTAAGCTAAATTTAGTTTCTTCAAGTAGCTCGATAGAGGATAGAACTATATCCTTATGTGCTGCTATTACATAAATCATTGGCAAGCGGCCGCGTTCCTGTTGGCCTGGAATGTCGAGTATCTGAATAATGGCTTCATCTGCCGGGCAGCTGAGTTGGTCCTTAATTTGCCAGCGCACGGCGTCGGCTAATTCTTCGTCACTAACAGTTGGCCGTTGCATCAACAGCAAGGTGAAATGGTTCGAGCCTAACAAAGTGGTCAGGATTGTTTTTTTTTCGTGCGAATTGAGCTGTAACTGATTAAGTGTGGTTTTAGAGTCTGAAAGTTGTGGTTGAAAAACACATTCTGTCAGACGTGGTTTAGCACCATTGTTTTTCATGATACAGGCCAAAGCCAGGCCTTCGGCATGTTGGACGATGCCGCTGAGTGTTTTTGGCTGATATTTTTGTCGCCAATTAAACAAGATAATATCCTTAACTCGGTTTATGATTCTAGTGTGCGATTGATTCAGCACAAAATTATTTAACGGTGAGCATGCTTAATTAACGGCCAAAGAGGCCGAAAACTTAAGGGTTTTCATAAATGTAGAACGAATAGAAGGCAGGGATTGCCGAGGTTAAAAAGAATGTGGTGAATAGATTTAACTAATCAATCAAAGACTTATGTGGTACTAGTGCAATCAGCTGATAAAATGGGGTGTGGCTCGTGACAGTGGTTAATCCAGGCAGCCAATAGGTTGAGTGGAAATGATTACATTTTATGGTTATTGAAGCTTTAAAGTTAGCATAAAAAGAAACTAAAAAAAAAGCCCCTTAGATAAATTAAGAGGCTTTTGTTCAGCTTTTAAATAAAGCTGCTAGTGCTGCATGTTTCTTACAAGCTGTAGTACATATCAAACTCAACCGGGTGAGTAGTCATGTTGACACGTTCTACTTCTTCGCTCTTCAATGTAATAAAGGCATCGATCATGTCATCAGTGAATACGTTGCCGGCGGTTAAGAAGGCACGATCTTCATTTAAGCATGACAAAGCTTGTTCAAATGAACTTGCAACCGTTGGGATTGCTGCGGCTTCTTCTGCTGGTAAGTCGTATAAATCTTTATCCATTGCTTCACCTGGGTGAATTTTGTTCTGGATACCGTCGAGGCCGGCCATCATCAATGCAGAGAAGCAAAGGTAAGGGTTAGCCATTGGATCAGGGAAACGTACTTCGATACGACGACCTTTTGGATTTGAATCGAAAGGAATACGAATAGAAGCAGAACGGTTACGTGCAGAATACGCTAGCATGACAGGGGCTTCGAAGCCTGGTACTAAACGTTTGTACGAGTTAGTCGAAGAGTTAGTGAAAGCATTAAGTGCGCGAGCATGTTTAATGATACCGCCAATGTAGAATAAAGCCGTTTCAGATAAACCACCATAACCGTCACCAGAGAAAAGGTTTTGGCCATCTTTAGCAAGTGATTGATGCACGTGCATACCTGAACCGTTATCACCCACTAAAGGTTTAGGCATAAAGGTCGCTGTTTTACCATAGATGTGGGCAACGTTATGGATGCAGTATTTCATTGTCTGGTTCCAGTCGGCACGTTCTACTAAAGTAGAGAAGCGTGTACCAATTTCACATTGGCCGGCTGTTGCAACTTCATGGTGATGAACTTCTACCGGTACGCCCATTTCTTCCATTGCTAAACACATGGCAGCACGAAGGTCGTTTAATGAATCGACTGGAGGCACTGGGAAGTAACCACCTTTAACACCAGGTCGGTGACCGGTGTTGCCTTCGTCATAAGATTTTGCAGAGTTCCACTCAGCTTCTTCAGCATCGACTTTGTAGAAAGCGCCGGCCATATTAATGCCCCATTTAACGTCATCAAGAACGAAAAATTCAGGTTCTGGGCCAAAGAAAGCCGTGTCTGCAAGGCCGGTTGATTTCAAATAAGCTTCAGCGCGTTTTGCAACAGAACGTGGGTCACGTTCGTAACCTTCGCCAGTGGCAGGTTCAACGATGTCGCAGGTTAAGATTAAAGTAGGCTCATCAGAGAATGGATCCATTAAAGCGGTTGACGCATCGGGCATTAAAATCATGTCTGATTCGTTAATGCCTTTCCAACCGGTAATAGATGAACCGTCGAACATTTTACCGTCGGTGAAAGTCGCTTCATTAACCTGGTGATGAGGAACGGAAACATGCTGTTGTTTGCCGTGCGTATCGGTGAAACGGAAGTCGATGAATTTAACGCCATTATCTTCCATCATTTTCATAACATTATCTGACATTTTGTTTTTCTCCAGAGCTAAACATTTTAATTAGTAAAAATGGTTTTATTTATTTATAAGTATAAAATTCTTAATGGCATATCATGGTGCAAGCAATATGCCATAACATAAGTCTTTGTTTGTTCAGTATTTTTCAAATAAATACAGTGAATTACTACTAAAAGCGCACTATATCAGTGCTTGCAATAAGGTGCGATGCACTGATATTGCGCTTGCTATTATCGTTACTGAAACAGTAATTTAATTGATTCTACTTCATCTAAGGAGTCGGCAACAAGCTTAAACTTTGCTTCTAGCTGGCGCTTTTGCTCCAGTATGGTGTGAGCAGGATGTTCCAGCAAAAGTACTGGCAGCAGCAACTCAACGTCGACTTTGCTGTTTAGGTAATGCAGGTTGATATGGAGTATTTCCTGGCTCGCTTCGATATGTTTCCAGTTGGCCTTGAGCTTTGCGGTCAGTGGGTGGCGTAGCGGCAGGTTTGCATGTTCGGTTAAGCACTCATCGTCTTCCGGGTCGATATGTACCATCACATCGGTCACTTCGTTGATTTGGCTAATGATGCTTGAACGCACTGTTTCACTAATATAATGCCCCTCAGAGACGCTGAGTTTTGGATCCACCTGAATATGTACATCAACAAGCGCCCCGCTACCCATACGCCGGGTGCGCAGTACATGTAAGGTATCCACGCCATCCACCTTTAATATGCATGCGCGAATTGCTGCAACACGGTCAGGCTCTAAACTGGTATCGACAAGTTCCTGCATGCTGCTGGAAAGTAAATCCCAGCCTATTTTGGCAATCATTAGAGCAACACCAATAGCGGCGATACTGTCGAGATACCAGTAACCATACATACTGCCAACGATACCGATAATAACAATAACGGAAGAAATCGCATCGCTGCGAGAATGCCAGGCATTGGCGCGCAGCAAGTTGGAATTGTACTTTTCGGCTACCACCATGGTGTAACGGTAAATGGCCTCTTTGGAAACAACTGAAATAAAGGCAATAACGAGTGCCCAGCTGCCAGGTGTTGATATAAGGGTATTGTGCAGCAGACGGAAAAAAGCATCGTAACCAATGCCGACAGCGACACCAATTAAAGCTACCCCGAGCGCTACCGTAGCCACGGTTTCAAAACGACCATGGCCATAGGGGTGGTTATCATCGGCTTCTTGATGGGCATGTTTACTGGCGTATAAAACAATACCGTCGGTGGCCAAGTCAGAAAGTGAGTGAATGCCATCGGCGATTAAAGCCTGTGAGTTAGCAATATAACCAATGGCTATTTTAAAAATACCGAGCAAGGTATCGATGACTGCACCAATTAAGGTAATGCGCGTGGTTTCGCGTAAACGCTCTTCGCGGTGTTCGCTTGAATTGGTATTGGTCGGTGGTTTATTCATGGTATTTTCTTATGATCTCATTTCCCAGGAGAAGGGAATCCAAAAAAATAGATAGCAGAATTAATTAACACGAATTGTAATTAAAATTTCATCATTAATTTCAGCCGTGTCGACAACTTCATGGCCGTTAATACGACACCAGGCGGGTATATCGTTTAAAGCGCCTGGATCGGTACAGGTTACTTTTAAAATGTCACCGCTGGATAAGGTTTTAATTTTATCCTGGGTGCGAATAACCGGCATGGGACAAAGTAAACGACGAGTATCAAGTGTGTGCTGCGTGTTGCTCATAGCGGCATAATAACAGTTTGCGAAATAGTGTGTCGTTAAATCTTGGTTGCTTTATTGATGGCGCTTTAAATAATAAGGTGAGCTTAAGACATAGCTTTTAACACTTAACGGAAAGTGATAAGGTCAGCAACAAAATTTGATGCCTTTTTTGGCTGACAGTTAATTTCACTTATTATTGAAGGGACGCAAAAAAATCAGATAAAACCAAAATCATAAAGGGTAGCAGGCTTAGCGTTTGAATTTAAAAATTCAGTTACATTATCGAAGGTGTAAGTGCTGGCGGCCATAAAATCACCTTTAAATTGTATGGATAAAAAAGCTTTATTTCTCTCGCTGTTTTTGCTTTCAAGGCTTGTATTCAAAAAAAGTGTTTTAGCGGGTCTTTGTGTGATCCAGATCACTATAAAAAGAAGTATTAGCATAGTATTGTTTACTTATAAACAAGCAACGAAAGAACGTAAGGTGAATAACATGAATAAAAAAATGACATTTTGGGCAGGCTTTCTTGGCTTGGCAATTAGCAGCAATGCTATGGCGCAAACTGAGTTGGAAAAACTTCGTTCAGAGGTGAATGAACTCAACAATAAGGCTAAGCAGTGGGAAGCCAATAAAACGACTCGAACGAGAATTAAGAAGGATGTTGATGTTCTCAACCAGCAAGCTATTGAGTGGGAAGGCTGGAAAGCACCTAAGACATTGATTCATTTAGCGGGTTTTACCGATGTAGGTTATACAAAGAAACAAGGGAAGCCTGGCTCATTTGGCCTAGGTTCGTTCTCACCTATTTTCCATTTTCAATTTGCCGACCGGTTTATGCTGGAAGCTGAGTTAGAGTTTGAGGTTGATGAAGAAGGCAAATCGGATGCCGGTATCGATTATTTAACAATTGACTGGTTTGTGAATGATTATGTCGCGATTGTGGCGGGTAAATTTTTAAGCCCGCTGGGTCAGTTTCGCCAAAACGTTCATCCGTCCTGGATTAATAAACTTGCATCGGCTCCGATAGGTTTTATGCATGACCAGGCTGCACCGAACGCGGATGTTGGTGTGATGGTACGAGGTGGTTATTTATTCGAAAGTAAGAATAGCCTTAACTATAGTGTTTACATAGCAAATGGGCCGACACTGGAAGCAAGTGGAACTGAAGTCGAAAAGATAGAAACCCCGGGATTGGCGGTAGATGGTGACGGTAAGAAAGTTATTGGTGGTCGTTTTGGTATGTTTTATCCCAATTCCAAGTTTGAATACGGTGTTTCATTGGCTAAGGGTCAGGCATCGGTACGTTCTGGTGTAGCAGGCAGCTTTAGTTATGATGCAAGCCGCGATTATGACGTCATTGGTACAGACTTTACC
>VAPL010781437.1_pt1 | contig 11901 bp, 7 predicted proteins | sample 3395061 | NCBI WGS metagenome assembly VAPL01 (sample SAMN08290444, study PRJNA428436) | hydrothermal vent metagenome | isolation source: Deep-sea hydrothermal vent chimney 2 | place: Pacific Ocean: Juan De Fuca Ridge | depth 2182 m m
CCGTCTACCCGCAGGCGATCGAAAATGAATCGCGAAAATGGGGGATAATTGGCGGACTGATCATCGGCGGGATTCTGCTCGGTGGACTCACGGTGCATTTTTTGAACCCTGAAAAAACCAACCTCCCCGAGACCAACCCAGCGTTCGTTCTGAAATCCATTTCCCCGGCACCCAAGGTGAGAAAACCACCTGCGCCCAAAAAAATCTATCCCGGTTTTCCGCTCGATCGCATTCAGGAAATCCCTTCAAAGGCGATGACCGAAATGTCCGAGATGTCGGACCCAATGCGGGACGATGATTTTTTTGGCCCCGAAGACGCGCTCATTTTGCCAACGGAACCTTCACCCCCTGTCATGAACGAAATCCAGGGTTCGCAGGAAATCCGTGAGATCGAGTCGCTGATTCAATCTGCGATGGTCACCAAGGAAACAGACACCGTGAACTGGGAAGAAATTTCCGCATTTGCTCCGAACGTCTCACAACATATTCCCGGCATCAAGCTGAAGGGCATCATTTTTTTAAATTCCGACAACCCGGTCAATCATATTTTCGTGTCCACCCCGAATGAAAATAACCGGAAACTCCGGGTGGGGGACACTCTGTTGAGAGCTACTCTGGAAGCCATCGAATCGCAAAAAGCCATTTTCACTTATCAGGGCCAAAGGGTTGAAAAAACCATCGGCGAGTGAATCACAACACCCGCGTCTCACCCTTAAAACGCCTGTTCGGGCATACACTCAATTTTCGATGCAGTTCTGAAATTTCATCAATAGCATTGGGTTGCCGCGGATTTTCAGTTTTCGGGTGACCACCGGCCAAAAGGGAGAAATTTCATTGCTGGCGATTTTCAGCCAGGTTTTGGAATCCGCCCGCACCCTGAGATGCGCTTCACCAACATGCCCTTCCTCGACCTTTATTTTCCCCTCAGCAATCGCCACGGTGATGACGCGTTGCTCCTGGCCGGTAAACTGAAAATGAATCTTGAGCTCAAGACCTTGAGCCTTTTCGCGATTGAACGCCACTTTGATCCCGTTGATAAAACCCGTTAATGACGTGGGCCGAAACGGCGTCGCAATATACCGGATCTCTTTATGAGGATTTTTTCTCGCCACCTTTTCAGCCGTAGTGCCGGGTCTCACATAAACCGGTTCGGGTTTGTCCTTCAGCGGTATCACGATATTGTTGACATATTCTTTCTTGTCCATTTCAAAAAGTGGCAGGACATTTTCTCCCGCGGGACACACCGCCATGCAGTAGGCCGCCTTGTAATTGGCTCCAAACGACAAAGACTGCCAGATGGACATGGTTTCGCTGTCTCGTACTTTCGACCGGTATTGCTTGACGCTTTTCGACGCAACCAGTTGTTCCGTCCAATCCTGAAAACCGCCCATGAACTCGCGGTAGTTGTGGTTGTAGCAGGCCGAAAAATCGAACTCCCAGTTAGAGTGTATGGCGCCCACCGGACAAACCGACACGCACAGGTTGCAGGTGACGCAGGGGTTATAATCCAGAGGCCGGTCATATACGTCCATTTGGGCGTCGATCAAAATCGATTCCAGAAGAATGAAGTTTCCTAACCTCGGATGAATGACGTTGCGGTTTTTCCCCATCCGCCCCATGCCCGCCTCCTCCGCCATCCGTTTGTGGCTGACGTCCCAGATTTTAAGCGTGCCCCATCGGTCCATGTCCATGGGAAACCCCACGGTGGGAACCACGCCGCGCACGCCGTGACGGTTGAGACGTTTGACGATCCTGCGGGAGATTTGCGTGATGTCCTCGGTGGTTTTGTGGAATTCCTCGTTGGCGACATAGCGCGCCGGGCTTTGAATGTTTTCCCGGTTCATGGCCTGCACCAGGGAAATGACGGTTCGGGTTCTTGGGAACACATGGTGAATGCCCTCGCGTTCAGAGTCCAGGGCCGGGCGGTCGACCTCGATGACCCCGACATCGTCGGCGCCCTCCTCAAGACAGATTTTCTTCAGCCAATTGGCTGAAAGAGTTTCCTGGTTTTGTCCTCTCTGATTTTCTTTTATATCTGTAATCGTTTGCATACTCAGGGCCCTTTATTTTAGTGCATATACACCTATTAGATTAAAAAATTATCCTCTGTGGCCTATGATCTCAACCGTCCTGTCCAGGTGCCCTAGAAGTTCTTTCCAGCTTTTATACGTCAGCCGCTTGATCACTTCCGCCTGCGCCTGCCTCCAGAAAGGAAGCGATTTTTCAAGGGTTTTGCGGCCTTTGTCGGTGAGCGCCAAGGTCCGGGTGCGACGATCTTCACCTGGAACAATTTTGACCATCCGTTTGGTTTCGAGAGGCTTTAAATTCCGGGTCAGGGTGGTGCGATCCATGACCAGAGCCCTGGAAAGCTGGCTGATGGCAATCGTGCCGGTTTCCGAAATGGCCGCGAGCAGGGTGAACTGGGTGGCACGCAATCCGGTGGGTTGCATCCTGTCATCAAACAACTGGGTGACGGCTCTGGTGGCTTTTCTGAGATTGAAGCAGGTGCAATTTTTCACCGCCAGAGTTGCATTTTTCGCTTGTGATTTACGGGAATTCATAAAAAGGAGTATATACACCTATTTAAATTTGTCAACTTTTTTTATCGCTTGAATTTTTAATCTGACGCCGGCAGAGTATTACCCTTTTTCTAATGCCGGTAAATCCTTGAAGGAAATTGTGTTCCCGGGATATCCGTCTTTCAGTAAAATATCGATCACCTGTTTGATGGCTTGTACATGGCGTTTTCTGGATTCGGCTCCGTCGAAATGCGGGTCTTCTTCTTCAATGGATATCACACCGGGGCCAACAAAGTTGCAGTAAAAGGCACCCACCGGACGCAACATCGAATATTCGCCTGAACAGGCGTTGACGATCACCATCGCCATATTGTCCTCCTGCCCGGGATAAACTTCGAACAGGCCACCGTTATTTTTCATGTGGTCCCGGCAATGATCGACGATCCTGTTAATATCCTCCAACGGAACGGCTTTATAAACGGCGTGCATGGGCTTCCCTTATGAGATAATAGTTGTACTCAATAGTCTAACAAAAGGCCGAACGATGACAAACCAAATTGAAATTCTTGTCAGTAAAATCAAAAAACTGGAAAGCCAACTGACCCGGGAACTGCAAAAAAAAGAAAGAGAATTTTTTTATGAGGTCGTTCGAAAAAAAGTCCGGTTTGAACGCGAGGTCAGGAAACATCACAAAACCCTGGTCAAAACCATTCGCAGGTATTTGAGAGACGCCGCTTTCCTTAATATTCTCACCGCTCCCGTGATCTGGTTTTGTCTGATTCCCGCCGCATTTCTGGACCTTAGCATCACCGTTTATCAGACGATTTGTTTCCCTGTTTACAATATCCCCAGGGTCAAACGGAGCGACTATATTGTGATCGACCGGCAGAGCCTGAGTTATCTGAATGGGATTGAAAAATTCAATTGCGTGTATTGCGGTTATTTCAATGGCCTCGTGGCCTATGTTCAGGAAGTGGTGGGAAGAACCGAGCAATACTGGTGCCCTATCAAACACGCGCGCAAATTGAAAACGATGCACAATCGCTACAGACATTTTCTCGATTTTGGCGATGCCAAAGACTATCGGGAAAACATCGAAAAGGTGCGCCGGGATTTTAAGGACTTGAGTTGATCCGTTGCCCTCATAGCACCCCCAATCAATGGGAACGGGGTTCCACCGCCCTGGTTTTTCGACGATAGAGGTTGACTTCTCAAGGCTTCCTCTGCTAAACAGCATGCACCATGAACTTTCAAGATGTCATCCTAACGCTACAGAAATTTTGGACTTCCAGAGGGTGTGCCCTCCATCAACCCTACGACATCGAAGTGGGTGCGGGAACCTTCAACCCCGCCACGTTTTTCCGGGTTCTTGGGCCTGAGCCCTATAGCGCGGCTTATGTAGAACCCTCGCGCCGACCGACCGACGGACGCTACGGGGAAAACCCCAATCGACTCCAGCACTATTATCAATTTCAGGTGATCGTCAAACCGTCTGCCCTGGACATTCAGGAACTCTACCTCGAAAGCCTCACAGCACTTGGGATCGACTCTAAGAAACACGACATCCGGTTTGTCGAGGACGACTGGGAATCCCCCACTTTGGGCGCCTGGGGTTTGGGATGGGAAGTGTGGCTCGATGGCATGGAGATCACCCAGTTCACTTATTTCCAACAGGTGGGCGGAATCGACCTGTCCCCGGTCACGGTAGAATTGACCTATGGGCTGGAGAGAATCACCATGTATTTACAAAATATCGACAATGTTTACGACTTGAAATGGAACGACACCCTCCTGTATGGCGATGTCCATCTGGAAACAGAAAAACAATTTTCGCGCTACAATTTTGAAGCGTCCGGCAAGGAGAGGTTGTTCAAATGGTTCGACATGTACGAACAGGAAGCCCGTGATCTTCTAGAAAAAGAATTGGTTCTACCGGCCTACGATTACACCTTGAAGTGCTCGCATGCGTTCAACCTGCTGGATGCGCGCGGCGCTATCAGCGTGACCGAGCGCACCGGGTTCATCGGCCGGGTCCGAAAACTTGCCCGTTTGTGCGCGGAGGGTTATCTCCTGCAAAGGGAGGCGATGGGGTTTCCCCTGCTCAGGAAATAAAAACATCCGCATCACGACGACGTGGTTTTTTCTACGGCATCTTCGGATACTTCCTTCCCCGGCAGACCTTTCCATTCTTGCAACTGTTTTTCTATCGTTTTCCGGGTGTCGCCGTCCAAGCGTTTGAGTTTCTGATAAAGAACGAGAGCTTCTTCGGCAAAGCCAATCGCCTCAGGAATATTTTCCGAAAGCTTTGTTACCTGAGCCAGGTTCCACAACGTTTCCCCTTCCTTGGCCTTGTCCCCGGACTTCTGGAAAAGCGCCAGGGCTTTTTGGAAATGCTTAATCGCTTCCCGGTGGTTGCCCGATTGCAAATAAGAATGCCCCATTTGCTCCGTCATCAGGCACACATTGTTTCGATCTTTCAATACCTGTGCCAATGCCAACCCCTGCTGAAAATAGGACAACGCCTTTTTAAATTTTTCTGCCCCCGTGTACGCTTCCCCTAATTTTCCGAGCAGGACGATTTCCCCTTTTTTATCGCTGAATTTTTTAACCAGTGCCAAACCTTTATCAAAGTTTTCGATGGCATTTTCGTGGTCGTTCAGAGAAACATAGATCGCCCCAAGGTCGCCTGAAATTCGTCCTTGACGCTTCGTGTCCTTGAGGGCCGTCGCAATTTCCAATTCCTTTTTGTAATATTCAATGGCCTGTTCAGTATCTCCCACTTCAAAATAAACCTGGCCCAGTTTTTCCAGTTTAAATTCTTCCCCTTCGGGTTCTTCGGATTTTTGCAGAAGTTTCAGTTCTTTTTCTAAAAATTCAATGGCGCGGTGGGGCTTGCCAAGAACCAGATTGGCCAGACCCAGTTGTCCAAGCGCCTTCATTTCGGTTGCACTATCATCCGCTTGCTTCGACAACTTGAGCGCTTCCTCCAGGTACTCCAGCGCCTCTTCCCCTTGATCCAGCCGAGTGTGATTGACCCCCAGAAGCAAGTGATATTTGGCTTCGACTTCCGTTTCGTTCAAGCGTTTAGCAGAATTCAAAGCGGCCTCGAACCATTGCAGGTTTTCGACTGCCGATTTTCGATGGCCAAGCAAGGATGCCGCCGCTTCCGCATAAGACAGGCAGAGGTTGTCCGCTTCATTATCCTGCTCACTGTTTTTTTCCGCCCAGGTCCAGCCTTTTTTTATATTCTCCCATTCCACATCGAACAGGTTCAAACCCTGGGCGCGATCCTTACCTCCGCCTGAGTAAAACTCTCCGGCGGCAATCGTCACCGTCAGAAAATAGGCCGCAAATCTTTTTTCCGCCAACGCCATCTCGCCATCTTTCAACCGCAACATCAGAAATCTGCGCACCTGGGGGTGAAAGTAGAAGCGACCGTTTTCGTCATTGTGAGAGAGCAAACCGAGCGAGAGCAGGTTTATCAAATGTTCATTGTCGGAGTCTTCACAAAGAAAAATAGCCGCCTTACGATCAAACGACTCTGGAAAAAGAACGAGTTTTCTGAGAACGCCGGCGGCTTTTTCGGAAAGGGACCGATAGCAAATGCTAAGGACCACATCCAGACTCTGTTGGATCGCATCCCCCGCTCCGGATTGGAGTTGCTTTAACCCCTGCCTGAGGGAGTCTAAAAACTTGGAGCAATCCTTCTTCTGATAGAAGGCAACGTACAGCCCGGAAAGAACAAGCGCCAAAGGGAAATCGCCGCACATTTTTGCGATCTCATTGCCCCAGAAACCCGTGCGTGGAGACGTTTGCAATAGCAGTTTTTGCGCGTCTCCCGTATCCAGCGGATTGACTTTTTTGGGAATCAGGTTAGGCATGGACAAAGGTTTGAGAGACGTCACGATGAGGGCGCAGTTGGTTGGAGGAAGAAGGCGTTTTAAATTTTGCAGGTTCGGGACATTGTCCAGAAACAATATAACTTTTCGGCGCTGTAACAGGCCGGTATACAGATGCGTTCTCTTGGAATCGTTTTCAGGAAATTTTTCAGAGGAACGAAGCAGGTTGATGACGCTGATCATGACATCTTCAGACGAAAGCGGATTGGAGGAAGCACCGCGCATGTCTACATAGATGGGGTCTTCATCAAAACGCGCCAACAAATTTTTAACGAAAACCGATCCCAAAGTGGTTTTACCCACGCCGCTTTTTCCATAGAGCCCTATTAAAACGGGGCCACTTCCAATGCGGGAGAAAACGTCGGCGAGAATATTTTTTCTGCCAACAAAGTTTTTAGGGATTGGCGGCGCCTTCAGAAGGGGTACGGTTGCAAACCGCGATTTCGCGACGGCTTTCCGGGCCTTAACAAAGTCCTCCTTCCTTTTGGAAAACAAATCCGATATGGAAGTTACAATGGACGACGGTTCGCCTGAGGATTTTTTCTCAGAATCTTGCTCTTCATTTTTTTCTTGCTTGCCCTTAAGAAGCACAACCGCAACTCCCATTGCGGCAAGGGCAAATATCAGGATGGATAACATAAAGCTCACGGGAAAAAAATTAGTATCATCGACACAGTTTCAATATTTGACCAGACAACAACCCAAAGAACCCGGCGGAAAGAGAGATGATGAAACACAAATCTCTTTCAATTAATTCAAATTAAAGGGATTATCTGATACACACCCTGTTTCTATATGATCTTATGTTACACTCCAAAGCGCAAGCCCAAGATGAAAATAATTTTAAAATAGCCCCATTCTTTCCAAATCCCTTAAAAGAAAACGTGACGTTTCATGACAGAATTTTTTTTGGAAATCGGTTGTGAAGAAATTCCCGCCGGTTACATCGAACCCGCTTTAAACTCCATGAATCAGGAATTGACCGCTTTTTTCGCCAAAAATCGCATCCAGGCGGACGCCGGGCAAACCCTGGGCACCCCCCGCAGGCTGGCCATCGCGTTTAAAAATGTGGACGAATGCCCGAAAGACATTGTCGAAACGCATCTTGGCCCCAATGTCAAAGCCGCTTACGATGCCAGTGGAAACCCGACCAAAGCCGCCATTGGCTTTGCCCGGGGCAAGGGGGTGGACGTTTCCGAACTCATCGTTGCCACCACGCCCAAGGGCGAGGTGGTCTCAGCCCGGGTCGAAAACAAGGGACGACCCACGGCCCTCCTGCTGAACGAATTTCTGCCCAAATTGTTCGGCAATATCCAGTTTCCCAGGAAAATGCGCTGGCAGGCTAAAAAAATTGCCTTTGCCCGGCCCATCCACTGGATCACCGCCCTCCTGGGGGAAAAACTCCTCGAGTTTGAGGTGGACGGCATTCCTACCGGGAACATTTCCTACGGTCATCGGTTTTTAAAACCCACTGCCTTTCAGGTCAATGACCTGAAGTCGTATCTCAAAGGGTGTGCGGCGCATTTTTTAACGGTGCAACCGGATGTACGCAAACAACAGATTGCAGAGCAAGTCCAGACACTTGCCAAAGAAGTGGGCGGAGTGGTGGAAGGCGACCCCGGTTTATTGAACCTGGTGACTCATCTGGTGGAGTATCCGGTCGGTGTCTTAGGAGACTACGACCCGAAATACCTGGAACTTCCCAAGGAACTTTTGGTGATGACCATGAAACACCACCAGAAATACTTTCCCGTCTGTAGCCCGGACGGGCAACTACTTCCGCACTTCATCACCATCAGCAATATGACCGTTGACGGAGGCGATCAGATTAAAAAAGGTAATGAGCGAGTCCTCAAAGCTCGATTGGAAGACGCCCGGTTTTTCTATGAAGAAGACCGGAAAAGAAATCTGGAGGATTTTGTCGAGGAATTAAAAGACGTCCTGTTTCAAAAAAAACTGGGCACGTCCTACGAAAAAATGACCCGGTTTTCGGCACTGACCGGGATTCTGGCTAAAAAAGTCTGCCCTGAAAAACAAGAGCATGCAGAACGGACGGCCCGGCTGTGCAAGGCCGATCTGGTCAGCCAAATGGTTTATGAGTTCCCTGAACTGCAGGGAATCATGGGCGGTTACTATGCCGCCCATTCGGGCGAATCTGACGAGGTGGCCCAGGGAATCAAGGAACATTATCTGCCGGCGTTTGCGGGCGACACGCTTCCTGAAAGTCCTGTTGGGGCGGTGGTGGCCATCGCCGACAAACTCGACACGATTTTAGGGTGCATCGGGGTCGGCCTGATTCCGACCGGCTCTGAAGATCCTTATGGGCTCAGACGCAACGCCCTGGGCATTATTCAAATCGTCCTGTCCAGAGGCTGGCAGATTTCTTTACACGAATTGATCGACTCTGGGATCCGGCAATTAGAGAAAAAAATCAAACTGTCACCAGACGAAATCCGTCAACACGCGGTGGACCTTTTCTCCCAACGTTTCAAAAGCCTGTTGACGGAAGAAGGATTTCCCTACGACGTCATCGACGCGGTATTGTCCACGGGAATCGACTCCCTGGTCGATGTTAAGAAAAAAGTCCGGGCGCTTGCCGATTTAAAAGAACGCTCTCATTTCGAGCCTTTGGCTGTGGCTTTTAAGCGCGTGGTCAGTATTCTGACCGACGACGCTCCGGGAGAAATTCAACCCGGTTTATTGACCGACCCTGCCGAAAAGGAATTGCACGCCCAATACGTCAAAATCAAGGGGCCGGTGCAACAACTGGTTTTGGATAAGGAGTTTTCACAAGCTCTCGAAAAAATTGTCGAGATCAAAGACGCAGTCGATGATTTCTTCGACCAGGTCATGGTGATGGTGAAAGACGACGCTTTGAGAAAAAACCGCCTCCACCTGCTGTATGGCATTTCCCGTCTGTTTGCCGATATCGCCGACTTCTCCCGAATCGTCGTCAAAGGGACCTCGAGAAAATAACTTTTTCCACGATCCATCCGTTTGCAGACAAACAGGCCGAATATGGGAACCCGGAATTTATCAAATCGTCAGGTTTCTGTTAAAAAAAGTTGAAAACGAATCAGGGTTCCGATACGCTCCTTAGCTCGCTAACACTGGGGATCTACAGCGCTTTGCATTTTCAATCACGTCATTTCAGGCTATTATAACGAAATGGAAAAAAGATACGTTTACTCCTTCGGCGAGGGTCTCGCAGAAGCCACAGCTGACATGAAAGACCTCCTGGGAGGAAAGGGAGCGAGTCTCGCAGAAATGGTCTCTTTAGGCATTTCTGTTCCACCGGGGTTCACCATCACCACAGAAGCCTACCGGCTTTTTTTCGATTCCGGCAATCGGTTGCCCCACAAACTGTGGGCTGAGATTTTAGAGCACCTGGGAAAACTGGAAGACCGGCTGGGGAAAAAATTTGGCAATGCCTCCCACCCCCTGCTCGTTTCCGTACGCTCCGGGGCCCGGGTCTCCATGCCGGGGATGATGGACACGGTGTTGAATCTTGGCCTCAATGCGGAAACCACCCAGGGCCTTGGGCGTCAAACCGATAACACCCGCTTTGCCTTGGATTGCCATCGCCGTTTCATCGCTATGTTCGGCAATGTCGCCCTGGGCATCGACTCTCTTAAATTTGAGACCCTGCTCGCGCAGAAAAAAAAACGCTTGAACATTCAATTCGATTACGACCTCACCCCCCAAAACCTCGAATCCATCATCCGGCAATTTCGAGCCCTCATTATAAAAAACATCGATCAAGAGTTTCCCGACACTCCCACTGCCCAGTTGAAACAAGCCGTGCAAGCGGTATTTCTTTCCTGGAATACGCCGCGCGCGGTCGCCTACCGAAAGTTGAATCACATCCCCGACGACTGGGGAACGGCGGTCACGGTGCAGGCAATGGTCTTCGGCAATATGGGGCCTTCCTCCGCCACCGGCGTGGCGTTCACCCGCAATCCGGCAACGGGGGAAAAGAAGTTTTATGGAGAATATCTGATGAACGCCCAGGGCGAAGATGTGGTCGCTGGAATTCGCACGCCCCACCCCATCGCCCTGCTGGAGACGGAAATGCCGGACGCATACCATTCCCTGGCCGGCGTTTACCAAAAACTGGAAAACCATTATCTCGACATGCAGGACCTTGAGTTCACCATAGAGAACGGTCACCTGTACATGTTGCAGACGCGCACCGGCAAGCGAACGGTTTCGGCGGCGATTAAAATTGCCCTGGACATGGTGCAAGAGGGAGTGATCAGCAAGCAGGAAGCCTTGATGCGAATTCCAGCGGACCAGATGGATCAGGTGTTTCATCCCATGATTGATCCGAAAGCCAAAGTCAAGACACTGACCAAGGGCCTTGGAGCCTCCCCCGGAGCCGCCACGGGTAAAATAGTTTTTACGCCGGAACGAGCTCAAGAGCTGGCCGGTAAAAAAGAGCGCGTTATTCTGGTGCGCATGGAAACTTCTCCTGAAGACTTTCATGGGATGAGCGTGTCCCAGGGAATTCTAACCGCCAGAGGGGGAATGACCTCCCACGCCGCCGTGGTCGCAAGGTCCATGGGCAAACCCTGCGTTTCGGGCTGTGCCGACCTCGATGTGAATGTTAAGAAAAAAAAAGGCTCTTTGAATGGAACACCGATCAAGGAACTTGAAACCATCACGCTGGACGGAACCACGGGCCAGGTCATACTGGGGACGGTCCCCCTGATCCGCCCCCGTCATACCAGCAACATCACCCGCATGATGAGTTGGGCGAGAGAAATCCGCACCTTGCAAGTCCGGGCCAACGCCGACACCCCGCACGATGCTTTCGTGGCGCGGGATTTTGGCGCCCAGGGCATCGGCCTGTGTCGGACCGAGCACATGTTTTTTGAGGCGGATCGAATTCTTCTGATGCGCAAGATGATTCTGACCGACGACGCCAAAAAGCAAGCGGAGACTCTTAAAAAATTGCTCCCCATTCAACGCGGCGATTTCACCCACATCTTCAAAGTCATGGAAGGACTGCCGGTCACCATTCGCCTGCTCGATCCACCCTTACACGAATTTTTACCCAACACGACCAAAGAGATAAAAATCCTGGCCCGGGACATGAAACTATCGCAAACGGCGCTGGTCAAAAAAATCGTCTCCATGCGGGAGACCAATCCCATGCTGGGTCTGCGCGGTTGCCGGTTGGGCATCGTATTTCCCGAGATTTATCGCATGCAGGTTCGGGCGATCATCGAGGCCGCCTCCAAGCTGGTCAGGAAAGGCGTGAAGGTTTATCCTGAGATCATGATTCCTCTCGTCGGACATGTCAATGAATTCAAAACGGTTCGTGATGAGATCGTGGCCGTGGCTGAGGAGGTCATCAAAAAAGCCGAAGTGAAATTGTCTTATAAAATCGGAACCATGATCGAATTGCCAAGGGCTGCAATCACCGCCGATGAAATTGCCCGGGAAGCTGATTTTTTCTCCTTTGGAACCAACGATCTCAC
>VAPL010560449.1_pt1 | contig 11900 bp, 21 predicted proteins | sample 3395061 | NCBI WGS metagenome assembly VAPL01 (sample SAMN08290444, study PRJNA428436) | hydrothermal vent metagenome | isolation source: Deep-sea hydrothermal vent chimney 2 | place: Pacific Ocean: Juan De Fuca Ridge | depth 2182 m m
AATTTCCCCAATATAGTTAATCATGGTCTCAGCGATTATTTCTTATACCACAATGGTGTTATTCTTGGTCAATCTTCTATCAATGCAACTTGTGTTACGGGGAGTACTTGGCAGGGAAATTCTTGTAAAAAGAATAATTCTGTTTCAGTTAATCTTATTACTCCAACAGGACAAACAGGACAGAGTATTCCTATTGGTGGAACAGCTCAAATAATTTGGAGATCTCAAAATACCACCTCTTGTTCAAGCCCGAATTTTAATACAGGTGGAACTACGGCGGGAAGTGTTAGTGTTTCCCCTTTGTCTACAAAACTTTATACGATTACTTGTACTGGAAAAAATACAACAGTTCAAAATTCTATTTTAATTACGGTTACGAATAAAATATTTAAGAGAGATTCAATAAGTGTCTTTTTATATGCAAATCCAAGTCAAATTATTCCAGGTGAACCATCTGATTTAATGTGGAGTACTGGTATTACTGGAGCAAAGTGTTCTGTCGCGAACCCTGACAAGATGGGATCATATTTATTACAAAGCGGTGGAGCAAATGGAAAAATAACTGTTCGTCCTTCAAGAACAACCAATTATACTATTTCGTGTATTAATGGGAACAGTTTACCTGCAACTTCATCAGTAAAAATTAAAGTAAAAAGTTTTAAGCCAATATATATAGAAAAATAGAATTAATACAAAACCTATCACAACTATAAGTTGTGATAGGTTTTGTATTTGACTTTATTTTTATATTTGCTAGTATAAAGGTCAACTTAAATTTATTAATAATTTATGTTGGTAGTTAGAATAGAGTATCAATTATTATCTACTCTGTTATGATTATCAACCAATAATAAATATGGTAGAAGAATTTAACAGAGATAAGCCCCACGTAAATGTGGGAACTATTGGTCACGTCGATCACGGCAAAACTACATTAACAGCCGCTATTTTAGAAGTACTTTCACGACAAGGTGAAGGTTATGGAGCAAAAATTAAAGACGTTAGTCAAATTGACTCGGCTCCTGAAGAAAAAGCTAGAGGCATTACAATTGCTTTATCTCATAATGAGTATTGGACTCCAACACGTCACTACGCTCATATTGATGCGCCAGGACATGCTGACTATATTAAGAACATGATTACAGGAGCTGCCCAAATGGACGGTGCTATTCTTGTTGTTGCTGCTACTGATGGAGCAATGCCTCAGACTCGTGAACACGTTCTTCTTGCAAAACAAGTTAACGTTCCTAAAATGATTGTTTTCTTAAATAAGTGCGACATGGTTGATGATAAAGATATGATTGATCTTGTAGAAGAAGAAATTCGTGAACTTCTTACAAAACAAGGATATGATGGTGCAAACGCTCCAGTTATTCGTGGTTCTGCTCTTAAAGCACTTGAATCAAAAGATAATAATGACGAATCAGCTAAAAGTATTCTTGAATTAGTAAATGCTCTTGATACTTATATTCCGGTTCCAGAAAGAGACACAACAAAACCATTTTTAATGCCGATTGAAGATATTTTCTCAATTGAAGGCCGTGGAACAGTTGTGACTGGTAAAATTGAGCGCGGTATCATTAAGCTTGGTGAAGAAGTTGAAATTGTTGGTATCAAAGATACTACAAAAACAACAGTAACTGGTATTGAAATGTTTAATAAGAACTTAAAAGAAGGAATGGCTGGAGATAATGCTGGAGTTCTTATTAGAGGTATTAAAAAAGAAGATGTTCATCGTGGACAAGTTCTTGTAAAACCTGGAACAGTTACCCCTCATTCAGAATTTGAATGTGAGGTTTATGTCTTGAAAAAAGAAGAAGGTGGTCGTCACACTCCATTTTTCAATGGCTACAAACCTCAATTTTATATCCGTACTACCGATGTAACAGGTGAATCTACTCTTCCAAAAGGAGTAGAGATGGTTATGCCGGGAGATACAGTTAAACTTATTGTTAAGTTAGTAACTCCGGTTGCTCTTGAAGAACAAATGCACTTCGCTATTCGTGAAGGTGGTAAAACTGTTGGAGCTGGAGTCGTTACAAAGATCATTAAATAAATTAGTTTTTAATCAGCCCTTTATTGCAATAAACGTATGGTAACAAAGAAAAAACCACTAACAAGTGGAACAAAAGTAAAGAAAGAAAAAGAGAATATTGTCGTCAAGCTTCGCATTAGAGTTAGAGCTTACGAAAATAAAATTCTTGATACATCTGTAAAGCAAATTATTGATACAGCTTTGCGTTATGATGCGAAAATAATTGGGCCGATTCCTCTTCCGACCGAAATTAAGAAATATACTGTAAATAGAGCATCATTTGTTTTTAAAGATTCTCGTGAACAATTTGAAATTAGAATTCACAAACGCGTTATTGATATTTTGAATCCTAATCAAAAAACAATTGAAGCACTTACAAATTTATCTTTACCGTCTGGGGTTGATATTGATGTAAAGATGATGTAGTTAAATGAACTTAGAAAATAAATATTGGATATTGACTAAGGCTTAAGATTAAAGTCAATGTTTACATATTACTTATTATGAAATTTATTCTTGGAAAAAAACAGCATATGATGCAGTGCTTTGGCGAAAACGGTCAGGTTATTCCTGTCACAGTTATTTCAGCTGGACCGTTAATAGTAACTCAAGTGAAAAATCCTAATGTTGATGGATATACCGCCGTTCAAGTAGCTTTTGAAGAACAAAAAGCTAGCCGAGCAACAAAATCTCATCTCGGACATATTAAAACTTTGTCATCTTCTGGTGATAATAAAAGTGAAGCTTTTAAACACCTTCGTGAGTTTCGTGATATAGAAAAAGTTGCTAAAGGAGATAGAATTACAGTTTCGGTTTTCTCCGAAGGAGACATCGTTACCGTTTCTGGAGTTTCAAAAGGAAAAGGTTTTCAAGGAGTAGTTAAGCGTCACGGATTTCATGGAGGACCACGAACTCACGGACAGAAACACTCAGAAAGAGAAGCAGGTTCTATTGGAGCTACTGGACCTCAAAAAGTTTTGAAAGGAACCAGAATGCCTGGTCGCATGGGAGGTGATAGAATAACTGTCAAAAACTTAGAGGTTGTTGGTGTTGATAAAGAAAATAATGAATTATTAATTAAAGGTGCAATCCCAGGGCGACGCGGAACACTAGTAGAAATTATTGGCTAAATATGGAAACACAAGTATACAATCAAAAAGGTAAATCCATTGGTAAATTAAATCTTCCAGAAGCTATTTTTGGTGTACACTGGAATGGAGATTTAGTTCATCAAGTAGTAACTGGTATGCAAGCGAATGCTCGTACTCCAGTTGCTCATACAAAGGATAGAGGAGAAGTTAGAGGTGGTGGTAAAAAACCCTGGAGACAAAAAGGAACTGGACGAGCTAGACACGGTTCATCTCGTTCTCCTATTTGGGCAGGAGGAGGAGTTACTCATGGTCCACGGAACGAAAAAGATTATAGTAAAAAAATAAATAAAAAAATGAAGGTTAAAGCCTTATATACTGTTCTTTCTGAAAAGTTTCGTGAAGGAAGAATTATTTTTCTTGAAGAATTAGACCTTAAAAATATTAAAACCAAAGATGCAGTAGAAATTATTAAGAACTTAAGTACAATTCCAGGTTTTGAAAAGATTACAGGAGGAAAGAGAACAAATACATATATAACTGTTCCCGCCAAAAAAGATGTTCTGAAAAAAAGTTTTGCCAATATAAAAACTGTTAAGCTTGACGAAGTTCGCAACATTAATCCCGTTGATTTACTTTCTTGTCGATATACCATTATTTCGTTTCCAACAGAAAGCATTGCTTTTCTTGGAGGGAAAATAGAAAAGACAATTAAGAATTAATAATTACAAATTTGATAATTTATGAAAGCAGAAATAAAAAATAAAGATGAAAAAAAGAAAGTAAAGACACATCCTCTCATAAAAGGTATGCGTATTACTGAAAAATCTTCTCTAGCAGCGGATAAAGGGAGATATACTTTTAATGTAGAAAATTCGGCTAATAAAAATGAAATCAAGAAAGCAATTAAATTACTTTATAAAGTTGAACCGATAAAAGTAACGATTACTAAAATTGCGAAGAAAACGGTTGTTCGCCGTGGAAAAATTGGAGTCAAAAGTGGAGGTAAAAAAGCGGTCGTTCATTTAAAAAAAGGAGATAAAATAGAATTCGTTTAGAAAATTTATGAAGAAATATAAACCAACAAGTCCATCAAAGCGTCACCAAACAACTGTTTCATACCGGGGTGTTTTAACTGAAAGTGAACCCCAAAAATCTTTGACCCATGGTTTTAAAAGATCAGTTGGTCGTAATAACCAAGGTCGCATAACTACTCGCCATAAAGGTGGTGGACATAAGCGTCTTTATCGAGAAGTAGATTTTAAATACAACAAACATGATATTTCTGCGAAGATTACTTCAATTGAATATGATCCAAATCGCAATGCTTTTATCGGTCTAGCTGTTTACGCTGACGGAGAAAAGCGTTATGTTATTATTCCTAAATTAGTTAAAGTAGGTGACAAGTTTATTGTTGGGGAAAAAGCTCCACTAACAGTTGCTAATCGTTTGCCTCTTAAATTAATTCCTGTTGGAACTTTTGTTTATAATGTTGAAATTAAACCAGAAAACGGAAGTAAACTTGCTCGTTCAGCTGGAACTTATGTTCAAGTAGTTGCTAATGATAATGGCTATACTAATCTTAAGATGCCCTCATCTGAAATTAGAAAAGTTAGCGAGAATTGTTATGCTTGTATTGGAGAAGTTTCAAACTCTGAATATAAACTTCAAAATCTTGGTAAAGCCGGGCGTTCTCGTTGGAAAGGTATTAGGCCTACTGTTCGTGGTAGCGCGATGAATCCAGTTGACCACCCATATGGTGGAGGTGAAGGTAGGCAAGGACGAGGTTTGCGTCGAGCTAAAACAAAATGGGGTAAGCCATCAGGTAAAGGACAAAAAACTCGTAAATCTAAAAAATATTCAAATAAACTTATTGTTTCTCGCCGAAAAGTCGGAAAGAAAAGGAGATAAAATATAATATTTAAAAATAAAAACCACTTTAATTTCTATTTTAGTGGTTTTTATTTTTTAGATAGGTATACTTATTATATGGATAAAAAATTATCGGAGAAGAAAAGGTTTTCTTTAATAGCTAGACTTAGAAGTGCAAATCATGCTTGGCGTGGAATAGGTATAGTTTTTAGAACGACGCATAATTTTTGGGGAGAATTAGTTTTAGGTATTCTTGTAATATACTTAGGCTTTATGTTAGAAATTTCAGAAACGGATTGGGCTATATTAGTATTAGCGATAGGTTTTGTCTTAGTATCAGAAATTATCAATACATCTTTTGAGGTGGATATTGATTTAACTAGTCCGACTTATCATCCTTATGCTCGTGACGCTAAAGATATAGCAGCTGGAGGTGTTTTGTTTTCTATAATTATTGCTTGTGTTGTTGGCCTAATAATCTTTTTACCGAAAATTTTAATATTGCTATAAATATATTTATTGAATTGTGAGGTCTTACCTTACAAATTAAGATGGAATTATATAGAAAGTTGACTTTATTATTCAAAAGTATATACTTTTGAATATGGATACAACAATTTTAATCAAAACTAAAAAAGATATAAAATTACAGGCACAGGAATTAGCTAAAGATCTTGGCCTTTCTTTAGCCGATGTTGTTAATGCTTCTCTCCGACAATTTATAATAAACCAAGGAATAACCATTTCTAAAATACCTACCGAAAGTCTAGATTCTTATCTTAATAAAGAAGAAATCATCTCCGCTTATCAAAAATCACTTAAGGAATTTTAAGAACTATGGTTATTTTAAAAACCAAGAATTATAAGAAAAATGTTAGTTCTTTGTTAAAAAAAGATCAAATTTTATTATCTAAACAAGAAAAAATTTTATTAAAAAATATTTTTAATTCTAAGCTTCATACTAAGAAACTAAAGGGTTTTCCCAATGAACATGTTTATTCCTTTAGAATTACTCGTTCATACCGTGGTATTTTTCGTTTGGTTGATAATAGAGATATTATTTTATTTGCAATCGGACACCGTAAGGATATTTATAAATCTTTATAAATATCCTAAGTTGACTTTATTTTTATATTTGCTAGTATAGGGGCTACGGCTCAAGTTGAGCTTATTTATTATGACAAGATCACTTAAAAAAGGTCCATATGTTGATGAAAGGCTTTTGAAAAAAATTGCCGGCAAAAAACCAATGGAAACAGGAGTAATTAAAACTTGGTCACGAGCCTGTGTTATTTCTCCAGAAATGGTTGGTTTTACATTTGGTGTCCATAATGGGAAACAACACATAGAAGTTCTAGCTAGCGAAGATATGGTGGGACATAGATTAGGTGAATTTTCTCTTACTCGTAAGTTTAATAAACATGGAGGTAAGATGCAGAAAGAGCTTGAATTAAAGAAGAAAGAAGCTGAAATCTCAGCTTCAAAAGCCGCTAAAACTTCCAGCGGTACAAAAAAATAAATTAAGTTATATTTATGAAAGCATTTTTAAAAAATTACAGACAGTCTCCTCGTAAAGTTAGACTTGTGGCGGGACTTATTAAAGGCAAAAGGGTTGCCGAAGCTTTTGTTTATTTGAAAGCATTACCCAAAAGAGCTTCTCTACCCATTCAAAAACTTTTATCCTCAGCTGTAGCCAACGCTAAACAAACTGGAATTTCCGAAGATAATCTTTTTATAGAAAATCTTACTATTAATAAAGGAGTTGTTCTAAAAAGAAGTAGACCACGAGCACGAGGAAGTGCTTCGCGTATAAATAAAAGAACAAGTCATATCCAGTTGAATCTTATTGAAAAAATTATAGCTGAAAAAGAAATTATTAAAAAAGAAACACAACCTAAAGAAAAAAATTAATTTAATTTTATGTCAAAAATAGTTCATCCATATGCACATAGATTAGTAATACTACGAGATTGGAAATCACGCTGGTTTGCTGATAAAAAATATAAAAATCTTTTAGAGAGCGATGTTGTTATTCGTGAATTTTTAGAAAAAAAGCTTCGTGGTTTTTATCTTTCGCGTGTTGAAATTGAACGCAATGTTAAATCAACAAAAGTAATGGTCTACACTTCCCGTCCAGGAATGATTATTGGACGTTCTGGTGAAGGTGCCACAAAACTTAAAAATGAATTAATGGCTAGAATGAGAAAGCGAAAGCTAGTAATTCCTGAAGATTTTAAATTAGATATAGTTGAAGTTACAAACCCAGATGCCGACGCCGCTATTGTTGCTTATTCTATTGCTGAAGGATTAGAGAAACGCCTTCCTTATCGTCGAGTAATTAAACAAGCAATTGAAAAAGTTATATCAGCACATGGAGTAAAAGGAGCAAGAATATATTTAGGAGGTCGCTTAAACGGAGCTGAAATTGCTAGAAGCGAGCAAGTTAAAAGAGGTTCTATTCCTTTGCAGACATTTAGAGCTGATGTAGATTTTGCTCGCGAAAAAGCTCATATGACATATGGAGTTATTGGTATTAAGGTTTGGATATACCGTGGAGAAGTTTTTGAAGACAAAAAGTAATTTAAATATTTATTATGTTAACACCTAAAAAAGTAAAATTTAGAAAATGGCAAACAGGCCGAAAAGATATGTCTAAGGTTACTCCCGCTACTCGGGGAGTTACAGTTTCTTTTGGCTCTTTTGGTTTGAAAGCTACTAGTGGTGGGCGAGTTAGAGCTAATCAAATAGAGGCTGCTCGTAAAGTTACTTCAAGAACTATTGGAAAAATCGGGCGGATGTGGATTAGAATTTTTCCAGATAGACCTTTTACCTCTAAACCTGCTGAAGTTGGAATGGGTAAAGGTAAAGGAGACCCGCATGGTTACTGCTTAGATGTTCGCCCAGGAAGAATATTATTTGAAGTAGATGGCGTCGCTCCAGAAGTTGCGAAAGAAGCTCTTCGTAAAGCTGGAACAAAATTACCACTAACTACACGTATTGTCGCACGATAAAAATATGGAAAAAGAAATTAAAAAATCAAAGAAAGTTCTTAAGGGGGTAGTTCTCTCAAATAAAATGGATAAAACCGTGATAGTTAAAGTTACTCGTTTTGTTGAGCACCCGAAATATGGAAAAAGAATAAAAAAGATTAAGAAGTATAAAGTGCACGATGAGAATAATGAAAAGAATGTTGGTGATAAGGTCGAGATAGAAGAAACGAAACCCTTATCAAAAGATAAACACTTTAAGGTAATTTAAATTAATAATTAGAATTTAATTAATATGATTCAAGATGGAACAGTTGTAAAAATTACAGATAATGCTGGTGGTAAAATCGGCAAAGTTTTCAAAGTGCTTGGTGCCTCAAAGCGCAGATATGCAAGTCTTGGTGATCAAGTTGTTATTTCTGTGAAAGTTGCTGAACCTCGTAAAATAGTTAAGAAGAAAGATATTCATCATGCTGTTGTCGTTAGGACGGTTAAAGCTTATCGCCGAAAAGATGGATCATATATTAGTTTTGATGATAATGCCGTTGTTATTTTAGAAAAGGACAAGCTAGATCCTAAGGGTGGTCGTGTTTTTGGACCAATTCCGCGTGAATTAGCGGAAAAAGGTTACAAGAAAATAGTGTCATTAGCACAGGAGGTGATTTAGAAAAATAATAAAGGGTGGAAGATTTTTATAATCACAAACCTCTTAAAAATTAGTTATGAAAATAAAAAAAGGAGATAATGTAATAGTAATTGCCGGATCAAGTAAGGGTAAAAAAGGTAAGGTTATAAAAGCTCTTCCTTCCTTGGATAAGGTTGTTGTTGAAGGTGTTAATCTGAGAAAAAAATCTCATAAATCTAAAAACTCAGGTGACAAAAGTGAAATATTAGAAATAGCAATGCCTATTCATGTATCAAATGTGGCAAAACGAGAATAATTTTATTTAATATTATGGAAACGACAAAGCAAAAAGAAAAAAAAGTATTTAATCTTCTTAAAGATAAATACAATTATAAAAATATTATGGCAGCTCCTCATTTTACCAAGGTGGTTGTTTCTTCTGGAACTGGTTCTGGTGCTAAGCGTGATAAAAATCGTAATGATTTTGTTATGAAGCGTTTAGCTAAAATTACAGGGCAAAAAGCTTCTTTGAGGGGGGCGAAAAAATCAATTGCTAGTTTTAAAGTTCGTGAAGGTGATCCAGTCGGAGTTATGGTTACTCTTCGTGGAGCACGAATGTATGGATTTTTAGATAAATTAATCAACGTAGCTATTCCTCGAACAAAAGACTTCCGTGGAATTGATCGTAATTCTGTTGATAATATGGGGAATCTTACAATGAGTGTTAAAGATCATACTATTTTTCCTGAAACAGGAGATGAAGAAATAAAAGATGTTTTTGGTTTGGCAATTACTTTAGTTACTACAGCAAAAAGTAAAGATGAATGTTTAAGTTTCCTAGAAATTATAGGAGTTCCGTTTAAGAAATAGGATTCTTTATTTGACATAATTAGTTCTATTTGATAGTATAAAAATCACGTGAGATAAGATCCGTTATTCTCCTTAAGTGCTTGTAAAAAAGCTTTTAAGAAAAAAAACGAGATATCCTCTCATTAAGGAGTTTTTTTCTCAAGATTTTAGCTTGGGATGATTGAAGGTAAAGCCTTCTAAAAACTCAATTTATTATATATGGCAAGAAAATCAGTAATAGCAAGACACAATAAGAAACCAAAATTTAGTACTCGAAAAACAAATCGATGTTTTCGTTGTGGGCGAGCTCATGGTTATATGAGAGATTTTGGTTTATGTCGAATTTGTTTCAGAGAACTTGCTAACGAAGGAATGCTTCCAGGTGTTAGAAAATCAAGCTGGTAGAATATAAAATATATGGATCAAATAGCAAACATGATAAATATGATAAAGAACGGGAACCGTGTTAAACACGACACTATTACTGTTCCTTATTCAAAAATTAAACAAGCAATTGTGGAACGCTTAAAAGCTGAAGGTTATATTAAAACAGTAACGAAAAAATTACAGAAAGGATTTTTTGTTCTTGAAATTGGTTTAACATATACTAACGGCGAACCAAAAGTCAAAGGAGTGGAGCGAGTTTCTAAATTATCTCGTCGTGTTTATGTTGGAGTAAAAGGTATCAGATCAACTAAGAACGGTTATGGTTTAACAATATTAACGACACCGAAGGGTATTTTAACAAATAAACAAGCCCGTAAAGAAATGGTTGGAGGTGAGGTTTTATTTAAAATATGGTAACTGTCTCAGTGACAGTTTTCTAGTAACAAAGAAAATTAAAATATAAATGATATTAAAAAATTATGAGTAGAATAGGAAAACAAACAGTTATAATTCCCAAAGGAACAGAAGTTAAACTTTCTGGTACTGTCTTTTCTGTTAAAGGACCAAAAGGAGCATTAACTCGTGATTTTCCTGGTGAAATAAAAATCAATATAGAGGGTGATAATATAACATTTATTCCAAAGAAAATAGGCAATCCAACTATCAATGCCCTTTGGGGGACATGCGCTTCGCATGTAAAAAATATGGTTATTGGAGTTAACGAAGGATATACAAAGAAACTTATTTTGGATGGGATTGGATTCAAATCTGAAATTAGTGGTAGTACTATAAATTTTGCATTAGGTTTTTCTCATCCAGTGATAGTTAAAATTCCAGAAGGTTTAACTGTTACGGTTGAAAAAAATAAAATAATAGTAACCGGAATAGATAAAGAATTAGTTGGTCAGTTTGCAGCTTCGGTTCGCTCTTTAAAAAAACCAGAACCTTACAAAGGGAAAGGATTTCATTATGAAGGTGAAGTTATTCGTCGTAAACAGGGTAAAAGAGCGGTATAAGATAATTAGGAATCATCAAAAAATCAAAATGAAAAATAAAAAGCATGAAAAAAGAATAAGATTGAAGAAAAAAATTCGCGCAAAAATTACGGGTACTTCAGAGCGCCCTCGTCTTTCCGTTTTTCGTTCTAATCATTATATTTACGCTCAGATTATAGATGATCAAACTAGTAAAACCATTGTTTCTACCTCTGATTTAAAAATCAAAGATGGAACAAAGACAGAAAGAGCTACTAAAATTGGAGTTGAACTTGCTAAATTAGCTGTGGCGAAAGGCATTAAGTCGTGTGTTTTTGATCGCAATGGTTTTAAATATACAGGAAGAATAAGAGCTCTAGCTGATTCAGCTCGTAAATCTGGTCTTTTGTTTTAATTAAATTATTATGGATACATCAAATACAAAACCAAATACAAATTCTTATCGTAGAAATAATTTCAATGGTAATACAAATAGAAGAGGAAAAAATAATCGTAGATCCAGATCTTTTTTTGAAAAACCTAAACCAGAATTTGAACAGAAAGTTGTTTCTATTCGTAGGGTTACTAGGGTTGTCAAAGGTGGTCGCCGAATGACTTTTGCTGTGGCTATGGCTATTGGTGATAAGAAGGGTTCAGTTGGACTTGGGACTGGTAAAGGAGGAGATACAGTTATCGCAATAAATAAAGCAATTCGTCAAGCTAAAAAAAATATGTTTAGAATTAAAACAACTAAAGATATGTCTATTCCTCACGAGCTTTCTGACAAGTTTTCAAGTTCTAAATTAGATATGATGCCCAATAAAGGTAGAGGTTTAGTGGCTGGAAGTACAGTGAGAGATATGTTAGTTCTTGCTGGTTTAAAAAATATTACAGCTAAACTTAATTCTGGAAGTAAAAATAAATTAAATAATGCTCGTGTTGCTTATAAAACACTTTACCAGCTTAAAACTACAGCTATTCCCCCTAAAAGCCCAGCTTTTGTTTCTGAAAAAGTTTTGGAAGAGAAAGCGGAGATTAAAACAGTTAAAAAAGAAGTTAAAGAAGTTAAAGAAGTTAAAGAAG
>VAPL010168498.1_pt1 | contig 11896 bp, 12 predicted proteins | sample 3395061 | NCBI WGS metagenome assembly VAPL01 (sample SAMN08290444, study PRJNA428436) | hydrothermal vent metagenome | isolation source: Deep-sea hydrothermal vent chimney 2 | place: Pacific Ocean: Juan De Fuca Ridge | depth 2182 m m
CGTAAATGACCAGCAACCTCTCGGGCAAAATGAATCACTTCCTCTGCGTGCGGATCACTCGTTGTATCCGCAGCATGATGACCTGAAGCATTGGCATCATGCTGTTTACCTGGCAAGTCGCCGGTAAGATCACGGGCATGCTGGCGTGATTCAGGGTGGACGAAGTCTTCTCTCTCCTGCAATGCTGCAGAAGCCGTATCAGCGGTAAAAAAACGAGCATGACTACTATCTGCTACAAGTATCCAGAATTTTGACATTATCTTCCTCCTTCTTAGAATTAAAATTAAAGGAAAAATTAAAGGAATTAAAATTAAAGAGAAATTAAAGGGGTCAGTGACAAATGAAAATACGAATGATTCCGTTTTGTCACTGACCCCTTTTATCATATCCACACAAAAAAACACCGCCCCTTTTATTAAAGGGGATCAATATCTTTTATTTTATTTCTAGCTTGCTGTCATATAGGCCGCAATTAGTAGTAGCACGATAGTTAGTCCCTGAAGGCCAACGCGAGCACTCATAAATTGCACTTCGTGTTGGTCATCGAACTTTCCACCCCTACCCATTGAACTAATACCAAGACCAAGAACAACAACTGTTGTCAGCAAGGCCAGTCCAATCAATCCCGTTAAGATAGTCATCATCATCACCTCGTCTAGTTCCAAACTGAACTTAGTAATTCATATACCCCACCATCACAATATTTCAGGAAAAGAAAAAATACATTGATTGGGATCAATTGAGAAAGAAAAAATATCGAGAAAGGGGTCACTGTGTTGTCCGTCTAATCTTCCCAATCAAATCATCTTCTAACTCTGTTTTGAATAATGCTCGATAATGGCATTGGCGCTCCGCACCATTCAAACCTAATGAAAGAATTCCTTTCGCTCCTTAAATGATCGTCTCACGGTAAGCATGCCAAGAAGCATAGCCAAGTGCCGGAACGATAAGCACAAAACCTGCCAGTGCAGTCGCGAATCCCACCGCTACCAGTGCCAGAATCAGCAATATCCAAAGTGCTAAAACCGACTTGTTTCGCCACACCGCATGGAGACTTGTTATTATTGCCGTCATTGCATCGGCATCCCGATCCAGAATCATCGGTAATGCGAATGTACCGGCGCAAAAGAGCAGGCCTGCAAATATGGCCGCCGTTATTAATGAAACCTCATCAGTAATGGGAATCACGGCAAGCACTGTGGGCTCTAAACTCCACGCTTCATTATTCGTCACAATTGATGCCACAAGCAGCATAATCAGAAACACCACGCCCAGCAACAGTGCCAGCATGAGCTCGTGACCCATCTCATGGAATGCCTTGTTCCGCTCGTGACTAAAGGTCGGCGTGCGTTTTTGTTCGAGTTGTTGGCTTATATCGTAAAGGCCGAATGCGAGCATGGGCCCCACCAGCAGAAAACTGAAAAGGATTCCGCCCAATAAATAACTCTCATAAAACGATGAAAAATAAATAAGCACCCAGGCAACAGAGGCAAATATCACGCCATAAATCAGGCTGTGCCAAGGCGCATGTCGGTAATCCTGCCAACCTTTTTTTAACCACCTAAAAGGAGCACTGAAAGTAAGCTTGTGACAAGATGCGCAGAGAGGAACATCTTTTTCGAATGAATTTAAAGTTTTCACACTACACCTCCTTGTAATAAGGATAGTACGTGTAATGAGTATAGTAGGTTCGCATGCTTTTTCCATGCTCAGTCAGGGGCACAAAGACACTCAATTAAGCGCTCAACCTGCTGCACACAACAACCACTTCCCATCGTGGCATAGGTCTGCCGTTTAACCTCTTCCACCGTTATCGCACCGCCTACGATGGCGTTAATAATGTCTATCTTCGGAACATCGTTACAAACACAAAGATTTTTATCTGAATCATTCTTGAGGTTGGTTGGCAGTTTTCTCAGAGTATTTTTATCAAGATCATTCATACATTTCTGGTGAAGCGACATCGTGGGGAAATTGCTCTCTGGTAGCTATTCTATTCTTTATCGATCATCGCCTTAAGATCAGAAAAAGGATTAAAGGTTGCGGCATTCGTTTGTTTCGCAGCCGAAGTGCCTGAGCTCTGGCCAGCCACCTGTTGCCGCTGGTGTTCATTATCGTGGCAATACAAGCACAACAATTCCCAGTTACTGCCATCGGCTGGGTTGTTATCATGGTTATGGTCACGATGATGCACCGTCAACTCGCGCAACTCCTTCCCGGAGAATTCCCTTGCACACCGCCCACAAATATGAGGATACATCTTAAGTGCCTGTTCACGATAACCCAGCCCACGCTTATCCTTGGCCTTGTGAGCCTCGGCGACTATCTTGTCTAATTTGTCGTTATCCATCTACCCACTCTCTTTACTATAAAAACGGTCTAACGCTTTTTATTTTGATATTTCATAATTTCTCATCGCATCGTTCTCGATAAGCACTCGCTCCAACACCAGTAGCCACTGGTCGTCATCCTCTTTCTCCAGTGACATCTCCACGATCTGTTCATTCAAGGTACCATCCGCTCCTACCACCATTTCAAAAACAGTGAAGACAATCTGATTGTCCGTTGCACTGATCAGGTTAAAACCCTTATAAGCAATGCTTTTTATCATCGCATTTTCAAACTGATGCCGGCACTGCTTATACCATGTATCGTAATCAATATTATCAAACCCGGGAACACCCTCAACGTGAACACGTTTTGATATCATCCCCATATGACCCTTAAGGTCTTTTTGACCGGCACTTTCTGCTGCATGGGTTAACCACTGCTCAGCAATCTTTTGAGCACGTTCTTCTATCATAAAAACTCCAGTATTTTATACAGTGATAATGCCAGTCAGGCTGGTGCCTGATAGAAACACTTATTACAGATATCTATCATGCTAACAACAAAACAAACGGAGTCATAATTAGACAATCAATCAGGGCAGTAGTAAATACGAATTATTCCGATTTATCACTGTCACCTTTCATTCTATATTAGAAATAATTGCTCTCTGGTACCTATTAATCTGGTACCTATTAATCCGGTACCTATTAATCCAGCTATAATCTCCCCATGCCAACCCTCCCCATCAATGATGCGCTAGCGGACATCAAAGACAAATTAACCACTCACAGCCGTCTTGTACTCCAAGCCCCACCGGGCGCGGGTAAAACTACTGCCGTACCCATCGCCTTACTCGACCAGAAATGGTTAACTAATATGCAGATCATTATGCTCGAACCTCGCCGACTTGCTGCACGCAACTCGGCGGCGCGCATGGCTTTTTTGCTCAATGAAGAAGTCGGTGAAACCGTGGGTTACCAGATTCGTCAGGACAACTGCTTTAACGATAAAACAAAAATCCTAGTGGTCACTGAAGGTATTTTAACGCGTAAGTTACAGGCGGATCCGGAACTTAAAAAAACTGCGCTGGTTATTTTTGATGAATTTCACGAGCGTAGCCTGCACGCAGACTTATCACTGGCGCTATGCTTACAAAGCCAACAGATTTTACGTGAGGATTTAAAGATTCTGGTCATGTCGGCGACGCTGAATACGGATGCGGTAGCTACCCTGCTGGATAACGCACCTATTATCCAGAGTGAAGGTCGCAGCTTTCCTGTCGAAAATAAATACCTCTCTAACGTTACCCGTCAGAAAAATACGAACCCACAGCAGCAACTGATGAACAATCTGACTAACACGGTTAAAAAGTTTATTCATGAGCACGAGGGTAACTGCCTGGTATTTCTACCTGGTGTCAAAGAAATTAACCAACTGACTGGACAGATAAAACAAATCCTAGAAAGTGAATCAATCAAGAACATGTTGATTGCACCGCTACATGGCAGTTTAAACAAACAGCAACAAGATTTGGCCATTGCATCACCAAGCGATAAAGCCATGCGGAAAATTGTTCTGTCCACCAACATCGCAGAAACCAGTATCACCATTGAAGGTATTAGCTGTGTGATCGATTCGGGGCTGGAACGCATACTGGATTATAGCCCTGCCTCGGGCATGAACCGACTCAACACCCAGTCTATTTCACAAGACTCCGCCGTGCAGCGCAGTGGTCGCGCCGGACGGTTATCCGCCGGTGTTTGTTACCGTTTATGGACGAAAGAGCAACAGTCAGGTTTACTCAAACACGCACCAGCTGAAATTCTACACAGCGACCTATCATCGTTAGTGCTGGAACTCGCCAACTGGGGCGTGACTCAAGTTGATGAAATGAAATGGATGGATCTGCCGCCAAGCAGTGCTATTGAACAAGCAAAAACACTGCTAAAACAACTCAGCGCCATCGATGAGCATGGCAAAATTAATGCCCACGGCCGTGACATATTGAAACTGGGCACGCATCCACGCTTAGCGCACATGATATTGTCCACCATTAAACTTGATCAGGCTTATCACGCCTGCCTAATCGCCAGCCTACTCACCGAGAAAGACCTATTCCAAGCTAATGCAGATAAAAGTGCCGACATTCATGACAGGTTAAATGTGCTTGTTCATGGAAGATCAAACCAACACGGCATCGATAACCAGCAATGCAAACGCATAATACAAACTGCCGATGATTTTTTTAAGCGTGTTAAACGTTGCAGCAAAACGATGCGACACAAAGAGACGCCAGACCATCATCTCAGCGGCGTGCTTCTGGCCTACGCCTACCCTGACAGAATCGCCAAACGACGTAACGGAAACCAAGCACGCTATTTACTCAGTAACGGTAAAGGCGCCGTTATTCCAGCTTATTTACAATATCATGACCATGAGTATCTTGTGGTCGCCAACCTTGATGCCAAACAAGGTGAAGCCCGTATTTATCTAGCTGCAGATATTAGCGCTGAACAATTGCAAGAATATTTTATTGATAACATTCAGCATGAAGAACGTGTCGAATGGAACGAAAGCGCACAACGCGCTGAAGCAAAACAGACCAGCCGCATTGGTAAAATAATACTTCATGAATCAATGCTGCATGATATAAAAAACACAAAAGTTCAAGATGCGGTGCAACAGTGCCTGATACAGGCCATCAGAGAAACGAAACTAGAATGTCTAAACTGGAACGCCAAGGCTAATAGCTTAAAACAACGTGTTGAATTTATTAACCACCGTTCTAATAACAATCCCTCTATTAAAAACCTATTTACTGATCAACCGCTTCCCGATTTTTCAGAACAGACTCTGAGCGACACCCTAGATGAATGGTTACAACCTTATTTAAGTAATGAAAATAGCCTAAAGCAATGTTTCAAGATAGATTGTTATAGCCTGCTTTTAAATCAGCTCAGCTGGGAACAACAGCAACTGGTAAAGCAATTAGCACCTGAGAGAATCAGCGTACCCAGTGGCTCATCAATCAACATTGACTACAGCGACCCAGTCCAACCCATCCTTGCCGTCAGGCTCCAAGAAGTGTTTGGTTTATACGACACGCCCACCCTGCTAAAGGGTCAGTGCAAACTGATGATGCATTTATTATCACCCGCGCGTAGCCCAATGCAGGTAACACAAGATTTAAACAGCTTCTGGAAAACCACCTATCACGATGTAAAGAAAGAACTGCGTGGAAAATACAAACGACATTACTGGCCAGATGACCCATTCACCGCACAGGCAACCAGTAAAACCAAAAAACAAATGAATCGTGAATAGGTATACTGCCCCTATGAATGGATCACAAAAAAATAATCCACTGCACAGTATAACCTTGCAACAAATCGTCGAAAAGCTAGTTGAACATTATGGTTGGGAGGAACTAGGCAAGCGTATCAACATTAAATGTTTCAACGACGCACCATCATTCAAATCCAGTCTGAAATTTTTACGTAAGACGCCCTGGGCAAGAGAAAAGGTCGAGAGCTTATACATTAGTACGCAGCAGGGTAAAAATTAAAAAAAAGGGGTAAAGACAAAGGAAATACGAATGGTTATCGTTTATCACTGTCCCCTTTTATACTTCTAAGTGATAGCTATTCAGTACTTTCTAATTCATAATCGATTTAGTAATAAAGTAAATAATAATCGAAAAATAGGGATGTTTTACATGGAATTCTTAAAATTATTTTTACCCGCCATACTTCTCGTTATATCAACCCAAGCAAATTCAGCAATTGTGACTTTTACCGATCGAAGTGCCTTTCAGACTGCTGCAGGAACCACTGCAACTGAGGATTTTAATACTGCGCCTATTGGTAATTTTGTTGATACTGCTACTTTTTCAGGTTTATTTGATGATGGTTTGGATTTCGATGATTTTACGCTTAGTAGTACAGACCCTCTTCTTGGGCGAATTTCGATTGGTACTTATACCTTTGTGAGTGGTACTGTTCCCTTTAATATTGATGGTACTAATTTCATCGTAGCCTCTAAAGATATTGGTAACATCCTAACTTTTAACTTTAATACTGCCATTACTGCGTTTGGTTTCAATCAAAATAACTATTTTAAACCCATCCCCAGTGGTTTCTTTGGTTTAAATATGGATGCTATAACTTTAGACGGTGTGAGCTTTTTTATTAACAACCCATCTGACTTCTTTGGTTTCATATCTGATACCCCTTTCAACTCTATCCAATTTAATGCATTCACTCTTTCATTTGCGGGTGAGAACTATGGATTAGATAATGTTGAATATTCTGTATCAGCCGTTCCTGTGCCTGCAGCTGCTTGGTTTTTTGGTACGGCTTTGTTTGGTTTTTTGGGGTTCTCAAGAAAAAATAAAGGGGGCGGAGACGTGTGGAAACACAAATGATTATCGTTTATCACTGACCTTTTTTTATATGTTATCGCTACTTAGTGAGCAAAATACGCACTTTATCAGGGTTCCCTATGCACAAAGACAAATTGGACAGTATTTTTGATGGTACGGATAAAGCCATTGCTGATTTCTTTGATCTTAGCGGCACCGAAACAATTGATCAAAAATCAACATGTCGAAGAATTGAAAATCAAATACACAGTGCTTCCGAATTTGAGTCTTTTTTAGAAAAATTATATGTCTGTATTGAGCAGAACCGCACACAACATCAACCATCTCAAGAAAACTGGCGTCTCAAACCTATCAGCACCATCTCTCGAGGTAATAAAAGCCCAGAAGTCTTACTCGAACGTGCCATCGCATGCCTTTCAATTCAAGGACATTTAACGGGGTGGTACAATCAAATTCCTGTTGCTTCTGGTCTTATCGATGACATTGCCAATAAACGTACAGCTATAGATTTACTACAACTATCTGATACGTCTGCTGAGTTTATTGAACTCAAATTGGCAAGTAACACACCACTATTTGCTGCGATAGAAATACTACTTTATGGACTTGCCTATCTATACAGCTACATCCACCAATCCGAACTAGGTTACGACAAAAAGGTGCTTATGAGACTTAAAAGAATAACCCTCAGTGTTTTAGCACCCGCATGTTATTACGATACTTATAGCTCTGAGGTATTTATTAAAGGTCTTGATGAATCCCTTAGCTCATACGTAAAAGACAAAACAAATGGAAATTTATCCATGTCATTTACTATGGCCGCTTTTCCTAAAGATTTTACTCTCCCATTTGAAGTAGGGAAAACAGTTACCGAACAATGTGATTCTAGTGGAAACAACTCAACTATTAATATACTTATGGATGCTATTAATAAGCGTCAATCAATCATCACATAGCAAGAACTTAGTTTTACTCAATATAAAAACAATTGCTCTCTGGTACCTATTAATCCTTTTACTCTAAACCATTAGATAAACTGACTTTATGGCGAGGCTCAAACCACTAACCAGTAACAAAGTGCTCACGACTTGGTTAAATCGGCGATCGTTAATTTTTATATGTATATGTTGGCCTACATACATAGCCAAAATCAAAATAGGCAGCAGCATTAAAGCCAACGTCACCATTTTATTTGTAAATAAATCTGAATAAAAATAGCCAAATATTCTTGCGCCGCCATCTACTAAAAAGATCATGGTGATGGTTGCTCTAAATTGCTGTTTCGTTACTTGGCGCATTTTAAGATACAAAACATAGAACGGCCCACCCGTCCCAAATAAAGCACCAATCAAACCAGCAAAACTACCGGCTGCAACCGCCCACCAGCGACTACCAGATTTAATGTTGTGCGGTAGCAGTGAATAAACGGCATAACAAAATATAAATATACCCAAAGCAAAAGTAAGCACGGTGACATCGGCATTAACAAGCAACCATAGTGCAATCGTAATACCTGCTAAAGAAAAGGGTAAAAGAGACCATAAGTCTCGCCAAACAACATCACGACGATAGGTAAAACTTTGATACACCGTGCCGGTGTAACTTACCAAAGCCAAAACAGGAACAATAAACGGTAGCGGTAAAAAAAAGGCTAACAGAGGAATGGCCACTAAACCGCTACCAAAACCCGATAAACCTTTAATCACATAGGCAACGAAAATAATAACAATACATAAGACCAGCTCATTTATTGTTAAAGGTAATAAGTCTGGGAGCATAAAAAAACGATTCTATTTTTAAAAAACCTTGGCCATTAATTGATTTGTTTGTATTGGTTCATCAATCACCCACTCCTCACCTTCTTGTTTATAAGGATAAACGAACAAGACAGATGACTGTTCAGTTTCAATTTGTAACCCAATACCCGAACCATCATCCGAATCGAGATGCATAACAAAAGCCGTCGCAAACACACTTTCATTTGCAACAAACTCTTTTAACTCACTTACAACATCATCAATCTGTTTAGAATAATCACTCTCAGGATTTTTATCTCCAGGGCAATTCATCTTCATGTCTTCAGAATCATTAAAGCTACGAATACCAAAGGGAATAATTACCTTATATTCTTTTAACATTTCATGGGCTGTATCAATACACAGCAATACCAGCTTCTCTATTTGCTTTTGTTTATCCATCTAAACAACCTTCATTAAAAAATATCATTCGATAATATAACACTTAAATATACAACTTGAACAAGGCCCAGTATCTTTAATGCCTCAAAATCACTACTAAGGCAGTTATGGCATCTGGTGTGGCTTTAAGTAAACAATTGCTCTCTGGTACCTATTATTCTCCACAACGTCTTAGACGTTGCAGATCATCATCATGAGCATTAATTTCTTTCACTGCCTTTTTAAAGACGCCACGCAGGTGACCCTTCAAGTGTTTAGTTACAGCAGAAGTTGGGAGTTCTTTTAATACGGAAAAGATAGCCAATGCATAGGTGGCTTCACGTTCGGAAAGGTAGGCTTCGCGATTAGCTGCTGGATTATAGCAACTACCGCAACCACCACGGAAAGTGAAAGCACTATTGGCAAACATCACACCAAAACCGATATAGATCGCAAGCAACTCTGTTACCTGTGGCCAATACTCATTACCGCCAGGTGGTGGCTCGTCTGCCATCTGCCCCAAGTGATGCGAGACAATATGGGCGAAGCTTGAAATCATCCCTTCAGGATTACTGATTTGTTGTGGGTTAAACAATATTGGTAGCCGGTGCGCATCATCAACGGAATTATCCGTAATCCCACCAGCGCCGCGTAACGCTCCCTTGATTTCAACTTTGGGGGCTTCTAGCGAAGCAGAAATTCCATTCTCTACAAGCCGTGTTGGCCAATGGCTAATCCCTGCATACACTTTCACTTGATCGAAGATCAAGTTTGCCATTGTCTCTTGGCTATCGACACTGCCTGGAAAAAACGTATTGTTCGGCAACACCAATTTTGTCTCAGAGTAAAAGTATTCAGCATCAAAATTATCTAGCGCCCAAGCAAAGGCATCAAATAACCACTGCGACGAACGAGTCTCTAATACAGGGGCTGTGTTAAATAAACCAAACATCAGTAAGGCACCTTTTAGTGTTTTATTTCTTTAGCTTTGCAAATGCATCAGCCATCGCTGAATTCCCCGCAGGTGCTTTATTAAATCCTTTCGAACTATTGGCTTGTGATTTATTAGGACGAGATCGATTAGGCTGTGCTTTATTTTGTACGACTTGTTTTTTCGGTGTAGTTTCTTTTCTTTCTACCGCTTCGGTTAAACGCATCGATAAAGCGATACGATTCCGTTTAACATCAATATCCATCACCTTAACTTTAACCACTTCGCCGGTTTTAACCACATCATGCGGGTCTTTAACAAAGCGATCTGCCATTACTGAAATATGGACTAAACCATCTTGGTGCACGCCAATATCAACAAAAGCGCCAAAATTAGTCACGTTGGTGATAATGCCTTCTAACATCATGCCTTCTTTTAAATCACTGACTTTTTCAACACCCTCTTTAAAACTCGCGGTTTTAAATTCAGGCCGAGGATCACGCCCAGGCTTTTCTAGTTCCTCAATAATGTCACGCACAGTGGGTTCACCAAAACCTTCCATCACATAATCATTTGCGGCAAGCGATGAGAGAAATGATTTATCACCAATGACTTTATTTATCTCACGGCTATTTTTCTCTAAAATATTTTTAACTACAGGATAGGCTTCTGGATGAACGGATGAGGCATCAAGCGGATTATCACCCTTTGATATCTTTAAGAAACCCGCAGCCTGTTCAAATACCTTTGGCCCTAAACGTGGCACCTTTAAAATTTCTTTGCGATTGTTAAATGCACCATTTTGTTCTCGGTAAGAAACTATGTTCCCCGCCATGCTTTCACTCAAACCCGCGACGCGCATTAATAAGGGTGCAGAAGCCATGTTTACTTCAACACCAACAGCGTTAACACAATCTTCTACAACTGCTTCTAATTTTCGGACTAAACGATGTTGATTAACATCATGCTGGTATTGGCCTACACCAATTGCTTTCGGATCTATTTTTACAAGCTCCGCTAAGGGATCTTGCAAACGACGCGCAATTGAAATGGAACCACGGAAAGTCACATCTAAATCGGGAAACTCTTTTGCCGCTAATTCAGAGGCAGAATAAACCGATGCCCCCGCTTCACTCACCACTAAACTGGTGAGACGTAGCTCTGGATACTTTTTCATTAACTCATTGGTTAATTTATCCGTTTCACGTGAAGCGGTGCCATTACCAATCGCAACCAATTCAACCTTATGCTTTTTAGCCAGCGCCGCTAATACAGCAATGGATTGATCCCATTGGTTTTTAGGTGCGTGTGGATAAATCACAGCTTGGTCAACCAACATGCCCAGCGCATCAACCACCACAACCTTTACACCTGTTCGTAAACCAGGATCGAGTCCAAGTGTTGCACGCGCACCCGCGGGGGCGGCTAATAATAAATCACGCATATTTTCACCAAAGACACGAATGGCTTCTTCATCAGCGGAATCACGTAAACGTATCATTAGCTCTGATTCAAGCGTTAATGCAATTTTAAAGCGCCATGCCCAACGCGCACTCTCTAATAACCAGTTGTCTGCTGCGCGTTGTTTCTGTGAAAGTGAAAAAGCATGAGCCACTGAACTGTCACAAATACCCATGTCTGACGCTGACTCAAGATCATCCTGACCCGGTACCAATAATTTAACGCGTAAGATCCCTTCATTGCGGCCACGAAATAAAGCCAAGGCACGATGAGATGGGATCTTATTAATCTTTTCTGAAAATTCAAAATAGTCAGTAAATTTACTGCCCTTACTTTCTTGACCTTTAACAACGGTTGAATTGAGTTCACCCTTTTCCCAACATGTGTCGCGTAACTCGGCGAGTAAATCCGCATTTTCTGAGGCTCGCTCCATAAATATTTGCCGTGCACCGTCTAATACAGCTTCGACATCAACAAACTTTGTTTCAACATTAATATAGGATTCTGCTGCAGCCGTTGGTTCTAGTGAACGATCTTCCAAAATGGCATCAAGCAACGGTTCGATACCAGCTTCACGCGCAATTTGTGCCCGGGTGCGACGTTTCACTTTGTAAG
>VAPL010850326.1_pt1 | contig 11893 bp, 10 predicted proteins | sample 3395061 | NCBI WGS metagenome assembly VAPL01 (sample SAMN08290444, study PRJNA428436) | hydrothermal vent metagenome | isolation source: Deep-sea hydrothermal vent chimney 2 | place: Pacific Ocean: Juan De Fuca Ridge | depth 2182 m m
CATTTTTGTATCCATTGAATTGTTTTCTATAAGGAAATACAATACTGTCTGGCTCCAAATTACAGGTAGCTACCTGATATAATAGTGGTTGAAATTGATGAAAATTATTCTTATCGATTAAAACTATATCAATGTTTTTATTTTTTAACCCTTCTATAAAAGCCAAGCCAGCAAAACCACCTCCTATAACAACAACCCGTGGTATGGAAATTTTGGGCACACATATCATTTCTTCACTATTAGTTCGAATATTTTTCGAATCATTTGATATGTTATTAGCTTTCATTTTTTAGAATATTATATTCAATTTAATAGGATACAAAAACATCTATGCTACCATAAATATTATAAACAATCTCTTAATTTTTCAAACCAATCCATTAAAGTGGTTTTCTCATTTTTAGATAACTTGGCATCCAAATATTTATTTTACCTTTTACCATTGTGATTAGTTTAGATTCTCCGTGTTTGGATATTTTATATTTCTTTAATCACTGTACCACATTTAAGCATTTTACTACCATAATAAGGATTTCTAGTTTCTTTTGTATCACTTAGCCATAATCCACTTTTACTTGTATTATACCCTGAACAATTCTTCAGGTACAAAATTCTATCTGTGCCTGTAACTTGTAATAAATCAACCATATCCTTACTCAATGCAGCTAAGTACTTTCGTTGTTCTTCTATATTTTTTACATTCTTTTTAATTTGCCTGGCTTGCTCTGTTGCACTCTTCAATATATTGATAATTTCCTTTTGTTCTAAAAGATCCAATGCATCATTATCAAAGGTGTCAAAAGCTTCTATCAAATCTTCTGCAGCAATTGCCGCTTTTTTATTATTATCTGAGGATAATGCTGTTGTCAATTTTAAGTAATTGGTTATAATTGGGCTGGTTTGAATGTTTGAATTTACATCTATTATTGGTCTGATTAAGGTCGTTGCAATAGATTTATTACTATATGTTAAAACGAAAAAAAGGACCAACCATACTTTTAAAATTTTCATATTTAAGGATTTTATCATCATTTTATATTAATATAGAAAAGTAAAAAAAATAACTTATGAGACATGCAATCATTTTGAAATTTCATATTCCACGCATTTTCATTTTGTTTCAAACAGTATCAAAAAAAATTACAAACTATCTTTTACTTTTTCAAACCACTTTATTAAAACATCTTTATCTTGTTTAGATAACTTAGCTTTACTATGCATTAAAAGATATGATTTCAAAGGCATTTCATTATCTTCAATTTGACTGACTAAAGATTTAAATTTACTTTTTTGCTTGCGTTTTGAATAAGATCCAAATTCGTTAAAATTCAAATCCTTTTTCGCATCTTTTATATGCATTTGCATTAACCAAAAAGCTGGTTTTATTTTGTTGAACCACTGGTAGTTAGTATTGTTACTATGGCAATCATAGCACGATGTTCTTAACAATGTGGCAACTTCATTTGGTGCCTTGTAAAAATCGATGATATCTTCTTGTGGAGTTTCATTACTTTGATTTAGGTTTGCAGGTATAAATTGTATACCCACAAACCCAATAACCAAAACTAATAATATAATTTTTAATTTTTTCAAAACATCAAAACGGATTAGTCTGTTTCAAAAATTAAATTTCTTTTTGTACAGCTCCACATGTAAGCATTTTAGATCCGTAAAACGGATTTCTAATTTCTTCTGTTTCACTCAACCATATTCCTCCTTTACCTTTATTGTACATCGGGCATCGAGTTTGATATAAGGTCATTTCAGATCCAACAATAGCAAGAAAATCTACCATATCGTTACTCAATACTTCCAGATGCTCTCTTTGGTGCTCCATTTTATCAACATTTTTTGAAATATGCTCAGCCTGTTCGATTGCATTTTCCAGGATTTCACCAATTTCTTTTTGCTCATCTACACTATATCCTGATGCGTCAAATTCTTTAAAGGCCTTTAACATAGCTTCTGCAGCAATACCTGCTTCTTTACTATTATCCTCTACCAAAGCATTTTTTAACTGTAAATAACTTGCTACAATGGCATTAGATTTTTTTACATCTCCCATATCCATTGTGGAATGATCCATTTGTTTATCGGCCATATCATGATTCTCGGCTGTTGAATCTTCACCGGATTCATGATCATGTCCATCGTTGTTTTTTACCTCTGTTTCCTTAGAAACTTCTTCCGATTTTTTCTCTGAACAAGAAATAGTTGAAAAACTTAATGATACAATTACGATTAAGCTTAATCCAAATTTTAATAATTTCATTTTTAATGATTTAATAGTTAAATATATTTATTTTAATTGTGCCTGATAAAGGAGAATAAATTTTCTTTATCACCTACTTATTCTCCTTTTCTCACGGCTTTTATTATACTTTTTTAATGCTTATGATCCATATCAGTTCCCTTACTGTCTTTATTAGACTCCATGTTTTTCATCATTTCTTTGCTCATTTCAGGGTCTTTCATCATCATCATATGCATTTTGTCAGACATTTCAGAATCTTTCATCATCATATTCATCATGTTACTTTTCATTTTAGGGTTGTCATTCATCATTTTCATCATTCCTTCTTTTGACCCCATGTCCATACTACCACCTTTCATCATACCTTTTTTCATCTTTTCATCTTTCATCATCATCATATGCATTTTATTTCGCATACCATCATCATCCATCATCATACCCATCATTTTATCTTTCATTTCAGGGTTTTTTTCCATGGTTTTTTCCATAGAATTTTTCATTCCAGAATCTTTCATTTCTGATTTTTGGCTATATCCGTTTATACTGATAAGACCAACTATAGCTAATACAAATGCTATTTTTTTCATAATTAAATTGTTTAAAATTGTTATATAATATTTATGTACTTTTTTCATAGATAAAAGTATGTGAAAAATCTATTTTATATTTGTAATATCTTGGTTGATATCTATAATATTTCATTCAAATAAGTTCTATCTGAATTGGATAATTTTTTGTATTCACTCATGCTCATTCCTGTTACTTGCTTGAACTGATTCGATAAATAATTTACACTGCTATATCCTAATTCATAAGCTATTTCTGTAAAATTTAGTTGGTTGTATTGAACCAGTTCTTTTGCTTTTTCAATTTTTAAATGGATAAAATATTTCTCTATGGTAATACCTTCTAATCTTGAAAACAATTTACTCAAATAGGTATAATCCTTGTTTAAATTACTCACCAGTTTATCCGATAAGTTTACTTTCAAAACAATAGGAGTTTTATCAACAATGGCAATGAGAATTAATTTAATATTTTCAATAATCTTTGATTCATCATCTGTTAATAATTCAAAATCATTTTGTTTTAATACATCTTCAATACTTTGCATACTTATAGAATTCTCTTGATATTTTATGATTACTTTACCTAATTTCAATTCTAATATTTCTGCACCTAATTTTTCCAATTCATTTCTAACAGTACTTAGGCATCTTCTACAAACCATTCCTTTAATCTGTAATTCCATTATTTGATCCATTACAAAATCTTTTAATTGTTATCCATTTCTTATTCTAGATTTATAAACCACATCAACCACATATATAAGACCATCACCACTATTTCCTGTTTGTGCGATGTCTCTGATTATTCCAATAATAGGTTGTTCATCTTTCTTGTCACAAACTATTTCTAATTTTGCTATTCTACTATGTAAATAAGGATGTTTTATACTCGGATATTCCTTCTTTGGGTCGGAATATTTACCAGAGCCTTCACCTTCAAAAAAAGTAAAACAACAAAATCCATTCTTTCTTAAGTTCAACGCTACATCGTTAACTTTACTCGGACGAATAAATGCTTTTATTTCTCTCATTTTAAATATATTTTATAGTTAAATATAACTAATAGGTTTTCTTAACTTCTCCACAAGTTAACATGCTTGATCCAAAAAATGGGTTCGCAATTTCCTTGTCGTAACTCAGCCAAAAACTCCCTTTTTCATTATCTGCCATTGGGCAAAACTCTAAATACAAAGCCTGACCATTTTCTGTTTCTACGCCCAGCATATCAATAACATCCGATAGATCTTTACCTAATAAACCAAATGCTTTTCTTTGCTCTTCAATATTGTTGTTGCTTTCTATAGAAGAGATATTCTTGTCAAAAGATTTCATTGCTTTCATCCAAACATTATGTGCATCACCAAGTAATAAAAGCATATCTACATTTTCCAGAGCTGTATTCACATTTTTTGTTTGTTTTTGTGCTAAGGAGGCATCATCTTTGGTTAAAGCATCTTTTAATTTTATGTATTCACCAACCACTTGACCTAGTTGCTTTTTAAATTTAGAATCAATTTTATTTTTATCGATCATGATCATACCACTCATATCATCTTCTCCTGATTCCATTTCGGCATCATCTGTTTTACTATCATCTCCCATATCCATACCGGCATGACCTCCGGTGCTTACTTTTCCTCCTTCTGGATTCATCATACTTTTTTGACCTATCAATTGAGCTGATGCATCAATTCTGAACACCCCGTTAGTTGCAACTACTTCACCTTCATCTATACCGCTTTCTACCACATAAAAATCTCCTAAATCAGCTCCCAAAATAACTTCTCTGTAGACAAAAGATATCGTTTTTTCGTGTGGAACTTGTATATAAACAACACCTCTTTTCCCTGTCCACAAAACCGCTGATTTTGGAATAATAAGTGCATTCTTTGCATCTTTTATATTTGCTTTAATAATTCCATTAGCAAACATTTCAGGTAATAATTTATGACCGGGATTTTTCACTTCCACCCTAACTTTTGCCACTCTTGTACTTTGCGAAACAAACGGATCGATATAAGTTATTTTTCCTTTAAACTCTTTACCAGGAACAGCCTGAACTCTGAAGTTTACCATATCTCCATTACTTATCCATGGAATATCTCCTTCATAAGCTTCGAACATCGCCCAAACCGAATCTATATTAGCAATTTCAAATAATTTCATTCCTTCCATCACATGGTCACCCAATTCGATATTACGTTTCATCACATAACCCGAATAATCGGAAAGAATATCAATTTCTTCCTGAACCTTTCCGGAAGAAACAATTGCATCAATTTGATTATCAGTTAATTTCCACAATTTCAATTTATTTCTTGATGCAGTGTATAATTGCGGATAAATATCTTTTGATTTGATCGCTTCAAACAATTCTTTTTGTGCCGATATTAGTTCGGGCGAATACAATCGAATAATTCTTTGTCCTTTTCTAATTTTTTCACCGGTAAAATTCACATATAATCTTTCTATCCTACCTGGAATATGTGCTACTTGAGAATACAATCTTCTTTCATCTGGTTTGATAGTACCCAATAATCTAACTTCTTTTTTTTCATTTGATTTTACAACCTTAGTTGTTTGAATATTTGCTAATTGAATTGCTTCTTCTGACAAGACAATTTCGTTAGATGCAACGCTTTCACCACTATCTTTTGAATCTTCCATTGGAATTAGCTCCATACCGCAAATTGGGCAGTTACCAGGTTTCTCCATTTTTATTTGCGGATGCATCGAGCAAGTCCACAATTTAGTTTTGGGATCTTGAACGTAATCATGTTCACCTTCTTCGTGTGTAGCATCTTTAGCATTCTTATCACCAGAAAATACATTGCCTAAAATAATACCTAGTATTAAAATTCCGGCTGCAATTAAATAATTTTTATATTTTTTCATTTTTAATGTTTTTAATATTATACCCGCCAGGTTTTGAAAACCTTTACAGGAATTTTAATTCCCCAATAGATAATGAACAAATGCTACTGCAGCATTTTTATCAGTTTTGGCCTTTTGCTCTGCTAATTTATATCCCAATAATTGCCTCTCTATTCGTAAAACCTCTTCAAAATCTTTAGAATTGGTTGAATATGAAATTATTAATACATCTAGTACCTTCTTCGCAATTTCAGATTGAGTTTTATTCAAAGAAATACGTCGATCACCATCATTGTATTCTTTAAAGGTGTTGACAAATACTGTATTTAATGTATTTCGCTTATCCACCTTTTTTTCAATTTCCGACGATTGTAAGTATTGTGCTTCTTTAATCATTCCTTTATATCTATTTCTATAAATAGGAATTGTAAGTCCAACAGAAGGAAATAATATTGCATCTTTTCCATTGTCTGAAGCAGTCGAATTAGAATTTTTACCAACTATGGTATAGTTAATACCAAGTGTAAATTTAGGTGCTCCTTCCCTTTTTGCTGCTTCCTCTTGATTTATAAATGCATTTAATTTATGATCTATACTTTTTATTTCATGATTATTGCTGTAAATAGAATCTAAAATAGTTAAATTATCATATGGCAATTCGTCTTGCCAAAGTTCTTTGGGTACCTCTATAAATAAGGAGTTATCTCTGTTTAATAAATTATTAAATTTATTTTTAAACACCTTTCTGGAGTCTATAAATAGTGCCAATTGATTTTCGAGATCATTCAATTCTAATTCCACTCTCAACTCATCAACAATAGTTGCACTGCCAGACTCAATTTTTACTAAAGACAGATTTTTAAATATTCTCAAAATCTCCATATTTTCTTTAGTAATATCTATGGCTTTCTCCATAAAGTAATAGTTATAATACGCTGCTTTAATTTCAAAAAACAGATTAGATTTACTATTCTCAAATATCTCATAGGAAGCTTTTGCCATTTCGGAAGCTGCATCTCTTTTTGCTGCTAAAGTACCAAACCAAGGAAAAGCTTGTTTCAATCCAAAATTTGCTCTTTGAGGTCCAACCCTCGTCTCTACAGGATTTATAAAATATCCAAAAGCAAATTGCGGATCGGGTAAGGTTTCTACTTGAGGAACTTTTTCCATTGCAGCCATATAATCATTGAATTTTGCCTTTAATCCAGGATTATTATCAGCTGCGATTCTTAAATATTCATCTAAAATTTCTTTTTCCCCTTGTGCAATTCCGCTTAGCGAAAACAATAAAAAAAGACTTAGAATTGTTATTAATTTCTTCATTATTAAATATTTATATGATTGATTTTATATAGTGATTCTTATCAATTTATTAGATATCACTAAGAATCTAATTTTTCAACCTTGGGTTTTTTTATATCTCTTTCTTTCCACATACTGTACAATACCGGAACAACAAACATGGTCATCACTTGTAATAACATACCACCAAATGATGGAATTGCCATTGGTACCATAACATCAGAGCCTTTTCCTGTGGCGGTTAAAACCGGTATCAGTGCAATTACTGCCACAGCAGCAGTCATCATTGCTGGTCTTACTCTTTTTGCTCCTGCATGTAGTACAGATGTTCTTACCTCTTCTATAGTTTTTGGTTTTTCTTCTTCAAATACCTGGGTTAAATAAGTTCCCATAATTACTCCATCATCTGTAGCAATACCAAATAGAGCAATAAATCCAACCCAAACTGCAACACTTAAATTAATAGTGTGTAATTGAAATAGGTCTCGCATATGTACATCTGCCATACTAAAATTCAAAAACCAACTTTGATCGTATAACCAGATCATGATGAACCCACCTGCAAATGCTACAAATATTCCTGAGAAAACCATTAATGACGGCGCTATAGACTTAAATTGAAAATATAAGATCAGAAGAATTACAATTAAAGATATCGGTACAACAATCATTAATCGTTTATTAGCACGAATCTGACTTTCATAATTTCCTGTAAATTTATAGGTTACTCCATCTGGTAATTTAAATTCACCTGAATCTAATTTATCTTTGATATGTGCTTGAGCTTCCATCACTACATTAGTTTCGGCATTCCCTTCTTTCATATCAAAAATTACATAACCGGTTAAAAAAGTATCCTCACTTTTAATTACCTGTGGTCCTCGTACATATTCAATTGATGCCAATTCACCTAACTCAACCTGAACACCAGCAGGTGTTGGAATAAGTATTTTCTTAATATCATCTGGGTTATCTCTAAATTCTCTAGCGTAACGAACCCTAACCGGAAATCGCTCTCTCCCTTCAACAGTTGTGGTTAATTGCTTGCCTCCTATAGCAACAGATAATTGGGTTTGCATATCTTTTATGGTTAAACCATATCTTGACATAGCCTGCCTGTTTAATTTAATTTCTAAATAGGGTTTTCCAACAACTCTATCAGCAAAAACTGTACTTGCCTGAACACTAGGTACTTCTTTTAACATATTTTCTATTTCGAAACCCACTTTTTCGATTACTTCGAGACTTGGTCCATATACTTTTACACCCATTGGAGCACGCATACCTGTTGACAACATAATCAATCTGGTTTGAATAGGTTGTAATTTCGGAGCAGAGGTCAGACCGGGAAATTTAGAATGTTTAACGATCTCTTTCCAGATATCATCCGATTTTTTGATCTTTTTACGCCATTGTCTAAAATATTCACCGTCTTCATCGGGAGTAAGTTCTTCTTCATTTATTTTTCGATATTCGTCTTCTCCATATTTATAGGTTGAGCCATCTTTTAGAACAAAAGCATTATTTTTATCTACTTCAAAACGCAATCTATGCCCGTCTTCATTTAAAATATACTCTGGTATGTAATTTATCGTATTTTCATACATAGAGGTAGGTGCCGGATCTAAAGCCGAATTTACACGACCCCATTTACCAACTGAAGAGCCTATTTCGGGGATAGATGTCATGTGTCTATTGATGGTGGCAATAACTTCCATATTCTCGCTAATACTGGAATGAGGCATAGTAGTAGGCATCAATAAAAATGAACCTTCGTCTAACGCCGGCATAAATTCGCTACCAACACCGGGAAAGGTTTTTTCAAGGCTTTTCCAGGCTCCGTTGTTTTTTGCAAAATTTGGCATAAATCCAAATACCGATGAAAATCCTAACCAAGCAGTTACACCAAATAATACTGCAAATAAAGGTATCATTAAAAACTTCAATTTATTCTCAAGACACCATTTTAAAACGTTTTCATAAAAATGCACGATGGTCATTAAAACTCCCAGTACAACTCCAACTACAAAAATTACAAATATAAAATTGATAAAGGTCGAGTTAGAAGCGCCAAGAGGCATCCATTCAATGGTTAGAAAATAAACAACCACAAAAATAGTTATAGCTACATTGATATAATTAGCAACTTTATCGGAGTATGGAAGCTTGATTCTACCTTTGAAAACGGTTCTTGGCTTTATCTCTGTTAATAAATTATTAACTCCATAGGCCACCAAAGCCAAAGCAATAATACTACCGTATGCTATTAAAAATACAATACCAAATCCTATTAAAATTGCATTAAAAATTCTACTAGCCCTATTTTTATCTAGTTTAATAGAAAACAAAACATGGGCTATTGCTGGAATAAACATGATACCAATAAATAAAGATGATACCAATGCAAATGTTTTAGTAAACGCAAGAGGTCTAAATAATTTTCCTTCAGAAGCTTGCATGGCAAATACAGGCAAGAAACTAACGATTGTTGTTGCCAATGCCGTCATTATGGCCGACGCAACTTCAACGGTTGCGACATAAATTACCTGAATTAATTTCTTACCACTAACACCTTCATTTTCGGGCATCTCTAAATGCCTTATAATATTTTCGGTAAATACTATACCCACATCAACCATAACTCCAATAGCAATTGCAATTCCCGAAAGGGCTACAATATTGGCATCTACATTAAAATATTTCATCAATATAAATGTCATTAATACACCAACGGGTAATAGAGTTGATATTAGTACAGATGCTCTTAAATTAAGAACCAATACTATCACAACCAAAATACTAATCAATATTTCGTGCGAAAGTGATGATTCTAAAGTACCTAATGTTTCTTGTATCAAACCTGAACGGTCATAGAAAGGAACAATTGTAATTTTCGAAACCGTTCCATCTTCTAATACTTTAGAAGGTAAACCCGGAGCTACTTCGGCAATTTTATCTTTTAAATTATGTATTACTTCTTGTGGATTTGCACCGTATCTTGCAACAACTACTCCTCCCACAGCTTCAACACCGCTTTTATCTAATCCGCCTCTGCGCCCTGCCGGCCCAAATTGAATTTTAGCAACATCTTTTAATCGTATGGGAACATTTTCTCTTACGGTAACTACACTCTCTTCGAGGTCGCTCAGATTCTTTATATAACCTAAGCCTCTCACCAAATATTCAACTTTGTTAAACTCTAATGTTCTTGCACCAATGTCTAGATTACTATTTTTAACAGCATTCATTATCATTTTGATATCCACCTTACTCGCCTTCATGGCATCGGGGTCGATCTCAATCTGATATTCTTTTAGAAAACCTCCAATAGAAGCAACTTCAGAAACACCACTTGCAGCTGTTAAATAATAGCGAACATAAAAATCTTGAATCGTTCTTAATTCTTGTGGATCCCAACCTCCTGTTGGTTTACCTGTTTTTGGATCTCTACCTTCTAAAGTATACCAATATACTTGACCCAATGCAGTTGCATCTGGGCCCAAAGCAGGTTTTACTTCTGTAGGAACCGTACCTGGTGGTAAGGAATTCAATTTTTCAAGAATTCGTGTTCTACTCCAATAAAAATCTACACCATCTTCAAAAATGATGTATATACTCGATAAGCCAAAAATTGAATTACTTCTAATTGTCTTAACATTAGGAATACCTAATAATGCGGTAGTTAACGGATAAGTTATCTGATCTTCAATATCCTGAGGTGATTGCCCCATCCATTCTGTAAAAACTATTTGCTGATTTTCACCTATATCTGGAATCGCATCAACCGGCACTGGATTTCTTTCAATCATTGAAATATCCCAGTTAAAGGGTGCAGTTACAATACCCCCAATAATAAAAGCTGCGAGAATTATAAATGTTATTAGCTTATTTTCAAGAAAATAACGAATTGTTTTGTTTAACATTTTTGTTTTAATTTGATTAAATAATTACTATTTGATAAAGATGTAATATCTTTATTATCAATTTCTTAAAAAAGAAAGTATATTAATGAAAGAATCTAGAAAATATACCTCAAATATAATAATTATATAAATCAAATAAGGAAAGATTGATAGAGAACCTGATAGTCTTTATCAACAATTGGTGGTGAGAAATCAAGAAAAGAGTTTATCTCTTTTTTATCTTGAAATAAATTTAAGTATGTATATGCATAAGCCAAAACAAATTTTGCCTGACTCACTTCAATTTTTTGTGATATTATTTTTACGTTTTGATTTCCAATAATCAATACTTGATTATCGAAACAGCATTCATCTGATGGTTCATCAGATTTGTTACTCTCGCAATCACCAAAGTCCATTTCGCAATGTGAATCTGTGTTACCATGAGAAGAAACCGTTACTTCATCGAGACAAATATGCTTTTCAATCGTAAATGAAAACGAAGAAAATAGTACTACAACTGCTAGTATAAGTGCTAATATTTTGTATAAGGATTGTAACATTTCGGCAAATATAACAAATAAAATTACTTTTTATTTCAATTAATGCTTAAATAATTATTAAAATTAATATTAATGATTTCAATTTCATAATTATTACTAGGCAAATGTACTACTCAAATATATTTGAAGTTTACACTTTCTTGGTTCAATTTTATAAAATTTTGAAATTCATAAAATCTTTAACTTTAATTAATAATAGATAGTTGATAATCAAATATTTAATTTAAATAAATACAAATCAATTTTTCAAATTTCCAACAATAAAAAAGGTGCTTAAAAATATATATTTTCAAACACCTTTAAAATATTCTTATTTTTTTTCAATAACAATTATTTTATTATTCTTAATTATCATCTGGTATCAAACCACAATTCACTGTACTGATATTTCCAGGACTCATTTGCACTTGATTATCCCATTGGTCATCA
>VAPL010049817.1_pt1 | contig 11891 bp, 7 predicted proteins | sample 3395061 | NCBI WGS metagenome assembly VAPL01 (sample SAMN08290444, study PRJNA428436) | hydrothermal vent metagenome | isolation source: Deep-sea hydrothermal vent chimney 2 | place: Pacific Ocean: Juan De Fuca Ridge | depth 2182 m m
AATGACGGCATCCGGCGTCTCGGCGCGGGCGAAAATATAACCGGGATACTGGTTGCCTTCGGGCAGGGGAATGAGTTCATGGCCCTCGCGCATAATGATATCGATGGTTTCAATGTGCTCGACTTTTTGCGCCTCACTCAGACCCTCGACCCGTCTTAAAATACCCGCCTGTTTGACCGGGATCATCATCACACCCCGGGCATCCTCCAGTGGTTGCGTGCTGACGGATTTCCCCATGGCCAGCGCCAGCGTCAGTTCTTCCAGGTTAAAGTCGCCCTGATCCAGGCTGCGAGCACAGTCACCGCCAATGGTGCGACAGGCGACTTCCAGTATCCAGGCATTCTGTTCATTGATACGAAGCTCGGCATGCACCGGGCCGGTTGTCAGGCCGTAGGCGCGGCAGGCTTCGGCAACGCGCCGGCTGATTTTTTCCTGGGTTGCTTCGGGCAGTTGCGAGGGTGTGACATAGATGGTTTCTTCAAAGAAGGGGCCGGTCAGGGGATCGGGCTTGTCAAAAATAACCAGGGTCGTTAATACACCATTTTCCAGGAAGCCCTCATAGGCCACCTCGATACCCTCAATATACTCTTCCACCAGCACATGTTGCTGTTCAAATTCATCGCCTGAATTCGCAATAATGCTGCGGATACGCGTAAGTGCTGCATGAAACTCAGTGCGGTTATCTGCTCGGATAACACCGCGGCTGGCGGAGAGGTTGAGGGGTTTGATGACACAGGGCCAGCGGATGTCAGCAATCTGCTGATCGAATTTATGCTCAAGGTCGATCAGCCAGTGGCGAGGAACGGCGCAGTGGTTGTGGGCAAGATGCGCCCGCGCCAGATCCTTGCGTCGGGTCAGCCTTGCGGCTTCCGGTGGGTTGTGAGGAAGGCCAAGCCGGGCAGCCGCATGCGCGGCCAGTTCTACGGTGCTGTCATCACTGCCCAGTACCGCGGCAAAGGGCGTCCTCGCTGCCTGGCGAAGAATATCGGCAAGGGCACTGTCCGGATTATCAAGATCAACATGCAGCCCATCATGGACTTCGGAAATCAGTGAATGTTCGCCGCGGGAAGCAATCTGTATCGCCAGCCCCATGCGTCGGCCTGCGTCAAGATAGGGCGCAATGCGGTAGCTACCGGGCTGGGCAATGAGTAATACGCGCTCAGAAATGGCGGGAACCTGTGGAGAAGGAAAGAGGGAAAACCGGGACAGATCAGCGGTGAAATCCTGTTACTACAGGGCGGCGCCTGTGGCAGCAGAATTTCACCGAATTCAGAATCTTCAGACTCAGGCGCAGCCGCCACCGGCGGAGCCACATCCGCCACAGCTACCGGCGCCCCCGGAGTTGGCAAACACGTTCTTGAACACAAAGCTCTGATTGAGCCCTTCGTTTTGATAGTCGATTTCGACGCCTTCGAGGAAACCCAGCGCTACCGCATCGATGTAAATATTGACGTCATCTTTTTTCAGCACAGCATCAAAATCGCTGGGCCTGTCAACGAAAGTCATGCCGTATGTCATGCCACTGCAACCGCCGCCGGAGACGAAAATACGAATGCCGTTGACGCCGTCTTCGTTATTCATGATGGCCAGCAGCTGTTCGGCTGCGGCGGGTGACACCTTAATTTCATCGGTTAATTCGTTTTTAAACTGGACTTCGGACATGGCTGTCTCCTGAATATAAATCTTGTCTGGCGCCGATACTGTACGTCTGTAATGCTGATTTTAGCATGCCGGACTGGTTGCGTAATAGTTATCGGCTAAAATAATGGTAGATGGTTGCCTGTATATTCCCATAATCAACAAGGGTTTACGCCGACTAAATAAGCGTTCCAAATTTCTGATATATGTATTTAAAATCTCGCAAAGACGCGAAGTTCGCAAAGAAATCATGTGTTTTTCCTTTGCGAACTTCGCGTCTTTGCGAGAATAACTGGACACCTTTTGGGAACAGTTATTTAGCCTCTGGTGGTGGTTTGCCTAAATGAATTGACTATAAGTTGGCTGAACCTGGATTACCCGAGGCAAAACCCAACATTGTCATGAAGGCGTACGCATAGCCAGCCAGGCGAAGCTCAACAAACGATAGCTTCAGAAATTAAAATTCCATTTCCACCTGTTTTACAAGTGCATCAATGTACAACGTTAGATAATTCATTCATACCTGACAAATTTTTGTTACAGTTTGCGTTCTGTCTTTTGACGCGGTCTGGAGAACGCTATTGTGAGCAAACGCCTGATTCTGGTGGTTCTGTTTTTGCTTGTGATCTTCGGCGGGATTTTCGGCTGGAAGTATTACAGCGGCTTACAAATGGCGGCCATGATGTCCCGGCCACCTCCACCGGCGGTGATCGCAGCGGCCGAAGTTAGAGTGGAAAGCTGGCAGCCCTATCTGCATGCGGTCGGCAGTGTGACAGCAACCCAGGGTATTTTCGTTACTACCGAGGTAGCCGGCCAGGTAAGCGATATCCTTGCCGAATCCGGTCAGAAGGTGAATGCCGGCGAGGTGCTGCTGCGTCTGGATGATAGTGTCGACAAGGCCGACCTGCAAGGTCTTGTTGCCCAGCGCACCCTGGCCAGGCTGCAGTTCGAACGCGCTCGCAAGCTGCTCGAGGATAAAACGGTGTCGCGTTCCGATTACGATGCGTCGCGCGCCAACCTCGACAGCGCCAGGGCGGCGGTGGCTGCGAAGCGCGCCCTGATTCAGAAGAAAACCATCAGGGCGCCGTTTAGCGGGCAGCTGGGCATTACCGATATTAACCTTGGGCAGTACCTGTCTCCGGGTGACGCCATCGTCTCTCTGCAGGCGCTGGATCCCATCTATGTGGACTATAATCTGGCGGAACGCCACCTTGCCCAGGTACGCGTTGGGCAGGCGGTGGAAGTCGAGGTGCAGGCCTGGTCGGATCGTCGTTTCAGGGGTGTGATCAGCGTGGTCAATCCGGGCATCGATACCGGTACGCGCACATTGCGCCTGCGGGCGACGCTGGACAATCCGGATCAGTTGTTGCGCCCGGGCATGTTTGCCGAGGTCAACACAGTACTGCCGCTGCGCGACAATATTCTCACGCTGCCGCGCACGGCGGTAACCTATAACCCTTACGGCGAGACGGTGTTTGTTGTCCAGCAACAGGATGCCAACCTGGTGGTGCAAAACCGGCCGGTGAAAACCGGCGAAGTGCGCGCCGGCCGTGTGGAAATCATCGAAGGCCTGCAGGCGGGTGAGCAGGTGGTGGCGGCCGGACAGAACAAGTTGCGCAACGGTCAACGGGTGACAGTCGACAACAGTGCGCCGCTGAATGGTCAGGTTTACGGCAAATGAAATTCACTGATCTGTTCATCAATCGGCCGGTACTGGCCAGCGTCATCAGCCTGCTGATTTTGCTGGTTGGCATTCGGGCGATGTTTTCGCTGGAAGTGCGCCAGTATCCGGAAACCCAGAATACCGTGGTCAGTGTGACTACCAGTTACCCTGGCGCCAGCAGCGAACTGGTCAAGGGGTTTATCACGACACCGCTGCAGCAGGCGATCGCTGAGGCGGACGGGATTGATTATTTGTTCGCGCGTTCTACTCAGGGTCGCTCGACCATCGAAGCCCACATGGAACTCAACCATGATCCTAATGCCGCGGTCGCTGAGATCCAGGCCAAGGTGGCCAGCCAGCGCAACGTACTTCCGGATGAAGCCGATAACCCGGTGATCGACTCTACCACCGGAGAGACGACTGCGCTCATGTATCTGGCGTTTTACAGCGAGAGCATGCGGCCGTCACAGATAACCGATTACCTGTTGCGCGTTGCCCAGCCACAGTTGCAGGCCGTGCCCGGCGTGGCCAAGGCCGAGTTGATCGGCAACAAGACCTTTGCCATGCGTATCTGGCTGGATCCAAAACGCATGGCGGCGCTGAACGTAACTGCCAATGACGTGCGCGAGGTGCGGCGCGCCAACAACTACCTGGCCGGTGTCGGTCAGTCCAAGGGCGCCTATACGGCGATTAACCTTACCGCTACCACCGATCTCGCCAACGTCGAAGATTTTCGCAAACTGGTAGTGCGTTCCGCGGATGGCGCGCTGGTGCGGCTGGAAGATGTGGCCACGCCCGAACTCGGCGCGGAAGACTACGATTCCATTAGCTGGTACAAAGGCAAGCCGGCTATTTTTGTTGGCGTCAAGCAGGCGCCTGGCGCCAATCCGCTGGATGTTGCCAAACGCGTACGCGAGTTGATGCCGGAAATCCGCAAACAGTTACCGGAAGGTCTACAGGCGCACATACCCTACGACGCCAGTGTTTTTATTGAAGACTCTATCGACGAAGTGTTCAAAACCCTGGTTGAAGCAGTCGGCATTGTATTGATCGTGATCTATCTGTCGCTGGGTTCGATGCGCGCCGCCATTGTACCGGCCGTGGCCGTGCCGCTGTCGCTGGTGGGCGGCGCATTTTTGATGCTGTTGATGGGCTTTTCCATTAACCTGCTGACGCTACTGGCGATGGTGCTGGCGATTGGTCTGGTGGTGGACGACGCTATTATCGTAGTTGAAAACGTGCACCGGCATATTGAAATGGGCAAGTCGCGTTTCGACGCGGCGCTGATCGGTGCGCGCGAGCTGGCCCTGCCGGTGATTGCCATGACTACGACACTGGTGGCTGTATATACGCCGATCGGTTTTATGGGGGGACTGGTGGGCACTCTGTTTACCGAGTTTGCCTTTGCGTTGGCCGGTGCGGTGCTGATCTCGGGGGTGGTGGCGCTGACACTGTCGCCCATGCTGTCCTCCAGAGTACTCAAGGCGCACGGTCAGCAGGGGCGCTTCGAACAATGGGTCGAGCATTGGTTCGAACGTCTGGCGGCGACTTACCAGCGGCGTTTGCACAGTTCCCTGGAAGCGTTGCCGGCGATGCTGTTGTTTGCCTTTGTGGTGCTGGTGTCGATCTTCTTTATGTTTATCACCAGCAAAAACGAACTGGCGCCGGTGGAAGATCAGAGCATCCTGTTTTTCCAGGCTACCGCGCCGCAGACCGCCACGCTAGAATACAATGAGGTGTATACGCGGCAGATTGTCAGTGCGTTTGAAAGCGTACCTGAGTATCACGAAAGCTTTTTCCTGTTGGGACTTGGTGATCCGACCACCACCTTTGGCGGTTTTAAAATGCAGCCGCCGTCGCAGCGACCGCGCTCGCAGATGCAGGTGCAACCGGAAATACAGCAAAAGCTGGCGCATATCGCCGGCTTCCAGACTGCGGTATTCCCACGGCCCAGCCTGCCGGGATCCGGTGGCGGCCTGCCACTGCAGTTTGTAATAACCAGCGACGCCAGCTATCAGGCGCTGGATGCCATGGCCGATCAGTTGATCGGTCGTGCTATGGGCAGTGGCCGTTTTATGTTCCTGATGAAAGACGTGCAATACACGCGTCCACGCACCACCCTGGTGATCGATCGTGATCGCGCCGGTGATCTGGGCATCAGTATGGCCGATATCGGGCGTAATCTGGCGACCCTGCTGGGTGGTAACGATGTCAACCGTTTCAGTCTTGAAGGTCGCAGCTACAAGGTTATTCCCCAGGTGGCGCGTGAGTTCCGCCTGCAACCCGCTATGCTGAAGGACTATTATATCCGGCCCGGTTCCGGCGAACTGGTCAATCTGGCGACCGGCCTGACACCGACCAATGCCGCGCGTGATCTGGGCGCCGCACCGCTGGTGCCGCTGGATGCATTTGTTCAGTTGAAGGAAAGCGTCGAACCCAGCCAGCGCACCCAGTTTCAGCAGCTCAACTCGCTGATCCTGATGGGCGTTATGGCACCGAACGTGCCATTGGGTGAGGCGCTCGCCTACCTGGAAGAGACGGCGCACGATCTGTTCCCGCGCGGCTTCGGCTGGGACTACGCCGGGCAGTCGCGTCAGTTCGCCAGGCAGGGCAGCGCGCTGGTAGTGACGTTTTTCCTGTCTATTCTGGTGATCTATCTGGTACTTGCGGCACAGTTCGAAAGCTGGCGCGATCCACTGATTGTTCTGGTGTCGGTACCCATGTCGATCGCCGGCGCACTGGCGTTTATAACCCTGGGCTTTGCAACGATAAATATCTATACCCAGGTGGGTCTAATTACTCTGATCGGCTTGATCGCCAAAAATGGTATCCTGATAGTCGAGTTTGCCAACCAGTTGCAACTCAGGGAAGGGCTGGACAAGCGGCAGGCGGTGGAACGCGCTGCCGCGATTCGTCTGCGACCCATCCTGATGACTACCGTGTCCATGATTGTAGCCATGTTTCCGCTCCTGCTCGCCAGCGGCCCGGGCGCGGTCAGCCGTTTTCACATAGGCCTGACCATTGCTACCGGCCTGGGGATTGGCACACTGTTTACCCTTTTTGTCGTGCCGGCAGTTTATCTATTGCTGGCGAAGGAACATTACCGAGAAATCGGTGGCAGCCAGACGGCTGTCGTCACCCCGGCGTGAAAAGGGGGAAGGGAGCGGTGATGATCGTGAATGTTTGAGATTTGTCGTCAGCCCCGTTTTTTTTCGCTAAGTAAATGTTCCAAAAGGGTGTCCAGTTATTCTCGCAAAGATGCAAAGCTCGCCAGGGAAAAACATATGATTTCTTTGCGTCCTTAGCGTCTTTGCGAGATCTTAAATACATATGCAAAATGGACAGAAATTGGGAACACTTGTTTTAGCTGCTAAAACTCTATTTCAATCTGCTTTACCAGCATATCAATATATTTTTTCTCACTAGCCCGGCGGTTATTTTGATCTAATTCTATGCCGATGAGTATTATTTCCGGTTGCTGTCCCTGATGGGGATCAAGCACTTTGGCCAGTTTCAGTGTTTCAGCTATTCCAATGCCGTGACTGGAAAGGGTGGTTGGGTTGAACTGTTCCATGTCATCGAGAGACAAACGCTGAACCTGTCCCGCCTGTCCGCTGTTTTTCAGGGCGTCAACCAGAATAATCCTGTCAGCATCTTTCAGATGCTCAAGTAATGCCGGGCCGGGTCTGTCCAGGGACAGGAACAACAAACGATTTTGTTTCTGCATATCTTCGCTATATTTTTTCTGCAGTTTTTCAATCACCTTCCAGCCAAGCTGATCTTCCCCAAAAGGAGAACCGATCCCTATTACCCTGATTTTTTCTTTGCCTTCATTCTGTGCTCGACTGTCCTCAGCAGGAGACCTTGTATTATTATCCTGACGCTCGACCTTCATCTGAAGAAAATGTGTTGCGCAGGAAATGCAGGGATCGTAATTCCTGATCACTTTCTCTGCATGTAACCTCAAAATATCTTCATCCTTATCAAGCCCAAGATGCTCAAGTGACAGACGCAGATCCTGTTCTATTCTTGCCTGGTTCTGGCTTGTCGGCGGGACAATTCGTGCTGTTTTAACCTGGCCCATGTTATCCAGTTCATAACGATGCCAGAGCAATCCGCGGGGTGCTTCAGAACATCCGAAACCGACCCCGGCCTCGGGTGTTACATCTGCATGCGGGGTTTCCGGCAGGGCATAGTTTTCCAGCAACTGTATTGCTTCCAGAATCACGTAGTGGATTTCAACGGCGCGGGCCACAATACTATGGAACATATTACGACTGGGAAAACAAATACCCGATGCATCCATAACCGATGTGACTGCCTGTGGTAATTTATCTCGATTTAAATTAATTCGGGCCAGCGGCCCAAGTAAATAGGGTTGTCCCTCTAATAAACTATGCAGGGCGGTTGAATGGGGCGCATGTTGTTCTGCAAAATAATTTTCGTATTCATCAATTCTGATATCCAGTCCCTTATCCGATACGATGTGGCCGCTATTCATGGGGTATTCATCGGCATGACGCATGGCGACAGACGTAAAATCCTGTTCATCATCCGGCAAATCCAGTGATGCGGTCCATTTAACCAGATCCTCCGCGTCTTTTACCACATCGTATAGCCGCGCAAGGAGCTGTTCCACATGTTCTTTTGTTGGTGCTTTATGAAATCCGCCTGCGCACACGCCAACCGGATGCACAGAACGGCCACCGCATAAGCTAATCAGGTCATTACCCAGCGCCTGAAGTTTGAGTCCACGGCGTACTTCTTCAGAATATTCAGCGGACATCTCAATGATGCTGTTAAAACCGAGATAATCCGGCGCCGCCAGCATGTGAATATGCAGGCTATGGCTCTGTAACCATTCGCCACAGTACATGACTCTGCGCAGGTCATGAGTCCAGGCTGTGGCTTTAACCTCAAATATGGATTCTATCGCATGTACAGCGCTCATCTGGTAGGCCACCGGACAAATGCCACAGATCCGGGCGACCATATCCGGGATGTCGTAGTAGTTACGGCCCTCCAGAAATTTCTCAAAAAATCGCGGCGGTTCATAGATACGTAAATGCAGTTCATCAATATGCTGATCGCTGATTTTTAGATCCAGCGCGCCTTCGCCTTCAACTCGGGCCAGCACCGGTACATGGATATCTATGGTTCGGCTATTCATTTATTCCGCATCCATATTCTGAAATTCTTTCGCGCCACTGTTGATGAGCAGGAATCGTCTCGCTGCTTCGTCTTTTAATAGCCCGAGGCCTTGAATGCGCTGAAACAGTGAAGGAACGTTGGTATTTTCAGCCGGGCCATAGCAGGTATAGCAGGCACGACCCATGGAGGGGCAGAGGGCGCCACAGCCCGTGCGGGTTACCGGCCCCATGCAGGGTTCGCCTTTTGCTACCAGTACACAGACATTTTGCCGCCGTTTGCATTCCTGGCAGACCTTTTCATTCGGTACGTCAGGTACGGCGCCAAACAATAAACTACGTACAACCTGTGTTACCTGCCAGCCATTCACCGGGCAACCCCATAGTTCAAAATCAACTTTGACATGCTCACGAATCGCCGTGGAGGTATCCAAACTGTGAATATACTCAGGCTGCGCGTATATCTCCGCAACCCATGCCTTTGCATCAGCCATATTACGCAGGGCCTGTATGCCGCCGCTGGTAGCGCAGGCGCCAATACTGATTAAATAACGACTGTTAGCGCGTATTCTCTCAATCCGCTGTTGATCATGTGGGGTAGCAATACTCCCCTCAATAAAGGCAATATCCACCGGCGTGTTTTCATCAACCGGCCCCGCTTCTGCAAAATGCACGATATCGACCAGTTGCGCCAGTTTCAGTAAATTCTCGCCCATATTAAGGAAAGCCAGTTGGCAACCGTCACAGGAACTGAACTTGTGTATCGCTACTCTGGGCCTGGTCGCCATATCAAAAGCCTCGTTTGCCAAACAGGTGTTTCAGTTCTTCATAACTAAATACCGGGCCATCCTTGCAAATAAATTTGCCACCATATTGGCAGTGCCCACAATGTCCAACGCCACACTGCATATTACGCTCCATGCTCAACCAGATTTTATTGCCAGCGACACCCTGTTCCAGCATATATTTAACCACTACTTGCATCATCCCCTCGGGTCCACAGAGCATGACAATCACACGTTCCCGATCAAACTCCATTTGTTCAAACAAATCCGTGACCCGGCCGATGTGAAAAGGCCATATCGGCTCACCATCATCTGCCGCGAGCAAAACCCGGGTGTCAGGTAGTTTACGCCAGTAGTCATAGCGCTCGCGCCAGATAAGATCGCTGGTATGCTTTACCCCCTGAACAATATTCAGTTTGCCAAAACGCTCACGCCGGTTAGCAATATAGTTGAGTACGGAGACCACTGGCGCGCAACCCAGACCGCCTGTTACGACCACCACATCACGTTGTTCCGCTTCCAGTAGCGGCCAGCCTCGGCCATACGGTCCGCGAACACCGATCACATCGCCAAGATTGAGATTGGACATGGCATTTGTCACCCGACCCACTGCACGGATGGTATGATCAATAATGTTCTCATTCTGGGGATCGGAAACAATAGAAATGGGGATTTCTCCCACGCCATATAAGTACAGCATATTGAACTGTCCGGGTTCAAAACTATAGGCGGCCTGTACCGCTGGATCAGTAAAGCGTAGGCGCAGGGTGTACATGTTGGGTGATTCCTGAATCTGCTCTATGACTTCCGCCTCCATCGGCAAATAGGGGTTAGCCATGATCTTCACCCTGACAAATTATTCCTGCCTCCTCAGTGAAATCGATGCCCACCGGACACCAGGTAATGCAACGTCCACAGCCAACACAACCTGACCGTCCGAATTGCTGATGCCAGGTCCCCAGCTTGTGCGTCATCCATTGGCGATAGCGCAGGCTGGTATCAGGACGAATCGTCAGTCCATGAATATAACTGTGTTTCTGGCCGAAACAGGAATCCCACTGCCGAGAATGTACGCTATGCGTTCCATCAAGAGCAGGTTCTTCCACCTCGCTATGACAAAAACAGGTAGGACAGACTGAGGTACAATTTCCGCAGGACAAACATCGGCCTGCAATTTCTTCCCAGCGTGGATGAGTTAGATTTCCCATCAACTCATAAGTTAAATCTTTTGCCGGCAAACGGCGTTGCTGTTGTTTTGACTGTGTCATGGCCCTATCAACAGCTTCCAGTTGCGCCGCCGTTGCTGTACTCAGGTCCAGTTGTTGTTTGATAGAAACGCCTTTTTCAGTGTGCGCCTGAATAACAAAGCCATCATCCAGTTCGGTCAATAGCAGATCATAGCCATAACGAGCTGAGGGACCATCACCGGTAGAAGCACAAAAACAGGTTTCAGCCGGGTGGGTGCAATTCACGGCAACCAGGAGCAGTTCATCTCTGCGTGTAAGATAGTAAGGATCGCGATAGCCGTGCTGGAGGAAATGCTTGTCATGGATATATAAGGCCGCAATGTCACAACTACGCACACCAATAACGGCCAAGGACGTTTTATCAGGCAGAATTTCGTGGAATTTAATTTGACCCTTTGTTTCACTGACAGATTGCCACAATGGCTCAGATGGCGAAAACATCAAAGGTTTCAGCGCCTGTGGACCATTAGACCAGGCAAAATAACGTTCATGCCCGCTGTTTTTAAGTCGGTAATACCCCGGCGCCTGCTTATCGTTCATACCTTTCGGCAGGTCATCAACATGATGAACCACATCGTACTGAATAGTCTGTTCACGAACCTGGGGACCAATACAGGTATAGCCTCGTTGTTCCAGTACATTTATCAGTTCCTGGAACCTGGAACGGGGTATAAACTCCATTTGATGGGGGGGTGTTGTCATTTATTAAACCTGCGTATATCCTTAATACCTAGGTTATTTGTATGCCCGTAAGGTCGAATAAGTGTGGTACCAAATTTGACCTGCGTCAACCATGTCGGGAGCTAAATAATCCAGTATCCAAATATGGATGAAGCCTTATTTCTATATACCCCTGTTGCCCCCATGCGAGTCAAATATCACTGTGGTATTTTTGATTGAAAAACGACTAATCCGAATTCGCTGCCAGCCCCCTGGATTCAAGCTTGTGGCATAATCTTACTCCAGTGTTTTATCTATGCTGCACTGAGAGCCTGACTTGTTTGTTATGAAATTGGAGTGAAAAATGTGTAAATTAAGCTGGTCTATTTCGGGACTTCTATTTGCTGCCCTGTTGGTCATGGGCTATAAATTTATTGTTGTCGGCTCAGTAGCGCCGGCCAGTGACGGCCGTGAGTCGCTATTGCTGGAAGTCGGGGAACGCGATCTTATTCTGGCTGAAATGCGAGTGTTTCTTGCCAGTGTCCAGGCAATTACCGATGGCGTTAGCAATAAAGACATGGTTAAGGTTGTAGACGCGGCGCGGACCGTTGGTGCAGCTGCGCAAAAGGGCGTGCCTGCTTCCCTGGTTGGTAAATTGCCATTGTCTTTCAAAAAACTCGGCTTTGATACCCACCGAAAATTTGACCAGCTGGCGCTGGATGCGGAACAGCTGGGCGATCCGGAACATACC
>VAPL010999391.1_pt1 | contig 11875 bp, 21 predicted proteins | sample 3395061 | NCBI WGS metagenome assembly VAPL01 (sample SAMN08290444, study PRJNA428436) | hydrothermal vent metagenome | isolation source: Deep-sea hydrothermal vent chimney 2 | place: Pacific Ocean: Juan De Fuca Ridge | depth 2182 m m
CATAGCGGTTCATAATGGGCGTCAACATGTGCCTATTTTAATTTCAGAAAATATGGTTGGTTATAAGTTAGGTGAATTCGCGCCTACACGCACGTTTAAAGGCCATAGCGGCGATCGTAAAGCTAAGTAAAAGCCAAGTAAATGTACAATACTGGTAAAAGGGTTTTGTCATCATGCAAGTAAAAGCAATATTAAAATTTGTTCGGCTGTCACCGTTAAAGGGACGACTTGTTGCAAAACAAATTCAAGGGATGCCTGTTGAACAAGCGCTTAATGTGTTGGCATTTAGTCCCAGACGCGCTTCTGCAATAGTCAAAAAGGTGTTGGAGTCTGCAATTGCGAATGCGGAACATAATGAAGGTGCTGATATTGATGAATTGAAAGTTTCAAGCGTGTGTATTGATGAAGGTCCAACACATGCTCGAATGCGTGCACGAGCAAAAGGTCGTGGCACTCGAATTTTAAAGCGCACCAGTCATGTTACCGTCGCGGTAGCTGATTAATTAGAGATTGAGGAATTGTAAATGGGTCAAAAAGTACATCCTACTGGTATCCGACTTGGTATTGTAAAGGACTGGACATCTACATGGTATGCAAGCTCTAAAGATTACGCTAATTTATTAAATACAGATTTACAGGTGCGTGATTTTATAAAAGACAAGCTTAAGCAAGCTTCTGTTAGCCGTGTGCAAATAGAACGTCCGGCAAAAAATGCGCGGATTACTATACATACTGCGCGCCCTGGAATTGTTATTGGCAAAAAGGGTGAAGATATCGAGAGTTTACGCAAGACGATATCCGGCATGATGGGGATTCCTGTACATGTAAATATTGAAGAAATACGTAAGCCTGAATTGGATGCCACTCTTGTTGCTCAAGGTGTAGCTCAGCAATTGGAAAAAAGAATAATGTTTCGCAGAGCGATGAAACGAGCAGTAACGAACTCTATGCGATCCGGTGCGAAAGGTGTAAAAATTAATATCGGCGGACGCTTAAATGGTGCCGAAATTGCGCGTAGTGAATGGTATAGAGAGGGCCGCGTGCCTCTTCACACACTGCGGGCGGATATAGATTATGGTGTTGCGGAAGCAATGACAACATATGGCATTATTGGCGTTAAAGTTTGGATATTCAAAGGTGAAGTTTTTAAAACAGATGAAGAGGTTGCTGCGTCTAAAACGCAGTAGGCAGCTGGGTAATTAGTTTGTACTTTAACTTAATAAATGTTGTGTAGGGTTTGAGTAATGTTACAACCGAAAAGAACGAAATTTCGAAAACAAATGAAAGGCCGCAACCGTGGATTGGCGACTGTAGGTAATAAGGTCAGTTTTGGTGAATATGGCTTAAAGGCAGATGGCCGGGGACGAATTACAGCTCGTCAGATAGAAGCTGCTCGAAGGGCAATGACACGTTATATCAAGCGTGGCGGTAAAATTTGGATAAGAATTTTTCCGGACAAGCCCATCTCCAAAAAACCGCTTGAAGTCAGGCAAGGTAAAGGTAAAGGTAATGTTGAATACTGGGTAGCACAGATTCAACCTGGTCGTATGTTATATGAAATGGAAGGTGTTTCTGAAGAGATTGCGCGTGAAGCCTTTCGCTTAGCTGCGGCTAAATTACCACTTAAAACAACATTTATAACGCGAACATTAATGTAATGGCTGTGATTTTATGAAAGCAATAGAATTAAGGAAAAAGAATTTACCTGAATTAAACGAAGAGCTTGCTGGTTTATTGCGAGAACAGTTTAATTTGCGTATGCAAAAAGGCACTGGGCAATTATCTAAACCCCATCAATTTAAAACAGTTGGCCGAAGTATTGCGCGTGTAAAAACAGTCATAAATGAAATGTCAAAGCCACTTTCTGGCTCTAACGCAGGTTCAAACTCGGGTTCAATCCCAGAGAAAGGTGGCGCATAAATGACAGAGCAAGCTCAATCAAGTCAATCTACAAGGCTTTCTTCAAGTAAAGGTGCCATTCAAGGTCGCGTAGTAAGTAACAAAATGGATAAAACTATTACGGTGTTGATTGAACGTAAGGTTCAGCATCCGCTGTATGGGAAATACGTGAAACGCTCATCTAAATTACATGCACACGATGAAAATAACGAATGTCAGGAAGGGGATTTGGTCTCGGTTGTAGAGACTCGTCCGATTTCAAAAAGTAAAACCTGGCGCTTGGTTAAAATAGTGGAGAAGGTGAGTTAAATGATTCAAATGCAATCAAATTTGACCGCGGCGGACAACAGTGGCGCCCGCAACTTGATGTGTATCAAGGTGCTGGGTGGTTCACACCGTCGATACGCTAATATTGGTGACATAATCAAGGTCAGTGTTAAGGAAGCGATTCCTCGTGGGAAAGTGAAAAAAGGAGAAGTATACAACGCTATTGTTGTCCGCACGCGTAAAGGAGTACGCCGAGCAGATGGTTCACTGATTCGGTTTGATGGAAACGCTGCAGTTTTGTTAAATAATCAGTTACAACCAATCGGCACGCGTATATTTGGCCCAGTGACACGTGAACTTCGATCTGAAAAATTTATGAGAATTATTTCTCTGGCGCCGGAAGTTTTATAGACCTTAATTGGTTTAGGTACTGTTTATAGGTAATGTGACTAGGTAATGTGACAATGGAAAAAATTAAGAAAGGTGATGACGTCATCGTTTTATGTGGTAAGGATAAGGGTAAACGCGGTAGTGTTTTACGCGTTCTCGAAGATGAGCGTGCCATTGTTGAGGGCATAAATACTGTCAAGCGTCACACTAAGGCAAATCCGAATGCAGGTGTAACCGGTGGCATTATAGATAAAGATTTGCCAATCAATGTGTCAAATATTGCATTGTTTAACCCAATATCAAAAAAGGGCGATCGCGTCGGCTTTAAAACACTGGAAGATGGTAAGAAAGTACGTTATTTCAAATCAAACAATGAAGTCGTCGATATTTAATAGAATTTGCATTTTACATTTAACAAGCGAATAGTTGGTAAACGTAATGGTTAGACTTAGAGAAGTTTATAGAAAAGAAATTGTTGCTCAGCTAGTTAAAAAAAATGGCTATAAAAGCCTGATGGAAGTACCTCGGCTGACAAAAATCACGCTCAACATGGGAGTGGGCGATGCTTTGACCGACAAAAAGGTATTGGAATTCGCAGTTGGAGATATGGCGAAAATTGCTGGTCAAAAACCGGTGGTAACGCTCGCACGTAAATCGATTGCAGGATTTAAGGTGCGTGAAGGCTGGCCAATTGGTTGCAAAGTCACACTGCGAAAAGACAAGATGTACGAATTTTTTGATCGATTAATTAGTGTTGCAATTCCGCGTATCAGGGATTTTCGGGGCTTGAATGCGAAGGCCTTCGATGGCCGTGGCAATTACAGCATGGGCGTAACGGAACAAATAATTTTTCCTGAAATTGACTACGACAGGATAGATAAAATACGTGGTATGGACATCACGATTGTGACAAGTGCAAAAACTGATAATGAAGCGAGCGATTTACTTAGGGCGTTCAATTTTCCACTTAAATCAGTAAAAACTGAAGTAACTACTAAATAGTAAATATTAAGGGGTATAGAGAATTCATGGCCAGGCTTGCAATTATAAATCGTGAATTAAAGCGTATTAATACGGTAAAAAAATATGCTGCTAAACGTGCTGACTTAAAAGCGAAGATTAGCAATATGAAGCTCGGTGATGAAGAACGCGAAGCTGCTCAATTAGCGTTCCAGGCATTACCGCGTAATGCCAGTCCGAGCCGTTTGCGTAATAGATGCCGAATTACTGGTAGACCTCACGGCTACTACCGTAAATTTGGGTTAAGTCGCAATAAGTTGCGAGAAGCTGCCATGCGAGGCGATGTGCCTGGTTTGGTTAAGGCTAGCTGGTAGAGGATACAGATATGAGTATGAGTGATCCCATTGCAGATTTGCTGACACGTGTCAGAAATGGTCTATCTGCTAATATGGTTGAAGTCACAATGCCATCATCTAAAGTAAAGATTGCTATTGCAACGGTACTAAAAGGTGAAGGTTATATTAGTGATTATTCAGTCACAAAGGAAACGAAACCTGAATTAACTATAAAGCTTAAATATTATAATGGCAAAGCGGTTATCGCCAAGATATCTCGTGTTAGTCGGCCGGGTTTACGAATTTATAAAAACAAAAATGAACTCCCTAAGGTAATCGGTGGACTTGGTATTGCCGTGATTTCTACCTCTGCCGGGATTATGACTGACCGGGCGGCAAGGAAAGTGGGTCACGGTGGTGAAGTTCTTTGTTACGTACAATGATGGAATTTAGTTATGTCTAGAGTTGCAAATGTACCAATTACACTGCCAACAGGCGTTGACATTAACTTGAGCGGGCAATCTATAACGGTCAAAGGGTCCAAGGGTTCGTTACAGTTTGATATTAATTCAGATATCAGCGTTGAACAGGACGATAAGAGCTTAAGCGTAAAAGCATTAAATAGCAGTACTAAAGCAAATGCGCTTTCGGGAACGACTAGAGCCATTGTTAATAATATGGTTACGGGTGTTAGCCAGGGTTTTGAAAAAAAGCTGGAACTTGTTGGGGTTGGTTATCGTGCGCAAACAAAAGGTAATGTTCTGAATTTAACGTTGGGTTTTTCACATCCAGTTGATTTTAAGATACCAGAAGGCATATCGATCGAAACGCCTAGCCAGACTGAAATTTTGGTTAAGGGTATTGATAAACAAAAAGTAGGACAAGTTGCTGCAAACATCAGAGCTTATCGACCGCCTGAGCCTTATAAAGGAAAAGGCGTGCGTTATTCAGATGAAGTTATAGTTAGAAAGGAAGCTAAGAAGAAATAAAACTGCTTTGAGTAATTAGTACTTTTATCAATTAGATTTTCAGCAAGAGTAAAGGTATTTTTTCTCGAAGAATTAATTAGTTAACAGATTATTAGCAGGCATTTTTATTAGGCCTTTTATTAGGCTTTTTATTAGGTAAGGGCATGGATAAGAAAACATCACGAATTAAACGTTCCAGACGCGCACGAGCGAAAATAAAAAGTCTGGGTGCTAATCGGCTTACTATATTTAGAACACCGAAGCATATATACGCGCAAATTATTGATCCAACGGGCGCTAATGTATTAGCTGCCGCGTGTACTCTGGAATCGCAGGTGAAATCCGAAATAAAATACAGTGGGAATATTAACGCCGCCAGCGTAGTAGGAAAGGCGCTTGCAGAGCGGGCGAAAACAGCCGGTATAAGCAAGGTTGCGTTTGATCGATCCGGCTTTAAATTTCACGGTAGAGTTAAGGCGTTAGCCGAAGCCGCGCGCGAAAGCGGGTTGGAATTCTAATTAATTTATTAACAATTTTTTAAACAGTTAGTTATTTAAAGGGTAAAAACATGGCGGTTGCAACTGGAAGAGATTCTGGAAAAAACGATGATTTGATTGAAAAATTAATCAATATTCGACGTGTTGCTAAAGTTGTTAAGGGCGGACGCCAATTTGGATTTTCCGCATTAACTGTTATTGGTGATGGTAAAGGTAAAGTTGGCTTTGGTCGTGGCAAAGCGCGCGAAGTACCATTAGCTGTACAGAAAGCGATGGAAAATGCACGCAAGAATATGTTTAATGTGAGTTTAAGTGGCGTTACCTTGCAATATTCTATGATTGCGGACTTCGGGGCTGCTAAAGTATTTATGAAACCGGCATCTGAAGGTACGGGTATTATTGCGGGTGGACCCATGCGTGCAATATTTGAGGCAGTCGGTGTTCATGATGTACTTGCAAAATGTATTGGTACAAATAATCCGGTGAACGTCGTTAGAGCGACGATTGCTGGACTGAAAAATATGACTTCACCGGAAGATATTGCCGCTAAGCGAGGTAAGTCGGTAAGCGATATTTTGGAGTAATCTTTCGAAATAAAGAAGCGATTCCAGTTTAGTTTCAGATACATTAGACAACAATACAATTAAGGCAAGCAATGGTCATGGCAAAGAAAGAAACGTCTAAAAAACAAATGAAAGTCACACTGAACCGTGGTTTGAACGGGCGGTTGGCTGCGCATAAAGCTTGTGTACGCGGACTCGGGTTAAGAAAAATTCGCCAGAGTGCCATAGTGGAAGATACGGTTTGTACGCGGGGAATGGCAAACATGGTTTCATATCTGGTTACGGTAGAGGATGTTTGAGATGCATTTAAATACGATTAAGCCAGCTGAAGGCGCCAAATTAACGGCAAAACGGGTTGGTCGTGGCACAGGTTCTGGCCTGGGCAAAACGTGTGGCCGTGGGCATAAGGGGCAGAAGTCGCGTTCCGGTGGTTTTCATAAAGTGGGCTTTGAAGGTGGCCAAATGCCATTGCAGCGCCGTTTACCAAAAATTGGTTTTAGCTCGCGTATTAAGCGCGAATATTCAGAAGTACGACTACACGAATTAGCCAAGGTTGAAAATGACGTTATTGATTTGTTGGCTCTAAAAAAAGCAAAAGTTGTCGGCCACCATATCAAACGTGTGAAAGTGATCGCATCTGGAAAGATTGAAAAAGCAGTTCAGTTAAAAGGGTTAGCAGTGACTAAAGGAGCGCAAACGGCGATTCAGGCCGCAGGCGGAAAAATCGAGGAATAATCAGTGGCTGCCAGTAGATCAGCAATGGCTGACGCGTTAGGCGGCGGCAAACTTACCGAATTAAAACATCGGCTTTTATTTGTGCTGGTCGCAATAATCGTTTATCGAATTGGTACGTTTATCCCTGTACCAGGTATTAACGCAGCCACTTTTGCCGCGTTGTTCGATCAACAAAAAGGCACAATTCTGGACATGTTTAACATGTTTTCCGGTGGTGCTATGGAACGTTTATCGGTGTTTGCGCTGGGTATTATGCCGTACATATCGGCATCGATTATTATGCAGCTATTGGCAGTGGTGGTGCCGACGCTCGAACAACTAAAAAAAGAAGGCGAAGCGGGCCGCAGAAAAATAACACAATATACCCGTTATGGAACGGTAGCGCTGGCTACTTTTCAGGCTATTGGGGTCGCAGCTGCATTACAAGGGCAACAAGTGGGTGGTGCCCAGGTAGTGATTAATCCAGGGCCAATTTTTGTATTTACAGTTGTAGTGACACTCGTGACAGGTACCGTGTTCCTGATGTGGCTCGGGGAACAAGTGACGGAAAGAGGTATTGGTAATGGTATATCCATCATCATATTTGCCGGTATTGTTGCGGGCCTTCCATCGGCGATCGGTGGTACGTTGGAGTTGGCGCGCATTGGTGAACTCAATGTAATAATGGTGCTGTTTTTGTTTGCATTGGCAATGGCCGTGACGGCTTTTGTTGTTTTTATGGAAAGAGGGCAGCGGCGTATAACGGTTAATTACGCTAAACGGCAACAAGGGCGCAAGATGTATGCGGGGCAAACGAGTCACTTGCCTCTTAAAGTTAACATGGCCGGCGTGATACCGCCGATATTTGCGTCAAGTATCATTTTATTTCCAGCGACCCTGGGTGGCTGGGTTGGCAGTACCGAAGGTCTGGGCTGGATGAAAGACATAGCGTCGACGCTGGCTCCAGGACAACCGCTGTACGTGATATTATATGCGGCGGCAATTATATTTTTCTGTTTCTTTTATACTGCGTTGGTGTTTAAGCCGCAAGACACCGCGGATAATTTGAAACGATCTGGCGCGTTCATCCCAGGTATTAGACCGGGTGACCAAACCGCAAAGTATATTGATTCGGTTATGTCAAAATTGACGCTGTGGGGTGCGGCGTACATCACAGCGGTATGTTTATTACCCGAGTTTTTGATTATCTACTGGAACGTTCCGTTTTACTTTGGTGGTACGTCGTTGCTAATTATTGTTGTGGTAGTGATGGATTTTATGGCGCAGATTCAAGCGCATCTGATGTCACATCAATATGACGGCTTGATGAAAAAGGCCAAATTAAAATAGGCCGGTTAATTATTCGATACTTGAGTAAAGTAAGATTGAGCAGAACTAGATAGAGCAAAAGAGTAAAACCTATAATTAATGGGGCTATGGTATGAAAGTGCGCGCATCAGTAAAGAAACTTTGTCGTAAGTGTAAAATTGTTCGCCGAAAAGGTGTTTTACGGGTTATTTGCCCTGATGGCAGGCATAAACAACGTCAAGGTTAACAGGGCGTATAATTTGACTCTCGATCAGCCTCCCGGCAGGATAATGGCTTGATTTTATTTGATTAAACCATTAACATTCCGCGGTTACGGTCGCTGAGCATGTGGTTCGGGTTGATAATTAGTGATTAACGGTATATCAGGCGTAGTTAGAGGTAGGTTTAGGTAGATATATAGTTAGGCGATTTTGATTCAAGATAGACGTTTTGTTTGTAACGTTTAGTTTCTAAATGATAGAGCAATAAAGGAGTGAGGCGTTGGCCCGTATAGCTGGTATTAATATACCTGTTCAGAAACATGCTGTTATTGCATTGACGGCAATTTATGGGGTGGGTTCGAGTCGTGCTCGTAAAATATGTTCGGATGCGAGTATAAGTCCGAGCACAAAAATTAAGGATTTGAGTGAATCTGAAATAGAATCGTTACGTAATACCGTTGCTAAGTTTCAAGTCGAAGGTGACCTGCGGCGTGAATTAGCAATGAATATAAAACGTATGATGGATTTAGGCTGTTACCGGGGAATCAGGCATCGACGTGGTTTGCCCGTTCGCGGACAACGTACTAAAACCAACGCCAGAACCCGTAAGGGTCCTCGTCGCATGGTTCGAAAATAATTCTTTTCAGTACTCGCTATATTAAGTGCAAGCTAATATAACAGATAGATAAAACAGATAGATAAATAGTTTTTTTAAGTTATTAGATAAGCTTTTAAAATTTTAATGAAGTGAAGTGAGTAAACAGTAACATGGCAAAAACGCAAACTCGTGTTCGTAAAAAAGTTAAAAAGATTGTCGTCGATGGTGTGGCGCATATACATGCGTCATTTAATAATACCATCGTCACGATTTCAGATCGTCAAGGCAATACGTTGGCCTGGGCGACGGCAGGTGGATGTGGTTTTCGTGGTTCGCGAAAAAGTACGCCTTATGCCGCGCAGGTAGCCTCTGAGAAAGTAGGCAATGTTGTAAAAGAAATGGGAATGAAAAATCTTGAAGTGTTTGTAAAAGGACCTGGTCCTGGGCGCGAATCAGCCGTTCGAGCACTGAATTCACAGGGGTTTAAAGTCACAAATATTTCTGATGTGACACCGATTCCTCATAATGGATGTCGTCCACCTAAAAGACGTCGCGTTTGATTTAATTTGTTTGGTATTTATTTTAGTAAATATTTAGCGAGTTATTTAGTAATAAATTTTTAGCAAAACAATTTTTAGCAAAACAAAGGGTTTCTGGAGATTAGGGATTTGGCTAGATACATTGGACCAAAATGTCGTTTATGTCGCCGCGAAGGCAGTAAGCTGTTTCTCAAAGGTGAAAAATGTTATACGGGCAAATGTCCTTTTGATAAGCGTGCATTTCCGCCTGGGCAACATGGCCAAAGGCGAAGTCGAGCATCCGAGTATGCTTCACAGTTACGTGAAAAACAAAAGTTGCGTAGAACATATGGCGTTCTGGAAAGTCAATTCAGACTCTATTATGAAAAAGCAGACAGTCGCAAAGGCGCAACAGGTGAAAACTTATTGCAATTGCTTGAATCAAGGCTCGATAACGTAGTTTATAGAATGGGATTTGGTGTTTCCCGTAACGAAGCACGCCAGCTTATCAGGCACAAAGCAGTTACCGTAAATAACGAAATTGTCACGATTCCATCCTATCAGGTTGCCCCTGAAATGGTTGTGGCGATCAGTGAGCAAAGCCGGGCACAGTTAAGAGTTCAGGCAGCAATTGATGTTGCGCAACAAAGAGGACTAGTTGATTGGATCGATGTAGATGCAAAAAAAATGTCGGGTACATATAAAGCTCTACCAGAACGAAGCGAATTACCGCCAGAAATTAATGAGCATCTCATAGTGGAGCTTTATTCCAAGTAACTGGTCGTAGCAGCTTTTTTGTTTTTGTAAGTACTTTTTGTAATTAGATAGAACAAACAGTTGTACACAATTTTAAAAGTTGAAGTTGTCTCGTTTAGCGGAGATATTACATGCAGGCCTTAGTTTCAGATTTATTAAAACCTCGTTTAGTTAACGTGCAAGTATTAGGTAACAACCATGCCAAGGTGACGTTGGAGCCACTGGAGCGCGGTTTTGGACATACATTAGGGAATGCACTGCGACGCATATTGTTGTCGTCCATGAGTGGTTGTGCGGTAACTGAAGTTGAAATAGATAATGTGCTTCATGAATACAGTGCAATAGAAGGGGTTCAGGAAGATGTTATCAACATCATATTAAACCTCAAAGATCTTGCGATTCGCATGCATGGTCGAGATGAAGTGACATTGTCATTAAATAAAAAGGGACCCGGTGCTGTTACTGCGGGTGACATTACATTGGATCACGATGTTGAAATAGTCAATCCAGATCATGTGGTGGCGAATTTAACAGATGTTGGCGAACTTAATATGGCGCTAAAGGTGGTTCGAGGTCGAGGTTATCAGCCTGCCACAGTGAGGCTGGCGGAAACTGGTGGCGACCGCGTTGTCGGGCATTTGCAAATGGATGCATCATATAGCCCCGTCCGGCGTGTTGCGTATGTAGTTGAAGCAGCACGAGTAGAGCAACGAACGGATATGGATAAACTAGTTATTGAGTTGGAAACCAATGGCACAATTGATCCGGAGCAGGCGATTCGAGGTGCTGCGACGATTCTCCAAGATCAACTATCCACATTTGTTGACCTTCAAAGCCGAGAGGAAGAACCCGTTATAGAAGAGGAAGAAATCGATCCAATTTTACTGCGACCGGTTGACGATCTGGAATTAACGGTTCGTTCCGCAAATTGTCTTAAGGCAGAACAAATTTATTATATTGGTGATTTGATCCAGAAGACCGAAGTAGAGCTGCTAAAAACACCTAACTTGGGTAAAAAGTCATTGACTGAAATAAAAGACGTACTTGCGTCCAGAGGTCTGGCATTGGGTATGCGGCTGGAAAATTGGCCACCACCCAGTTTGAAGGAACAAGATCGCGTAGCATAATTTGCGTGAAGAGTTGCTACTGAGCTGCGTGATACTGCTGAGCCACGTGACTAACGCAAGCGTGCAAGCAGCTTTGGTTGTTGAATTTTGATTTGTAAAGAATTTGTTATAGGACAGGCGTAATGCGACATAAGAATTCAGGGCGACAGTTAAATCGTAATGCGAGCCATCGTAAGGCGATGTTCAAAAATATGGCGACTTCCTTATTTCGTCACGAAATTATAAAGACAACGCTACCTAAAGCGAAAGAACTGCGACGTGTTGCGGAACCGCTTATAACGATTGCAAAAAAGGACAGTGTGGCTAATCGTCGATTAGCGTTTTCTCGCTTGCGCGATAAAGACATTGTCAAAAAATTGTTTGTAGATCTTGGGCCGCGATTGAAAGAACGACCGGGTGGTTATTTACGAATTCTTAAATGCGGTTATCGTGCGGGTGATAATGCACCGATGGCATATATAGAATTAGTGGATCGCGCCATGGCTGATAATCTGCCCGACACTAAGACCGATAAAAAAGCGGCTGTCAATAAAGCAGAAGCTGAGGCGACAGCCAATTAGACGGCTGAAGACATAAATATTTAATTTAAAAGGACCGGATCACCCCGGTCCTTTTTTTTTGCACAGGGATGTGCTTATGTCTCGAGAGCACAAGGATGTGCAAAGAGACTTTGCACAGGGATGTGCTTATGTCTCGAGAGCACAAGGATGTGCAAAGAGACTTTGCACAGGGATGTGCTTATGTCTCGAGAGCA
>VAPL011088073.1_pt1 | contig 11874 bp, 12 predicted proteins | sample 3395061 | NCBI WGS metagenome assembly VAPL01 (sample SAMN08290444, study PRJNA428436) | hydrothermal vent metagenome | isolation source: Deep-sea hydrothermal vent chimney 2 | place: Pacific Ocean: Juan De Fuca Ridge | depth 2182 m m
CATGATAGTGTCCCAAATGCAATTTACCGGTCGGCCGCATTCCAGACAAAACACGTTGATGTTGTGACGCAACGTTATTCAAACTCTTCTCCCTTGTTTTGAAATCGAGTGTATTAAAATCAGGTATTCAAACATGTGTGAATCCATACGTGGCATTACTGGTTTCGCCCAGAGATACTGCCCATTTTATAATTGAAACAATTGATAGATGACGGTGATAATGGCCTCAACAGGCGGCCATAATATTTTTCCTAAAAACCCCATCGCTAACAAACCAAGTAAAATAAAAAAACCATAGGGTTCGATTCGACTGAATTTCCATGCAATCGGTCCCGGCAGCAAACCCGTTGCGACACGCCCACCATCTAACGGCGGTAGTGGAAGAAGATTTAACACCATTAACAATACATTAATCAGTATACCCGCCTGCCCCATTGCGATCATTGGATTAGCCAACCAATCAAATGTACCACTGATTAAAAAGCCTATTTTTATTATCAGCGCCCAAAGCAATGCCATCACTAAATTGGCAGCCGGCCCTGCGATGGCAACCAATGCCATATCTCGTTTCGGCTTTTTTAAATTCTCCCAGGTTACCGGCACGGGTTTAGCCCAACCAAATAGAAAACCACCCATCATAGACAACAATATCGGAACGAGAATCGTACCAATTGGGTCGATATGCTTAATCGGATTCAACGTTAATCGACCCATCATCATTGCGGTAGGATCACCCAGTTTTTTAGCCATCCAACCATGCGCAACTTCATGTACCGTTATCGCAAATAACACCGGCAAAGCAAAAATAGCGATTTGCTGTATTATATTTGTCGCTTCCATTGATCAATCAACCATCAAATAACCGGTATAACGCAACCACTGTAGGCGGCTGTGTGCTGTAAATGTACACTCAAACATGAGTTAGGGGATGGATACATAATTCAAGAGTCAATAAAGTCCGTCGCACCCAAGCCCTTGCGTATAACAACAGGTTCATCACCGATCAAATCGATAACGGTCGTCGGCTCAATTCCGCAATTGCCGCCGTCGATAACCGCCTCTATTTGATGTCCAAGTTGTTGTTGAATTTCTCGCGGATCTGTGAGCGGTAATTCGTTTTGTGGCAAAATAAGTGTGGTACTTATAATTGGCTCTCCCATTGCATCCAGCAAGGATTGAGCAATGGCGTTACTGGGAACACGTAATCCAATCGTTTTGCGTTTTGGGTTCTGTAACCGCCGAGGCACCTCACGAGTCGCTTTCAAAATAAAGGTGTAGGGGCCAGGCGTTAGTGCCTTAATCATTCGATAGGCGCTATTATCAACTTTTGCATAAGACGCGATTTCTGACAAATCTCGGCACACCAGCGTAAAATTGTGATTTGAGTCTATACGACGAATATTGATCAAACGCTCCATCGCCTGCCGGTCACCGATATGGCAACCCAAGGCATAGCTGGAATCCGTTGGATAGGCGATGACCCCCCCTTTATGCATCATCGCAACAACCTGACAAATCATGCGATTTTGGGGGTTTTCCGGGTGAATTTCGAAGAAACGGCTCATATTCAGTAATTTATTTAAAAATATGCTACATTATCGCGGTTTAATATGGGCTTTGGAAGCCTTCATTTGCGTACCATAACCGAGTATTAGGCAAATATGAAATTGTTGTTTGATTTTTTCCCAATTATTCTGTTTTTTATTGTTTTCAAAACAAATGGCATTTTTGCGGCCACTATGGCTGCGATTATAGCGACTTTCATACAAGTAGGTTTGTTTTGGTTCAAACATCGGCGCTTTGAAAAAATGCATCTGGTTACCCTGGCGCTTATCAGTGTATTTGGTGGTGCAACATTATTATTGGAAGACGAACTCTATATTAAATGGAAACCCACGGTGCTTAATTGGCTCTTTGGCGCTGTATTTATCGGTAGTCAGTTTATTGGTAAAAAAACCATTGCAGAACGCATGATGGGCAACGCCATCAAACTGCCTGATCCAATATGGAAACGTCTCAATTGGAGTTGGGCATTGTTCTTTGTTGTGCTCGGTTTTGCCAATATATTTGTACTTTATAACTATGACACTGAAACCTGGGTTAATTTTAAACTATTCGGAATGCTGGGACTCACTGTGCTGTTTGTTGTCGCGCAATCGTTGGTACTCGCACGTTTTATCAAACAAGTACCATCATAATATTATAATTTAATAACGACAAATGCTATAAATATGACAATAAAATAAAACGACGACAAAGGGGGAAAAACTCAATGCTCTATGCAATCGTTGCAGAAGATTCTAAAAATAGCTTAACTAAGCGGGTGGAATCACGTCCTGAACATGTACAGCGACTTAAAGAACTAAAACAACAGGGGAAACTTATTTTGGCCGGCCCACTACCCGCAATAGACAATATAGAACCTGGCCCTGCCGGGTTTACCGGCAGCTTAATCGTCGCTGAATTCAAATCACTTAAAGATGCGAAACATTGGGCCAATGATGATCCGTATATTAAAGCAGGCGTTTATCAAAAAATAACGGTTAAGCCTTTTAATAAAACTTTTCCGTAAACTAAAATTTTTCTGTAACAAATAAAAAAATATACAAATCGCGCAAACAGGATAATCATGAAACAATTCACACAGCTACTTATGCCCCTCATATTCGGTATCGCTTTTATGTTCATAAACAGTTTACCGGCAAGAAGTGCGGAGACCAGTAAAATCATTGCAACGGTTGCCGGTGAAAATATTACTCAGGAAATGTTCGACACATACGTAAAAAGACGTGGCGTAACGGAATTGAACGAACTCAAACCCGAAGAAAAAAAAGCCATTGTCGCAGAACTTGTAAATCGCGAATTACTTTATCAGGTTGCGCTTAAAGACAAGCTCAATGAAAGCCCGTTAGTGGTGTTAGAGTTTGATAATATACAGCGCAATCTGTTTGCATCCGCCGCTATTCGACAAGCGGTGACTAGCCAAGGCCCAATTACCGATAAAATGATACGTTCTGAATATGATAAAGTCGTTAGCACCCAATCCACGAAAGAATACAAGGCGCGGCATATCCTCAGTGAGAACGAAAAAGATGCCAAAGACGTTATTCTTGCTCTTAATAAAGGGTCCAAATTTGAAGAACTGGCGAAAACAAAATCTACTGGGCCAAGCGGAAAAAATGGTGGTGACTTAGGTTGGTTCAGAAACAATCAAATGCTGCCGGAATTTACACAAGCAGTGGCAAAACTTGAAAAAGGAAAATACACGACAGCACCCGTTAAAACACAATATGGTTGGCATATAATTTTACTGGAAGATGTTAGAGAAGCGCCACCACCGACATTCGAAGAAATGAAAAATAAAATCAAAGCAAGTTTAAGTAATCAACGATTGGATAAATATATCAACTCCCTTAAATCGAACACAAAAATAGAAATCTTTTAGCATTACTATAACCCTACCAGATTTTACAAAAGGACATTGAAATGACGGAAACATTACTCTGTAACAAAACATTCCCTCTGTCAGCGTTATTTGCAAATTCCGAGGTGCTCTACAAACAGACAACACGAATTTGAGTAGATAACAGACTTAACTGAGCTAATAATCTAACGGGTCCACCTGCTGCTCCACCCGGCCCAACTGGTCCATCTGATCCATCTGATCCTGATCCACCTGGCCCAACTGGGATGTTGCAATCAGTCTACATTCCTGGACACCACGCTGCCCCTCGAACTCGTCGACTACTTGCAGATTGGCACCGATAGAATCATCATCGGTAATGATTTCTTGAAAAACATAATAATTTTCCCCCGCTTGCGTTTTTAACGCTATGGATGAAAAATTACCTTCTTCGGATGATATTTCATGAAATCCAGGTTCAACAGTTAGTTTTAAAAATGTTTTAGACGTGGTTTTTGCAATAAGTTTACCGTTCAGACTAATCGGCATTCTGATATCAGAATTGAGTCCATTTCGATAGACATAAATACTCGCCTTATTTTCTTTCAATTTAAACATTTTTGCGGCAATCTCCTCTTTGTGAGCAGATAAAGGTTCGGGGCCTCCATAAGACGCACACCCCAAACTGCTTGCGGCAAACATAAACACAACTAACCAACTAATGAATAATTTGGATCGGGTCTGTACTAACATAACAACATCCCTTTACGTGAGTTCTGATAATAAGTTCTGATAACCTAACTAATAACTAATAACTAATAACTAATAACTAATAACTAATAACTAATAAGTTCGGATATATCTTTCATTATATATATTGATTATATATTCTGATAGGGTATACGCAGGCACATATCGTACTCCCTATTTTCGTTATCCGCTACAATACACAACAAATTTCATACATTCTTCTTAATGCACGGAGGGTACCACACCTACCTGAGGCATGTCAGCAAGTCCGGTTTCACGCGCATGTTCCTGAAATCCTTTATTTTGCCAGAAAAAAGCACCCGGCATGGTCGTGGGAATCACTAAAACATAAAATAAAGCTCTGCCAATCAACGCTGTAGCAAGAATAACAGTTGCGGTAACGCTTAACGCAATCAAGCCTGAAAGACCCTCAAGTGGTGCTCCGCCAATCCCGGCCAAAACAACATAGAGCACCAACCCAGCCCCTACGCCCAAACCTATATTTCGAGTGATATAAGTTTTACCAAATGTACTGGTTTGCTCCTGCATCGCCGCTGCCGCTTCACCACCTTGTTGTTTTAAATACCTTGCATGTGCTACTAACCCTGCACTTTCAATACAAATTCCTGCCAATAATGGCCAAAACAATATCTGCAACAACTCAGCATACGATTGCCCTTGAAAGTAGAGTGCAAACGCAAAAGTGACCGCGACGACCAGCGCACCAAGAGTTAACATATTACCGTAAAATGTTGTTAATACCTGCCAATGGTTCCAATATGGCCGTGCCTTGATTCTATAAATACTGTGCATTGCAAACAGCGCGATTGGACCCACGACCACCGCACCCCAACCACACAGAGAAATCACGCTATTGAGCAATCCGTTAGGAAGCCAAGTCAATAAACCCGAAAATGTATGCAAAAGTGTATATGCAATCAGCAAATTAAAGAACACGGCGACCGCTGCAACCTCACGACTGACTGGTGAATAACGCAAATTATTAAAGGCACGGTAAAACCGATGCGGTTTACCTAAGTGCATCGTCGATATAACCAAACCATAGGTTTGAATTGCTAATAACGCAAATAACAATACAGAATAGGTCGTCTGATGGGCTTCAATAACAGACCCAAACCCTAAATAAGGCGCTAAAAACAGTGCTAAAAATGCACCCACCACCGCCTGTGTGATCAGTGTAAATAAAACAAGGGGGTCTTCTCTGGAACGTAATTTTTTAAGATTCCATTGTCGTGATTTTTTAACCAATGCCGCTTTGACTTTATACTCACCCTGCCCCTGCTCATCGCGTTGATATCGAATTGGCATCGTATCAGGGCGTGTCATCTCCCTTGGTAAGGTTTTGTTTTGCTGAAAACGAATATTTGGATGAGTAATGTCAGGTGTTGGAAATCCAGGTATTTGTATTTTTGTTTGATTACGGTTATCCGGTGTCGATTCAATAATACCAAAATCCAGCGCGCCCCCTAAACAGGCCGCCGCGCACGCAGGTTTTAACCCCACTTCTAGCCGATCAACACACATATTACATTTTGATACTTCTCCCTTTATTGGATCTAGTTGTGGCGCATTATAAGGGCAAACCCAGGTGCAATAACCACAACCAAAACAAATATCCGGATCTTGTAAAACAGCACCGTATTCCGCAAATTTCGTATAGGCCCGTGTTGGGCAGCCTTTTAGGCAAACCGGATCATCGCAATGGTTACACGCCATCGAGATATTTAAGCGTTTATACGCGGGATAACTACCGCCCTCGACATAACCAACAGAGCGAAAACTCAAATGCGGCGGTAAATCATTTTTTTCACTGCAAGCCGCTTCACATGCATGACAACCGATACAATTATCTGCTGTGAAATGAAATCCGTGTTGTTTGTAGCGGTTTGGATTAGATCCTATACTTGAGTCAGCATTAATATTCAAACTTTTTCCAGCTAACGAATTATTTTCATCAACCGTATTAATGTCCTTGCCCCATTGATTCTTTTCAGACACATCAACATCTGGAATAAAAGCATAAACAGGCTCATCTTTTCTGACTTCAAACATAAAATATCCCTAGTTAACAGTTAACGACCCTAATAACTTCTAATGACCTTAATAACTTCGCGCCGCTTTATTAACAACCGCCGCCGCCGCTTGTTGTGCAACAGGCTCAATCTTGACCGAACATTGTTTAAAAGCCGGTTGTCTGGAATAAGGGTCAAGCAAACCCAGCGTTAATCGATTAACACATTCATGAAAATGAAAAGGTATAAACACCATATTGTACGCAACACGATGGGTTAACTGTACCAGAACAACACTGTCCCCCCTTCTTGACGTCAGCCGTACATAGGTCATATTTTCTATGCCCAATTCCGCAGCTGAATCAGGATTCATCTCCATATAGGGTGTCGGACTAAATTTATTTAAATTACCAATTTTCCCGGTACGAGTACGCGTGTGAAAATGCTCTACAACACGCCCGCTATTAAGCCAAAATGGGTAGTCTTCATCAGGGACTTCATTGTTATCGACAAAAGGTAATGGGATCAATTTGGCTTTTCCATCAGGATATTGAAACACGCCGTCTTTATACAGACGTTGCGATCCGGGATCCTCTTCATCTTTACACGGCCATTGTAATCCGCGATTTTTTTCAATTTTTTCATGCGTCATGCCAGAGATATCGAGAAAACGTCCCTTGGACAGTGTGCGCATTTCATCAAAAACACCGGAGGCTGTTTCCGGAAAACGGATCTTGCTGCCATTTTCAAATCGTTTTGCGAGTTGACTGAATATCCACAAATCAGGCTTGGACTCCTCAAAAGGCTTTAACACGTTACGGATAATGTTTACACGTCGCTCAGTATTAGTCATCACACCTTCTTTTTCAGCCCATATCGCAGCCGGTAAATATACATGCGAATACTCATTTGTTTCGACATCAGAATAGGCATCCTGCACAACCATAAATTCCAATTTTTCCAATGTTTTGCGAATACGTGGGGTATTGGGCATGGATGTCATCGGATTGGTTGCAACTATCCATAAACCTTTAATTTGCCCGGTTTCAATTGCAGGAAAGATATCAGTCTGGAACAGGCCGCGTTTTTTAGGGAAAAACCCTGGATCAATACCCCAAAACTTAGCAATGTCTTCACGGTCTTTTTCTTTTTCGAGTACACGATAACCCGGTAATCCAGAACAAGATGACCATTCACGTGTACCCATCGCATTGCACTGGCCGGTAATTGATAAGCTGGTGCCGCCAGGTTTACCAATATTGCCTGTTATCAGGTTTAAACTGTTAATACCGACAACACCATCTGAACCGTGTGTGCTTTGATTTATACCCATCGTCCAGATCGACATGCCCGCATTGGCTTTTGCATACAAGCGCGCCACATTTCGAATGGTATCTTCATCAATACCGCAAATGCGCGATGCCGAAACGGGGTCATATTGCGCAACGAGTTTGGCAAATTCGTCATATCCAGTGGTATGCGCTTTAATGTACGCTTGGTCTTGCAAACCTTCGTCCAAAATAACATGCGCCAGACTGTTTAATAGCACGACATCCGTTCCCGGTGTAATGGGCAAATGCATATCCGCCATTTGCGCGAACATCGTCACCCTTGGGTCAACGACTATTACCGGAAATTTTCTTTTTTCCAACGCCTGTTTCAAACGCCAATAAATAACAGGGTGTTGCTCGGGTAAATTCGACCCAAAGGCAATCAAACAATCGGTATGGGAAAAATCGTCATAACAACCCGGCGGACCATCCGAGCCAAAGGAACGTTTATAGCCGGATACCGCGGAGGCCATGCATAAGGTCGTATTGCCATCATAATTGTTAGTCCCAATGACACCGCGCGCTAACTTACCCAGAGTATAAAATTCTTCCGTGAGAATTTGTCCGGTTGAAACAATAGCAAAACTATCGCGGCCATATTTTTCCTGGATACGTTTAATTTCAGATGCCGTTTTGTCCAACGCAGTATCCCAACTGGTTTCACTAAAAGAATCAAATATTTTTTCACGTATAAGCGGGACTTTGCCGCGGTTTGCGGAATAAAATAATTCGTGTTCAAAAATACCTTTTAAACACAATTTACCCTGATTAACGTCAGCGCCCCCTACGCCGCGGGACGCGACACCTTCGCCCTTTTCATTTATACCTACTTCGATAGAACAACCAGTGGAACAATACCCACACGTCGTATAAACCCATTCTTTAACACCTTTATCGGGTAATTTAATTGGGTTTTTCTGGTTTCGCCCAAATAGCATATATCGTCTCTCTCAATCTCAGCGGTTAATGTTTGTAACTAAATAGCTAGAAATATTATCCCGTTTTCGATTTTAGTTTGATATACACCGGCACAACCTTCGTCAGGTGCCTCAGCCTGTCCATCTTCCAATTTGATCTTCCAATTATGTAACGGGCAAGTGACGGTATGGCCGTGCACAATACCTTGTGATAACGGTCCTTGTTTGTGTGGACATTGATCGCGCAATGCAAAAATACTGTCATCAGCGGCTCGGAAAATGGCAATGTCCCCTTCTGTATATTTCACAACACGCGCGCCTAATTTTGGAATTTCCTCTATTTTGCCGATCTCCAACCAATTTGATTCTGCACTTGAAGAATTGCCTGAAGACTTGCTTGAAGACTTTACCGCTACCTGCATGACCCTATACTCCTATTGTTAGCCCTAATATTAGCCCTAAGCGTTTTCTACTATTTTGATAGGCTCAAATTCATGTTTATCTACGCCATCCGATGCCCGCTCTGCCCATGGATCGATTTGTGCGTATTTTTGCGACTCTAAAAACCGTTTATATAGTGCTACCCGATTTTTTTCATCTTCAACTATTTTTTCTTTAACATACGAAAGACCCACACGTTCAATCCACGGGGCAGTACGTTCCAGATAACGGGCTTCTTCCCGATAAATCTGCATAAAAGCACCGGCATATTCTTTTACTTCTTCTTCTGAAGTAACGCGACACAATAAGTCTGTCACCCGCACCTTAATGCCACCATTACCGCCAACATGAAGCTCCCAGCCTGAATCAACACCGACAACACCAAAATCTTTAATCGTTGCTTCAGCACAATTTCGTGGGCAACCGGAAACCGCCATTTTAAATTTATGCGGCGTCCATGATCCCCAAGTCATTTTTTCTAGATCGACCCCCATTTGTGTCGAACCTTGAACACCAAAACGACACCACTGCGAGCCAACGCAGGTTTTTACGGTACGCAAGGCTTTACCATAAGCGTGCCCTGAAACTAATCCAGCCTGATTAAGATCTTTCCAAACCGCGGGAAGTTGTTCTTTCTTAATACCGAATAAATCAATGCGCTGCCCACCCGTTACTTTCACATCGGCAATGTTAAATTTATCTGCTACGTCTGCTATTGCTCGCAATTCATTCGGTGTTGTCACACCTCCCCACATACGAGGCACAACCGAATAAGTACCGTCTTTTTGAATATTGGCGTGTGCGCGTTCATTAATAAACCGCGACTGGTAATCGTCGCTACTCTGTGCAGGCCAACTCGAAATGACATAATAGTTAAGTGCAGGTCGACAACTGGCACAACCATTGGGTGTGCGCCACTCTAAAAAAGACATGACCGCAGCAACGCTGGTCAGCTTTTGGTCTCGAATAACCTTTCTTACATCATCATGCGGATGTTCAGTACATTGACACATCGGTGCATGTTCAGGTACTTCATAATCGCCAACAGTAGACGCTAATATCTGCTCGACCAATCCAGTACAAGAACCACAGGATGCCGCCGCTTTGGTATGCAACCTGACATCATCAACTGTAAACAGGCCTTTTGTCGTAATCGCTTTTACAATATCCCCTTTGCAAACACCATTACAGTCACAGACCTGCATGTCATCACTCATTTTCGATGCGGCATTCTGCCCACCGTGACCTGCATCCCCCAAATGCGCTTCGCCAAATAACAAATGACTGCGTATATCGCTGATATCTGTCTCTTCGCGCATTAAATGAAAATACCAGGCACCATCAATCGTATCGCCATATAACACAGCACCGTGCAAACGATTATTCTTAATAACCAGTTTTTTATATACGCCTGAATTCGAATCCTTCATGACGATGTTTTCAGTGGTGTCATCGCCATGAAAATCACCCGCAGAAAACAAATCGATGCCAGTTACTTTTAATTTGGTTGAGGTTACTGAGCCTTCGTAACGACCATAACCCAACTGGGCAAGATGATTTGCACACACTTTAGACATTTCAAATAAAGGCGCAACCAAACCATAGGTTTTATTTCGATGTTGGATGCATTCGCCAACGGCATAAACGCGTGGATCAAATGTTTGCAACGTATCATTTACCACAATACCTCGATCGCAATGAATACCGGCCTCTTTTGCTAATTTGATATTCGGGCGAATACCCACTGCCATCACAACAATGTCTGCATAAATCTCAGAACCATCTTTAAAACGAACACTTTTTACTCGATCTTCACCCACAATGGCTTCTGTTTGTTTTCCCATTAAAAAGTGTAAGCCACGTTTTTCCAAGGATGTTTTAAGCAAATCGGCGGCATCTCGATCAAGTTGCATCTCCATCAGGCTATCCAATAAATGAACAACCGTGACACTGATGCCCTGTTGCATTAATCCGTTCGCGGCTTCCAACCCCAGTAGGCCACCGCCGATGACCACTGCGTGTTTACGCGTTTTAGCCGCATCAATCATCAAATTGACATCGCGAATATCTCGAAATGTAATAACCCCTTCTAAATCATTTCCGGGAACAGGAATAAGAAACGGGTTCGAACCGGTCGCTATCAACAGACGATCATAATCTGTCGATGAACCATCTGCAGTAATGACTTTACGTTCTTTTCTATTTATACCGACAATCTCTTGTCCCTTATGTAACGTAATTTTATTATCGATGTACCACTGGTCATCATTCAGCATAATATCGTCTATCGTTTTTTCGCCTGCAAGCACAGGTGAGAGCAATATACGATTGTAGTTTCCATATGGTTCGGAACCAAAAACCGTAATATCGTATAAATCAGGATTTACTTTTAGTAATTCCTCAATAGTACGAATACCCGCCATACCGTTACCAATAAGGACCAATTTTTCTTTCATTCAAAGCACTCCAAGGGGAAATATTTAGCTGAAAATAAAACACGAGGATTAACCTGCCTATGGCAACATACATGCCAGCTTGCCTATCTTACCTGATAAAGCTGCTATGTTATTGTTTTTATTATTTATTAAACCGACCTAGGTGGAATGAGATCAAATTAAATGCACAAAAACAGTGCACCAGAGAGGCGCAAAAAAAGGGGATGGTCTTCAAATATGGTGCATTCTCGGACAGCCTCCTAGACAAGATAGGTAACGATCTCAGCCTGCAAAATTAATAAACGGCTTAATGGAAATATAGAGTAATCCTGCGATTATTGCTAAATAGACAATCAATCGAACAGCGTTTTCCTTGAAACTATCGATAATTGTCCTGTTTTTTCCTTCTCTTTTTAATGCGGCAAACTCATTTCGAATTCTTTTCGATCGTTCTATTTGATAGTGGTCGATAAGCGATTTCGCATTATTCAATTGCTCGTCATCTTTCAACCATATTGCAGGTGATGACACCCCCCAATTACCGGGTGGTGTTTCATAAAAATC
>VAPL010084294.1_pt1 | contig 11868 bp, 8 predicted proteins | sample 3395061 | NCBI WGS metagenome assembly VAPL01 (sample SAMN08290444, study PRJNA428436) | hydrothermal vent metagenome | isolation source: Deep-sea hydrothermal vent chimney 2 | place: Pacific Ocean: Juan De Fuca Ridge | depth 2182 m m
CCAAGCAATATTTCTGCTCCTAATAATACCAAACCTGTTTTAATATAATATTCAGTTTGAACGGCGGGCTTTAACCACCATGGAGTTCCGATGGTATTGCTGATTATCAACCCCAAAAGTATTGCCCATACTGCATAACTGATCCCCAAGTTTTTCATATCGACTTGAGCGGCCAACAAATATGAAACGGTGCCTAATATAAAAATCCCCAAAAAGGCCACAATAAATTTAAAATAGTTATGCCCCATGAAATATGCCCCAAGACCAAATATCATTGCCAAGGCCAGGGATAGCAATACTAGCTTAGGTAGAATGCTGTATGATTTCCCAGCATTTTTTTTATTTGCTTTCTCAAAATCCACTAGTGCGTCGTTCCATTTTTTTGATGAGATAGCTGCCAAATTATTTTGCTCCGCATTATTGTATAATGATTGTTTTGCAAGTTGCTCAAGTGCAATTGCTTCTTTTTCCAGTAAATCAACTTCTTTTCTTAATTGTTCAAGCTTTGCCTTGCCTTGAGATGTGGGTATTTTTTCACTGGAGTACAGTGATGACAATGGATTGCTTTTCCATGATTTAGGTTTATTCAACAAAGATTTCACAGATTTACCAATCGAGGAATTACTTCCTGTGAGTAGTTTTGATTGGCGCTTTATTTTATACCAGTCGGTATTTTTAAATGGAATATTTTCTGAATGTTCACTTAGGGCCCATTTGTTTGCAGAAATTGCATTGCCAATTTCACTCTTAGCGATAAACAGATAAATGATAATACCTAATATTAGAATAAATCCACCAAGCCAAATGGCCCAATAGTCATCGCTTTGCAGGAGTGTAGATTTGACTTGTTTGTGCGACATATTCTGTTTTTATATGGAGTTCTCCAATGAGGAACCCCTGTTAACAATAGTACAAAAATTGTTGTTAAAATATTAGAGCTACATTTTGAAACTCGTTTTGTATTTTTGCGGATTAACTTAAATTCAATTCATGGTTTACCCAATTGTTGCATATGGTCATCCGGTGTTAAAAAAACAAGCGCAGGAAATAGAAGAAGATATAGTCGACGTTACAGAATTGGCCGAAGATATGTTTGATACAATGTACAAAGCCCAGGGAATAGGACTTGCCGCACCTCAAATAGGGAAAAGCCTTCGCATGTTTATTGCAGATGCCTCTCCTCTCGAAGATGAAGAAATTGGTGATTGGAAGCAGGTGTTTATCAATCCCGAAATCCTCAAAGAAGATGGAGATGAATGGGCATTTGAGGAAGGCTGCCTGAGTATTCCTACTATCAGAGAAGATGTTGTGCGACCGGAAAAGTTAAAAATTCATTATTATGATGAAAAATGGAATGAGCATACAGAGGAGTTTGATGGGATGAAAGCAAGAATTATCCAGCACGAATATGACCACATTGAAGGTATATTATTTACAGATCATCTTTCTTCTTTTAAAAGGCGGGTGCTAAAAAGCAAACTTTCCAACATAAGCAAAGGAATTGTGAAAGTGGATTATCGAATGTTCTTTCCAGCAAAAAAATAGCTTTAAATTAAATTTCAATATTGCATAAACTCAAAACTACCCTTATTCAATCAAATATTTATTGGCAGGATATCGACGCAAATCTCGCCATGTTTGAAGAAAAGATTTGGGAAATCGGAGAGGAAACGGATGTTATCATTTTACCGGAAATGTTTAATACTGGGTTTTCAATGAATGTAGAAAGTCTGGCCGAACCCATGAATTTTAAGACCTTTAGATGGATGAACCAAATGGCAAAGCAAAAGGATGCTGCTGTTGTGGGGAGTTATATTGTAAAAGAAGCCACGAGATATTTTAACAGACTTTACTGGGTGGAGCCCGATGGGCAATTTGATTTTTATGACAAAAGGCATCTCTTTAGAATGGGGAATGAGCACCTTACATATGCTGAAGGCAAAAAGAAGATGATCAGAAAATTTAGAGGATGGAAAATAAGACCACTCGTTTGCTACGATTTGCGTTTTCCTGTTTGGAGTCGAAATAAGTACGATGCGTCCAATGATGCATTAGATTATGATTTGTTAATTTATGTTGCCAATTGGCCTGCCCCAAGGAATGATGTCTGGCAAACCTTGCTCAAAGCACGTTCCATGGAAAATCAATGCTATACCATTGGGTTAAACCGGACAGGTTCAGATGGCGAGGGTATCACCTATAATGGCCAGTCTGCAGCTTTTGATTTTAAGGGCAAGGCAATAAATGAAATTACCAGCCGGCAGACAATCCAAACTGTCGAACTCAGTTTGGATCAACTCAATTCATTTAGAAAAAAATTTCCAGCATATCTCGATGGTGATGGTTTTGAAATTATTTGAGATGGGGGTTTGCATTAGATTATAAACCCTCATAATTCCCAGCATCTGACCTTGCCAACTCAGGGTAGGCTACATCATAACCCTTGGCTTCATGCCATAAAATATGGTTAAATAATCCTTCATCGGCTTTATCAATATCATCCAATGGCATTTCCATTGATTTTCTGGCATAGAAATATTGCTTGCTCGTTTTGTTTAGAGACGATATGATAGGATTCATTTCATCAAGCGGTATATTGTTTTTAAGTGCCGTGTATGGTGAAAAGTCAGGAATATCAGTAAAGCAATCTGTCATTGGATTTGCAGTCATATCAAATTGATTCATAGGAGGTAATCCAAGGATGAGTTCCATCGTGCGCAATATGCTATTTTGGTTGTAGTGGTTGCTAATTACTTGTCCGCGTTTGGTATATGGGCTTATACAAAATGCTACTGTACGTCTTCCATCCACATGGTCCAGCCCAGCCTGAGCATCATCTTCTATCACGAATATCACTGTTTCCTTCCAAAATTTACTTTTTGATACAGCTTCAATGATTTGTCCTAAAGCGAGATCGTTGTCGGCCACAGCAGCCCTTGGAGTTGGGTAACCTTCGCGGGTTCCTGTTGTGTGATCATTTGGCAAAAGCATGATGGTGAAGTTGGGAAAGGAGCCCGATTTTTCATATGCTTTTAGCTCCTTGATAAATTCTCCTGCCCGATAAACATCCTGTACCTTTCCAGGAAACCCTATGTAGGTCGGACATGTATAAGGCTCCAGAGTGTGAAGTTGGGGTACTGCCTCGATTTTAATTTTATTGGTTTTATTTATAAAATCATTGTAATTGTCAGTCCATGTGGAAGAGGAGGGTACTATTTTAGCTCCAACAAATTCACCATAATTTCTAAAAGTAAGATTTGCGCTCAGCACATAATCCCAAATAAATCCGGAAGCAGAATAAGCCAAGGCATCATCCCCATCGTAGGGATAACTTCTTTCAAAACCTCCAAAGCTTTTTTCCAGGTAGTCGGCTACATTGCCTTCATTGGTCCATTGATGTCCGTCGGCACTTAGCACACCATTGCAGTATGTATTGTCAAGTAACACAAATTCCTCCGCCAGTTTATGGTGGTTTGGTGTGACATGTCGAGGGTAAAAACACAAATCGGGATCGCCGTTGCCTTGCGGTAAATCCCCCAAAATTTGGTCATAAGTTCTATTCTCCTTGATGATGTAAATAACATGTTTGAATACTGAAACTTCACCCGGACTTGTAGGAACCGGCACCTTTTTTTTCTCAACATTGGTTATATTAAGAGATTGACTGATTTTTGGTAGGCGCATATTTGTAGCTGCTTTGATGGTATATTGTTCGAGTGTTAGTTTGTCAGGGACATTAATAAATGAAACCGAACCAAGATGCTCGTGAGAATTATATCCTTTTTCTACCACCTTAGCAACATCTTTATCGGCATACTTCCATATTCTTTCTCTTACACTTTTTGATCCTGCATGACTTCCTCCAACACCTTTTACATTAGCAACAAATAATTTTTCACCACTATTATTTAAAATCACCGCTCCGGGATACCAACCCGTGGAGATCAATCCTGATACTTTCCCATTAGAAAGATCAATGACAGCCAATGCGTTATTTCCCCCATTTGCTACAAATAGCGTTCTCCCATCTGGTGAAACCGTGAGCGCATTGGGTGCACTGCCTAATGGTAAAATATCCATAGGTTTGGTACTCAATTTGCGAACCACCTGATCGGTGTTGGTATCAATTTCTGAAACAAAATCACTGTTAGCATTGGCGACAAATAGGCGAGATTTGTCTGGAGAAAATGCCATACCCGAAGGATGGAGACCGGTTTCTATTTCTGTGATTACTTTTCGAGTTGTCAAATCAATTACTGAAACGGTACCTGAGGAGGCGATGCCTGTCGCTGGATCTACAATAACTTTACTGCCAGACGTAGGACCAGTAACGTCTCCTACCATTGGCCTGCGACCTCCCCAATTTGAGACATAGGCTTTGTTACCACTGACAACTACTGAATATGGTGCAATCCCCACCAGAATTTCCGCATCGATGTTTTTGGTTTTTAAATTAACGACAGCAAGGGTATTGTTTCTATTGAGCGTCACATACATCAAACCTTTGCTTACATCCAGGGCCAATCCTCCCGGATAGGCGCCATTTTTATCTTTCTCATCAGGTCCGGGCATATGTATTTTGGTCGTCCATTCAAAAGTGCTATCATTTTGAATCTCTGCTGCGAGCAAGTTACCCTTCGTGTCTGTCGTCCACACTTTGTTTTCAGTATTGTTCCAGACAATTCCTGTAAACGTATTTCCTCCTTTGGGGATTTTTAATGTTTGTATAATTTCATGAGTAGCTGGGTCTATGAAGATTATATCTCTCATATTCTTTACAGCAAGGATACTTTCATCTGCGTTGAGGGCAAGATCTACCGGTCGCCCCGGGAAAGTAATAGACTTGCCGGCAGGATCAATTCGTTGGGTTGTAGCCACAATGTAGGAATCATCCTTTTGCCTACCGACAACTGCGCTTTCAAAATAATCATCCGGAGCAATCTTTAATGCTTCGTCAAGATAGGAACCTTCACTATTGCCATCCTTATCGTGGCAACCAGAGAGGCAAGAAAAAATAGTTAGAAGTGCGACAATCAATATATTGGTGGGATATTTTAATTTCATAGGGTCTTATTTTTTGTAAAAGAGCTTGTTCTGATATGATAATTATAAATATAAAATGCAAAGTGCAATCTGCCTAAAGGAAGGTCTTGTTTTTTGATTTATGGGGACCTCTATTAATTCATTTCTTTCAAAAAACAAAGAAAATGAATGAGTTGCAAGGCATATTTATTTTTAATAGCCATAGTTATTTAAAATAAATATAACGCAGTCAAATCGTTTATTATCTTTGTTCCCATAGGGTTTTCATAGTGTTTCAAATACTGCGTCAAATTTTCTTGACTTATCCCGATAAGGTTTCATAAATTTTCCTTGTCTTTAAAACACTATGAAAATTTTGATGCGAATGAATTATTAGAAGTCCCCTTAAGTATTGCCAATATTCCAATGATTTGCATTTGTTAACAATAATATTGTGTAACTTAAATTGTATTTTAAAATCAGTACTTAGACTGATGTCACTAAATTTTCATGATGACATGAAATGTCGAATCCTTCTCTTTTTTTTGCTTATCAGCAGTCAATTTTGTTGTACTCCTAAATCAAAGGAGCAACGTTCCTCACTGAAAAATAGGTTGGAGCGAATCTTAAATGAGCACACATTGGAGTTGTGGTATCCAAAAGTGATTGATCGGATAAATGGTGGATATTATTCTGATTATTCATTTGACTGGACAAAACAAGGTCTTCAAAATAAATTTATTGTTACACAGGCAAGACACGTTTGGACTCTTTCAAAAGCCATTGAATTTTATCCGGAAAGAGTACAATACCAGGAATACGCAAAACATGGGTATGAGTTTTTAAGAGACTTCATGTGGGATAAAACGCATGGAGGTTTTTATCAAATGGTTGATTCTGTTGGAATCAGACCTACTAACACAAGCGAATCAGAACAAAGAACATATGGAAATGCTTTTGCCATCTACGCCCTTGCTGCATACTATAAAGTTTCAAAAAACCCAGAGGTTTTAATGCTGGCAAAAGATGCATTTTCCTGGCTTGATGCAAATGCCCACGACAAGGAGCATGGTGGTTATTTTAAATTTATGAGGAGTGGAAAAAATGCAAACGTACAACCGAGTGCAAATAACGGTGGCGATACATCCGATGATATTGTATATGGTATAAAAGATTATAATAGTTCAATCCATTTATTGGAAGCATTTACGGAATTGTATGCAGTTTGGCCAGATGAATTGGTTAAAAGTAGATTGCAAGAGATGTTTGAGGTGGTTTCACAAACCATGATGGATGACAGGGGATTTTTGAAATTGTACTTTCATGCTGATTGGACACCGTTTGATGATCATGTGATAATTGAGATAGGAGGAAATAAAAGTAATTATTTTAGTCATGTTACATTTGGTCATGATGTAGAAACAGGATTTTTACTACTGGAAGCCGCAGAGGTATTGGGAATTGAAAAAGAAGTGATTTTGCCCAAGGCTAAACGACTTGTTGACCATGCACTCCAAAAAGGATGGGATAATGAAAAAGGTGGATTTTACGAACAGGGGAAATATATCGAAGGTGGTGTAAAAATCATAGATAGTAGCAAGATTTGGTGGACTCAGACAGAAGGGATGAATAGTTTGCTGTTGATGCATTCACTATTTTCCAATGACGCTTTAAGATATTTTGAGAAGTTTGAATTGCAGGTTGATTATATAGAAAAAAACCTATTGGATTATGATTATTTGGGGTGGTACAGCTTCGGAATTGACCACCATCCTGAAATGAAAAAAAGACCGAAAGCCTCAATATGGAAAGGAACCTATCACACTTCGAGGTCTCTTATGCATTGCGTTTCTATTTTGGAAAGTAAGGGTTATTAATCCCTAAGTTATTTTTAGTCTATGAAATAATCTCCTTTGACTTTTAAAATATCCAAACATTAATAGTATTTAATGTTACGCAAATGTTAAGAGATACTGACGGGCATTTTTGGTAAAGACGATCATTTTTGAGCCTTTTTTATTACCAAAAGTTTAGTTGGTAATATTCCTCGCAAAATCACATAACATTCGATTAATATTTTAGAATATATGTAATGTATTATTAATGTTATGAGAATCATTAATTCATAGTTATCCCATTTATTTGTGGCATAAATACTTTTTTATCAATGTTGAAAAAATATTTACGTCCATTACACATTTCCATTTTAATTGCGTTTGTGTTCGTCAGCCAAAACTTGCTGGCACAAGAAACCATCAAGGCTGATTCGCTAAATAACGCTACCGATAATCAGATAGAATTGAATGGCTTAAAAAGCAGCATTCCCGAAAAGAAGAAAAAGAGTAATATAAAAAATAGTCTCACAGATAGGGAAATTACCATTGACAACGGAAAAACTTCCTTTAAATTCAAATATGGCGGTAGAGTACAAACCAGGTTTGATCTGTCGAGAGTGCAAGAGCCGGGAGCAAATTCTGAAAGCGAGCTATATTTCAGGCGAGTCAGGGTAAAATCTGACGGCCATCTGTTTACACCAAAGCTGGGCTACAAACTTGAAATTGATATCATTGGCGCCCAGGTACTTGATGCTGTATTGCAATGGAATTTTTATCAAAACTTCGTGCTGTGGGCAGGGCAAACAAAACTTAGAGGCAATAGAGAAAGGGTTATTTCTTCTCAAAACCTTCAATTTGTAGATCGCTCTTTACTCAATTCAAAATTTACTTTAGACAGGGACATCGGATTTTGGCTTATGCATCATTTCAATGTCGGCAATGGTGTGATTCGTGAGGTTCTTTCAGTTTCTAAAGGAGAAGGACGAAGCATTTGGGAGGACAACCCCTCACCAATTGATAGAGGGCTTGACTATACCGCCCGATTAGAATATCTGCCTTTTGGAAATTTTGCAAACAAAGGTGATTATAAAGGTTCAGACTTAGAAAGAGAGCCGAAGCCTAAATTATCTATGGGCCTCACCTTTGACCTTAACGAAAATGCTGTGAAATCAAATGGCCAGCTGGGTTCCGTGACAGATAGTCAAGCTAATTTAAGATCTTGGGTCGTGGATATGATGTTTAAGTATAGAGGTTTTTCTCTCATGACCGAATTTACAGATAGAAAGGTGTATAACTTTCAAGAACAAACAATTTTAGAATATATCGATTATGTAAATGATTTCTACACGGGAACAGCCTTCAACATTCAATCGGGATATTTATTTAGACGAAATTATGAACTGGCAGCCAGATATACGCAAGTGAGGCCACAAGAAGGATCGGCCTTTACAGATTTGACAGAATATACTTTTGCATTATCAAAATACATCGTGGGACATAATATAAAAGTCCAAACTGATTTCAGCATTCTGAAAGAGGCTAATAAACCAGTAACTCATATTTACAGACTTCAATTTGAACTTGCACTATAAGCTATTTAATTTTTTAACTATGGAAAATATCAACGGAGGAAAAGCACAATTTATAAATAGTACCAAAAGGATATTAATGTTAGTCCTGGTATTATTTGTATTCCTTGTTTCACTCAATATAATGAGTGGAGGCTTTAAGCTTTTAGGAAAAGATATTGCAGAACAAATTATTACCATCACCTCCAATCCATTTATTGGATTATTTGTAGGATTACTTGCTACAGCGTTGGTACAAAGTAGCTCTACCACCACATCGATGATTGTGGCCATAGTTGCTTCAGGAGCCTTAACGCTTCCAAATGCCATCCCGATGATAATGGGTGCAAATATAGGAACGAGTGTTACAAGTACCATCGTTGCTCTTGGTCACATTCCCAAAAAGTCTGAGTTTCAAAAGGCAATAAGTAGTGCCACAGTCCATGACTTTTTTAACTTAATGGTAGTTGCCATTTTATTTCCAATAGAATATTTTACCGGTGCGTTGTCTGCTACTGGATCATGGATTGCTCATCTGTTTTATTCCGAGAGCATTGAAGGTACAAAGATGTTTAGCATCCTGGGAGTTACTGTAAAACCTGCGGCCAAGGCTATCATTGAACTTTTTGGATCAAAGGCTATCTTTGTAATACCATTTTCTATCGGGGCATTGTTCATCTCTTTGAGAGGATTTTCTGTATTACTTAGAAAAATACTTATCGGAAAATCACAACAAAATTTAGAGAAGCATGTTTTCGGAAACCCGGTAAAATCCTTGATTTGGGGAGCCGGACTTACTGCTGCCGTTCAATCTAGTTCGGTAACAACTTCCCTGGTCGTTCCGCTTGTGGCTACAGACAAAATTAGTTTGAGAAAAGCATTTCCATTTCTTATGGGAGCCAATATTGGCACTACCGTAACAGCCCTTATCGCTGCAATATCGCAGACCGAAGCTGCTTTGGCAGTGGCAATTTGTCATTTATTATTTAATCTGATAGGTGTATTTTTATTATTTCCAATTAAATCAATTAGAGAGATACCAATATTTTTGTCAGAGACACTTGGTCGTTTGGCAGGAAAAAGAAGACTGGTGGGTGTCGCATATATTGTAATTACTTTCTTTATTATTCCGTTTACCTTGATTTTTGCTACATCGGATTTTTCAGCTAAAAAAACTGATGATATTGAAGTAATTGATAACCATGGATTGCCACCTGTTTCTGCCTCTTTTAGTGATAAATTGTAATATTTCTTCCTCGGAGTTTGAAGAAGGTTTTACATTTTGGGGGTTAACTTTATAATAACGGGCTTCATTCGATGCCATTTGGGATCACAATTATTTTGAATTTTATCTGGAAATTTTTGATATCAAATCCCAGATTACAACCCCAATGGCAACTGAGACATTAATGGAGTGCTTGGTGCCAAATTGTGGGATTTCAATAACATAATCTGCCCTTTCGACAATCGATTCTTCAACGCCCTTTACTTCATTCCCAAAAATCAGGGCAAGTTTTTCATTGTTTCGAATTTGAAATTTGTCAAGAGATATACTCTTATCTGCCTGCTCAATAGCAACGATCTTGTATCCCTCAGCTTTTAATTGTGCTATGGAAGTCATTGCATTATCATGATATTCCCAGTAAACCGTTTCCGTAGCGCCCAAAGCTGTTTTATGAATTTCGCGATGTGGTGGTTGTGCAGTGATTCCGCATAAAAATATTTTTTCACATAAAAATGCATCGGCAGTTCTGAATGCCGATCCCACATTGTGCATACTTCTGATATTATCCAAAACGATAACAAATGGATTTTTCTCCACGCTTTTAATGCTTTTGGCAGAGTGTCTCTCCAATTCCTCATTGCGTAATTTCCTCATGAAATAATATTAATAAATTTAAATTCCAACCTCAATAATTTATGTGTATTTTCCATTTGGCGGTAAGTCATTGACAATCAGATTAATCAGTTAAAATGGAGAAAAATAATATTTTCAGATACAATTAATTATATTAAAGTCAATGACATGATTTCTAACTCCTTACAAGTTTCAATAATTAACTCCTGAATTTTTCAGGCAAATAAATTTTCAGAGCAAAAATAGAATAAATATCTTCGCATTTGTTCACAAAATTATTTTAAACAAAAGGAATGGCAAAAGCAAAGTCTGCACCAAAAGAAACGCCTCTGATGAAGCAGCATAATGCCATTAAGGCAAAACACCCAGGTGCTTTGTTGTTGTTCAGAGTTGGAGATTTTTATGAGACCTTTGGTGAAGATGCCATTAAGGCCAGTAAGATTCTCGATATTGTACTGACAAAAAGAGCCAATGGTGCAGCTTCATTTATTGAACTCGCCGGATTTCCACATCATTCGCTAGATACTTATTTGCCCAAGTTGGTAAGGGCTGGGAACAGGGTAGCCATTTGCGATCAATTGGAGGACCCAAAAACTGTGAAGGGTATTGTGAAAAGAGGCGTTACCGAATTGGTAACGCCCGGACTTTCTTACAATGATCACGTACTGGAGAAAAAAGCAAACAACTATTTGGCCTCTGTTCATATCGATGGTGATGATTCGGGAGTTGCATTTTTAGATGTATCGACCGGAGAGTTTTATGCCTCGGCAGGGACATTGGATTACATTGATAATCTCCTGCAAAATTTCAATCCTTCAGAAATCATTTTTTCAAAGGCAAAGAGAAAAGAATTTGAACTAACCTTTAAAGAAAAATACAACACTTTTACTCCCGATGACTGGGTTTATGCATACGATTATGCATATGAAAAATTGATCAATCATTTTAAGACCAACTCACTAAAAGGTTTCGGAATAGAAAATTTAGACGCAGGCATTATTGCTGCTGGGGCGATATTATATTATTTAGAAGAAACGGAACATAAAAAGACGAGTCATATCTCTTCAATCTCCAGGATTGAGGAAGAAAAATTTGTGTGGTTAGACAAATTCACCATCCGAAATCTGGAGTTAATTTTCCCCCAACAGGACGGTGGTGTTCCGCTGATTGACATACTGGATCATACAATCACGCCGATGGGAGGGAGGCTTATGAAGAAATGGCTCATCATGCCATTGAAAGACATGAATCCTATCAATGAGCGCTTGCAAATGGTGGAGGCATTTTATGGAAATGAGCATCTAAGGGATGAATTAAATTCTCACCTTGGCCATATTGCAGATTTGGAAAGGCTGATCAGTAAAGTTGCAGTTGGCAGGGCAAACCCAAGGGAAATGAATTTGTTGAAAAGGTCATTGCTGCAAATAATGCCTGTAAAAGGATTGCTGGTGGAAAGTGATGTTTTGGAACTTCAGAAATTGGCTGATCAGATCAATCCTTGTGAGTTTTTGTTAAATAAAATAGAAACTGAGTTAAAGGAAGAAGTTCCTATCGTTTCCAATCTTGGCAATTTGATCAAAGATGG
>VAPL011009417.1_pt1 | contig 11866 bp, 10 predicted proteins | sample 3395061 | NCBI WGS metagenome assembly VAPL01 (sample SAMN08290444, study PRJNA428436) | hydrothermal vent metagenome | isolation source: Deep-sea hydrothermal vent chimney 2 | place: Pacific Ocean: Juan De Fuca Ridge | depth 2182 m m
AATGAATTTGGTTTTGATTACTTGCGTGATAATATGGCACATTCGCCTAAAGATCTAGTACAACGCCCACATAATTTTGTAATTGTAGATGAAGTAGATTCCGTTTTAGTTGATGATGCGCGTACCCCTTTAATTATTTCTGGTGCTACCCCTCAGGGTGATAGACATGAATTCAATGAATTAAAACCTAAAGTTGATAGTATTGTTAATACACAGCGTACTTTTTTAACAGGTGTGTTAGCCGATGCAAAAAAAATGATTGCTGAAGGCAATACTAAAGAAGGCGGCTTCCATCTATTAAGAGTTTTTAGAGGATTGCCTAAAAATAAAGCCTTGATTAAATTTTTAAGTCAGGAAGGAATCAAACAATTATTACAAAAAACTGAGAATTTCTATATGCAGGATAACAATCGTGAAATGCCAAAGATTGATGAAGCTTTGTATTTTGTGATCGATGAAAAAAACAATTCTATAGAGTTGACCGATAAAGGTATTGAGCACCTCTCAGGTAATAAAGAAGATGACTTTTTTGTATTACCGGACATCGGTATAGAAATTGCCAGAATTGAAAACGAGGGATTATCTCCTGAAGACAAAGCAAAAAGCAAAAATGAGCTCTATCGTGATTTTAGTATTAAAAGTGAGCGTATCCATACTTTAAATCAACTATTAAAAGCATATACCCTCTTTGAAAAAGATGTAGAATATGTCTTGATGGAAGATAAAATTAAAATTGTAGATGAGCAAACAGGACGTATAATGGATGGTAGAAGATATTCTGACGGACTACATCAAGCCATTGAAGCTAAAGAAAATGTGAAGATTGAAGATGCTACACAAACCTATGCCACTGTTACTTTACAGAACTATTTTAGAATGTATAGAAAGCTTTCGGGTATGACAGGTACTGCAGTAACCGAAGCCGGAGAATTCTGGGAAATTTACAAATTAGATGTTATTGAAATACCAACCAATAAACCTTTAGCACGTAAAGATAAAGAAGATCTTATCTATAAAACCAAACGCGAAAAATACAATGCGGTAATTGACGAAATTGTAAGATTGGTAGCAGAAAAAAGACCTGTATTAGTGGGTACTACCTCTGTAGAAATTTCAGAATTATTAGGAAGAATGCTAACCATTCATAAAATCCCTCACAACGTATTAAATGCTAAACTACATAAAAAAGAAGCAGATATTGTGGCTGAAGCCGGTAATCCCGGAGTAGTAACTATTGCTACCAATATGGCAGGTCGTGGTACGGATATTAAGTTATCTGACGCTGTAAAAGAAGCTGGCGGATTGGCCATAGTTGGTACTGAACGTCATGATTCTCGTCGTGTTGACAGGCAACTTCGAGGTCGTGCAGGCCGTCAAGGTGATCCAGGTTCTTCTCAATTTTATGTTTCTTTAGAAGATAATTTAATGCGTTTATTCGGTTCTGAACGTATTGCGAAGATGATGGATAGAATGGGCTTAAAGGAAGGTGAAGTTATTCAGCATTCTATGATCTCTAAATCTATAGAAAGAGCACAGAAAAAAGTGGAAGAAAATAACTTTGGTATTCGTAAACGATTATTAGAATATGATGATGTGATGAATGCACAACGTGAAGTGGTTTACAAACGTCGTCGTCATGCATTATATGGTGAGCGTTTACAAGTTGATATTGTAAATATGGTTTATGATACTTGTGAAAGTATTGTGTTAGAAAATAAAGTAGCAAATGATTATTCTAATTTTGAATTTGAATTGATCAGATTCTCTTCTACAACTTCACCATTTACCAAAGATGAATTTGAGAGTAAAACTGAACAAGAACTTATTGATGACTTGTTTGATATAGTTTATAAACATTATCAAGAAAAAATTGAGCGTAATGCAGAAGCTGTTTTTCCTGTGATTAAAGATGTTTATGAAAATCAAGCGAATCAATATGAACGTATTGCTGTTCCGTTTACGGATGGCGTAAAAACATTGAATGTTGTTACAAATCTTAAAGAAGCTTATGAAACTAAAGGAAAAGGTTTAGTAACCGATTTTGAAAAGAATATTTCATTGGCTATTATTGATGAAACCTGGAAAGATCATCTACGCCAAATGGATGAATTGAAACAATCGGTTCAAAATGCAACTTATGAGCAAAAGGACCCTTTGTTAATTTATAAGTTTGAAGCATTTGAGTTATTTAAAACAATGCTTATTAAAGTAAATAAAGAAGTATTGTCTTTCTTATTTAAAGGCGAATTACCAAATCAAAGTTCACAGCAAGTATCTCAGGCACGTGAACAAAAACGTGAGAAAGTTCAGATAAGTAAAGCTGATTTTAGAAGTCCAACCCAAGATACTTCAGCACATCAAACACAAGAACAACAGGTTACAGAAACTATAGTACGAACTGAACGTAAAATTGGTAGAAACGAACGTGTTACTATTAAAAATGTAATGAACGGTCAGAACAAAGAAGTAAAATATAAACAGGCCATTCCGCTTATTGAGAAAGGTGAATGGGTGTTGGTGGAGTAAATCTCTGCGGGTAGAAAACAGCATAGATTTTTAACGATTAAAATTGTACCACTAAATAGCCAAACATGGCTGGAAGACCGATAAACCTTCCATCATCGGTCACCCGACTTCAAGCCTACATTGGTGCTTTTGTTTTTTGGTTTCGAAGTCTAATTTAAATCAAGTCCAATGTCAACTGACGTTGGATTTTTTTTGTTTCAGTTTCAACAAACTTTTCTACAACATAAATTTCTTTTGGAATCTCATATTTTGAAAGTTGTTTGAGGTTTAAGATTTGAGATTTGAGATTTTGAATATACTTGTCATTGCTAACCCGCTTTTGGCGAAGTATGGTAATCTCATCATTTAAATCGTAATTTATATTTTCTACTATCAACACCAACTTCTCACCCAACACTTCATCAGGAATCCCGGCAACAAAAAAGCGGCAATCAATAACTGTTGATAATTTCTTCTCAATTTGCTCTGGTATTAGTTTTACTCCTCCTGAATTAATAATAGTATCATAACGCCCTAACCATTTGAATTCAGTTTCGGAAATCAATTCTACTAAATCGTTTGTAATAATTTCTGTATCTGATACTTTAGGAGCATCAATTATTAAACAATTTCTGTTGTCTGTTGTGACTTTAATGTTGGGTAAAACAGTATAATGAGACCTTTCGACTGCGCTCAAGGAGACATAAATGTCAGGTTGAGCGCAGTCGAAACCTTTATTTTGTGTACTGTAAATATCAAAATTATTGAGCTTTTTGACCGCGATATGAGTAATGGTTTCAGTCATACCATAAGTAGCATAAACTTTTGTAGAAACCCCTTGTAATTTATCAATCAACTCATTAGAAATCACACCACCGCCAACAATCAATTTTTTAATTCTTTGTAATTGTGATAAAGAATTATGCAACTGTAACGGAATCATCGCGCAAAAATCATAATCACTATCAGTATTCTTTAAAGGAATAGAATCAGGTTCAATCACCTCTAACTGCCAACCTAATACTAAAGCACGTACTAACATCATTTTACCGGCAATATAATTTGGTGATAGGCATAATAGTGCCTTAGTTTTTTCATGAACATTAAAATAATCTCCGGTAGCTATCGCACTATTGACCATATATTCTTTTTTAAGCTGTATGGTTGTTGGTTTTCCGGTAGAACCGGAAGTTCGTACTGTAATAAGATCAGAAGTATCAAACCAACACTTTAAAAAAGAAAATACATCCTTAGAAATAATTTCAGAAAAGGATAACAATTCTTCAACACTTTCAAAAGATCTTCTGTTAAGAATAAAGCTTTTATGGAATTTATATTTACACATTTAAGTAATACATCCCTATAGTCCCCTCAAGGGGACAATTAATCAATACTAATTGGTTTTTCAACCTTACCAAATAATTTTTCTGTCCAATTTTTCCAACCATATTTTTTTGAAAAAATAAATAAAATTATAGGATATAAAACAAATACCGGTAAATAGGTTTCCCAACCTAATGACGGTTCAGAAGTATCAATATACAGGGCTTCAGTCTGAAAAGCTGTCCAATCTGTTGTAACAAAAATAGCTGCAACAATATTATTTGCAGCATGTAAGCCTAATGCTAATTCTGTACCTTCATCCATCAAAGTTGTGATTCCGAATAATAAGCCTGTACCTATATAGAATACCATGATACCCCGGCCTAATTTTTCAACTTCCGGGTTAGCACCATGTAACAATCCGAAAATCAATGAGGTAACCAAAAGAGGTATCCATCTGTTTTTTGCCAATACACCAAGCCCTTGCATTAAATAACCTCTAAACAATAATTCTTCAAAACTAGTTTGCAACGGAATAAATAGTAATGAAATTAATACTAATATTAAAAAAGGAATAGGCTTAAAATTCCAAATTAAATTTTCAGGATCTAAGAAAATTCCAATAGTTATAATAACAACAGAAATAGAAAACCATAAACCAAAAGCATAAAAAACTCTTTTCCAATCTATTTTATTTCTACTGGTAACTACAGTTCTTATCAATCTATTATGTATAAATTTAATACCAATTAGCAGACCTACCAAACCCATAATTAAAGTTAGTAATACTAAAAATAAATATAAGTTAGAGTTTAAACCTACAGTAGCAAATGCATCTTTTGCTGCTTCCATAAATTTATCCATACTGCCCGCTTTTAAAAACGCAGCAACTGATAAGGGTATTACACCAATAAATTGCCAAAAAATGGAAATAATAAAGAACGTTATCAAATACCAATACCATTCTGTTCTGCCTTTATAAGCTTGCTGTATAAAATTCATTCATTCGAGTTTTTTAGTTAGTATTCCAAAAATACCTTTTATAAGTTAAAGTTCCATCTCAATTTAGGATTATAATGTAGTAGTCCTTTTTCTACAAATAATGGTGAATCAAAATTATTAGTAAACAAACCACCCGTACCCAAACCTTGAGGCTTTTTAACATTTAAAGCATAGGCAAACTGCGCAATGGCATTTAAGCCAATATTACTCTCTAATGCTGATGTGATCCACCAGCCCACATTATGTCGTTTTGCTATATCAATCCAATCATCGCTTCCGCGGAAACCTCCAATCAAGCTTGGTTTTAAGATGATATATTGAGGTTTTATGGTTTTGATTAGCCTTTCTTTATCTTCAAAAGAAAAAATACCTATTAACTCTTCATCTAATGCGATAGGCAATGGTGTTTTTGCACATAATACTGACATTTCTTGCCATTGATTCGGTTTTATGGGCTGTTCTATGGAATGTAAGTCAAGATCGGATAAGCGTTTTAATTTTTCTAATGCATTCTTAGTATCAAAGGCACCATTTGCATCTACTCTGAGTTCAATTTCTTGAGATGTATACTCATTACGGATAGATCTTAATAATGCTAATTCTGTTTCAAAATCAATTGCGCCAATTTTAAGTTTAATGGCTGTAAAACCTGCTTTTAGTTTCTCTTTAATTTGTTGTTTCATAAAAGCTTCAGTACCCATCCAAATCAATCCATTGATAGGTATTGAGTCTTTGCCTTCTGTAAAAGCTGATGGAAACAGTTCAAACTGATTGGTACTTTGTAATGATAGAAAAGCTTGCTCAACACCAAATTGAATTGACGGGAGGTCATAGACCTCATCTAGTATTTTTTCTTTTCCTAAATGGATGTTCTCGCAAACCCATTGTAGTTTTTCTTCATAATCGGGTCTGTCGTCAATACTCAATCCTTTAAACAAGCCGCACTCTCCTACTCCCTTTTTATCATCTTCTTCTAAAAGTAAAAAATAGGTTTCTTTGGTACGTAAAACACCACGGGAAGTCCCACTAGGTTGTTTGAAATTAAGGGTGTATTTTTTGTAAGATGCTCTCATATTGTTAAAAAACAAATTCTAAATCACAAAATACAAATAAATTCCAATAACGAAAACTCAGAGCTAAAAGAAATTTCGGAGGAATCTAGATCAAAAGTTTAAGATTCCGAATACGGAACTATTCTATCCATTGAACTAGAGGGCATTTTTTGAGTTACTTGGATGGGTTTATGAATTATTTCTGAGAATGTAACGCCACTCTATTACCCTCAGTATCCGAAAAAACCGCCATATAACCATGGTCTTCAGAAATTTGTGTTTTAGCTTGTAAAATTGCACCTCCTGCCTGTTCTATTTTTGCTAATTCATTATTAACATCAATCGAACTGAAATAAACCAAGGCACCATCAGTTGAAGGTTTATAATTGCCTTCACTTTTAATTAAAGTACCCGAAGCGCCTTTTGCTTCTCCGTCAAACGGAAACCAACCCATTTCTGTGCCACCAAAGTTTTGTTTACCGATTTCTATTTGAAAAACTTCATTATAAAATGTAATGGCTCTTTCCATATTTTTGACAGGAATTTCAAACCAACCTACTGTAACTGTTTTCATGTGTTTATATTTATTGTTTTTTAAAGGTCATCCCGATAGTTATCGGGACTATTCGCTATTAGTCATTCCCTTAGGTGTTAAACTTTTTATCATGCTCGTTTCATTATTATAGTTTTAAATGTTTACCAATATCTAATAAGATCAATTCTTTATGTTGACTTGAAAATTTTGATATTGCTTCTTTATGATCAATTTCTATATATCCGAAAGTATCATAGTGATAACCTAAAATTTTATCGCATTCAACAAGATCAGATGCAATTATGGCACTATCAACTCCCATTGTAAAATTATCTCCAATTGGTAGAATAGCCAAATCTAGTTTACCAATTACTTTCGGAATCAATTTCATATCATAGGTCAGCGCAGTATCTCCAGCAATATAAATACGATGATGAGTTGTTTCTAATACAAAACCTGCAGGATTACCACCATAACTTCCATCAGCAAAAGAACTGGTATGAATGGCATTGACCATGTGAATTTTACCAAACTCAAATTGCCAGGTACCACCATGATTCATCGGATGTCCTTTAAAACCTTTATTCTGATAGTATGTAACAATTTCATAATTAGATATAATTATTGCACCAGTACGTTTTGCAATCGTTTCAAGATCAGAGACATGATCAAAATGTGCATGTGTAATCAGAATATAATCGGCTTCTAATTTATCAATATCTATATTCTTTGCAAGGTCATTACCAGTAATATGAGGGTCAACAATAATGACTTTTCCATAAGTTTCTATACTTAATGAAGCATGTCCGAGGTAAGTTATTTTCATTTCCTTAAAATTTTGATTATAAACCTGAGTTCGATGTAAGATTTTCTTACATCGAACTCAGGTTATAAAGTTAATCAAAAAAATGAATTATATTATTTGTCCTAATCCGAAAAGGATTGCAAACAAAAAAGTACTTAATGCTAATTTTTTTAATTCAGGATCCAATTGTTTTGTATCCTTATTTTTATAAACAGTATATAAATGTTTAAAAACAGGAATAAAAGCTATCAAAAATAAAAATTGTTTTGGAGAGTCATAATGCAACATTACATACAATAATGTCAATAAAAATGCCCCAATTAATAAATAGTAATGGTAGTATTTGGCAAATTCTTCACCAATTTTTACCACTATCGTTTTTTTATTGGCTTTAGCATCTGATTCTCTATCACGCATATTGTTTAAGTTCAACACACCAACACTTAGAAGGCCAATAGCTGTTGCCGGTAGAAAAACTGTAAAATCAAGTTGTTTAGCATATAAAAAATAACTCCCTATGACACTTAACCATCCGAAAAAAAGAAAGACAAAAATATCTCCATAACCACTATAACCGTACGCCTTATCTCCCATTGTATATTTTATAGCTGCCACAATACTCGCAATGCCAAACCCTAAAAACAAAAAGAAATATGTTAGGTGCTCTTTACCAAAAGAAATATAAATCAATACTAATGCGATAACAAACGTAATAATGCCAGTAACTTTAATGGCATTGAGCATTTGTTTAGGTGTAATAATTCCACTTTGCAAAGCTCTTTCAGGGCCTATTCTATCATCATTATCTGTTCCTTTTACACCATCTCCATAATCATTGGCAAAGTTAGAAAGTACTTGAAATCCTATAGTGGTCAATAATGCTAAACTGCATATTTTCCAATCGAAATATCCATCCGCATACCCTAAAAAACTACCGACTATAATTCCGGAAAGAGATAAAGGTAAGGTACGTAAACGGGCAGCTTTGATAAATGCCTTTGGCATTGTTATTTATTATTAGTTATACTGAATTATTATCTAAATTAACGTGAGTTCGATGTAAGAAATGTAGTTAATAATGCAAAATATTGATTATTATCACTTTGTCTGTTCGAGCGTCCCGAACACTCGGGAAGAACTATTTAAAAACCTTTCGACTTTAGTTTATCTTGAGCATTACAGAACAGTAAAACATATTTTGCTGTGAAGGTAGCAAGCAAAGCTTGACGAAAGGCTCAAGGAGACATTAAAATTTTCATTTCACATTTAAAATACTGATTACTAGTTGTTTAAAAAAATAGTTATATCGAACTCACCTTAATTTAAGAATTGTGGTTCTTCACTTAATTCTAATGCTTCTCTTATATTCACATTCTCGCCATAAGATTGAGCAATGACAAAACAATCTTTAAAACCTAAACGCCTTAAATCTTCATTTAAAATTTTAGCTTCAGCATAAGTGATAAAGTTACCGATAGCATATTTATTTAAACCTCCTTCTTTAAATTCTTTCATATGCGCTAAATCATCTGAAAATAGTTTGGCTTTAAAGTTTGTAAAAGCACCTATTTGAATACTGTACACTATAGGCTCACCTGCAATGCCATCTTCTCCTAACTCTTCTTCATTAAATTGGTCTATTCTATCAATAGATGCTGCATCTTTTAATAGATTAAGCGAGTCCATATTAACTAAGGTCAGGTTATTTTTTTGAAGATATTTTTCATTGGGAGTTTTTGATTTGTTAACAAACGACCATAAAAACAAGATCAGTAATAACAGTCCAAAAGAACCTAAAATAATTCTATGTTTTTTTAATATAGAGTTATTTTCTTCTTCGTCTTTAAGTAAGGAATTTAATTTATATATGGTCTGATTTGCTTTATCAACTTCTTCATATATATTTACCAAGTTTTTATCTTTAATATATGGCATAATTGGGCGGGGATTTAATTATAGATCTTGAGCATTTGCGATCAATTCTACAATATCTAATACTTTAATTTCGTTTTCTTTTTCTTTATTTTTAATACCATCAGTCATCATTGTATTGCAAAACGGACAACCCGTTGCAATGATATCCGGCTTTACTTCTAACGCATCTTCAGTACGTTCTATATTAATGTCTTTTGTTCCTTTTTCAGGTTCTTTAAACATTTGTGCTCCTCCTGCACCGCAACATAATGCATTTGATCTATTTCGTTTCATTTCTACAAGATTAACACCTAATTCTTTAATTAAGTATCTTGGAGCTTCATATACATTATTTGCTCTACCTAAATAACAAGGGTCATGAAAAGTAATTCTTTTACCTGCATACTTTTCTTTATTGATTGTTATTCTTCCTTCATCTATTAGTGTTTTTATAAATTCAGTATGATGAACTACTTCGTATTTACCACCTAATTCAGGATACTCATTCTTTAATGTATTGTAACTATGTGGACTCGTTGCTACTATTTTTTTTATCTCGTATTCATTCAATATTTCAATATTTGTAATAGCTTGCATTTGAAATAAAAACTCATTACCAGCTCTTTTGGCATGATCACCACTACAACTTTCTTCTACACCCAGTACAGCAAAGTTCACATTTGCCTTGTTCAATATTTTAACAAATGCTTTTGTAATTTTCTTAGCCCTATCATCAAAACTACCGGCACATCCAACCCAAAATAACACTTCGGGTTGTTTACCCTGAGCCATCATCTCAGCCATGGTAGGTACATTCATTGTCAGTTAATTTAGAGTTATTAAATTATGTAATATATTTTTATTAGTGTTTACCGTCGTCAAAAACTTCAATAGTTACTTCTTTTGGTATTAAATCTGTGAATTTCCCTCTATATCTTGTGGCTTTTACCAAATGATTATCAATCCAATGATAATTACCTCCTCTTGGTTTTCCCATCAATAGACTATGGTATTTGAATCCGTGTTTTTTTAACCAAATTTCTGTGTATTCTCTATGTGCTTCTGTTCTTGATGTAAAAAAACAGATAATATGTCCTTCATCATACCACTTATTCAATGTTATCAATGCATCTGGATAAACTTCTGCTGTAAGCATCCGTTCTGGTTCTTCATTAGGTATATCATCACATACAGTTCCGTCTATATCTATTAAATAATTTTTAACTCCTTTAGTTAATTCAGGGCTTAATAAATTGCCTTCTTTATCTTTAAGTTCTTTTAATTCTTTATCAAATTTACTCTTCATCTTTCCAGTTTAATCTATCTAATTGATTGTATTGCCATGGGGCGCCATTATTTTCTATATTGTTCATCATTATATTTAATTCTTGTGGAGCCGCTGATTTTTCCATCACCTGGAACCTTCTCATATCCATTATAATGGATAATGGATCAATATTGATTGGGCATTCTTCTACACATGCATTACAACTGGTACATGCCCATAGTTCTTCAGTAGAAATTGTATCTAGTAAACTCTTTCCATCAGCTACAAATTCACCATTTTTATCTATGTTCTTACCAATATCTTCAATTCTATCTCTGGTTTTCATCATAATCGCTCTTGGCGATAATTCTTTACCTGTCAGATTTGCAGGACAAACAGAAGTACATCTACCACACTCAGTACAGGTATATGCATTTAATAATTGTACCCAATTAAGATCTGTTGCATCTTCTGCACCAAATTTCTCAGGTACTTTATTAGTTTCAGATTCAGCAGGAGTTGCAAACGGATCAGCATTAGGATCTAGCATCATCTTCACTTCATTTGTAACTGATTCTAAATTATCAAACTTACCCTTAACATTTAAATTTGCATAGTAAGTATTCGGAAAAGCTAATAAAATATGTAAATGCTTTGAGTAATACAGGTAATTTAAAAACACCAATATTCCTGCAATATGAATCCACCAAGTAGTACGTTCAATTAAATGTAAAGATTCTGCATTAAAGCCATTAAATAAAGGAGCTATAGATTGACTGATAATATTACCCGAATTGGCTTCTTGAAAATGAGTATCAGTAGCATTCATCACCAAAAATAATGTCATCAATACCATTTCAAAATATAAAATATACAAAGCGTCATTTTTAGGAAAACCCTTCATTTCTTTATTCCAAAATCGTGGAATGCGAAGTATCATTCTTCTAATCCAAAAAATAATAACCGAAATAAATACTAAAGCTGCCAAAATTTCAAAAGAACTAATTAAAAAGCTATAAAAGCTACCTAAAGAAGAAAAAACTCTATGTGTGCCAAATAAGCCATCAATAATAATTTCTAATACTTCTATATTGATAATGATAAAACCAACATAAACAATAAAATGCAACAAACCAGCAATAGGTCTACGTACCATTTTAGATTGCCCTAAAGCAATATTGATCATGTTCTTTAAACGTAGTGAAGAATTATCAGACCTGTCAACAGCTTTCCCTAATTTTATATTACGAATTAGCTTTCTTATATTTTTTATAAAAAACCCAATTCCTACAATCAATAAAATTGCAAAAAGTATATTAGGTATGTATTGCATTTAATTTTTAACCTTTTTATTTATGATTTCAATTTTCATCATCACTATCATTGGGTGATAAGCCTAGAATATCTCCTTCTGTGTTAACACCTAAACCCAAAACCGTTCTATTTGCATAATTGAAATAGCT
>VAPL010600589.1_pt1 | contig 11864 bp, 10 predicted proteins | sample 3395061 | NCBI WGS metagenome assembly VAPL01 (sample SAMN08290444, study PRJNA428436) | hydrothermal vent metagenome | isolation source: Deep-sea hydrothermal vent chimney 2 | place: Pacific Ocean: Juan De Fuca Ridge | depth 2182 m m
AAAAGTTTTGAAGAGGCCTCAGATATGGCCGTAGAAGCATTGAAAAAGCAAATTATTAAACATAAAGAGAAAATTATTTCACATTAAAAAAGGGGGCATTGCCCCCTTTTTTATTGCTTCTATATTGATAATGACAATTATAATCCAAATGCTCTTTTTACTTCATCTACATAATCTAATTTTTCCCAAGTAAATGTTTCAACAGTTTTTGTTAATGGAGCACCATTAACATGAAATGTAAGTTCTAATACTTCAGGCGTTCTTCCCATGTGACCATATGATGCGGAGTGAGAATAAATTGGCTCTTTAAGTTTCAGCCTATTTATTATTGCGGCAGGTCTCATATCAAAAATATCTCCTAATTTAACAGCAATTTGACTATCGGATAGGTCAATTTTTGATGTGTTATAAGTATTTACATAAATTCCCATTGGCTTCGCAACACCAATGGCGTAAGATACTTGTACCAATACTTCATCAGCCAAACCTGCCGCCACTAAATTTTTTGCAATGTGCCTTGTGGCGTAGGCGGCAGAACGGTCTACTTTTGAAGGATCCTTACCTGAAAATGCCCCTCCACCATGAGCACCTTTTCCTCCATATGTATCAACTATAATTTTTCGACCGGTTAATCCTGTATCTCCATGTGGTCCTCCAATTACAAATTTGCCAGTTGGATTTACATGATATATAATGTCATCTCCAAAAAGAGATTGAATTTCAGGGGATAATTTTTCTTTTATTTTTGGAATTAAAACTTCAACAACATCCTGCTTTATTTTAGCAAGCATTGTTTCCTCTTCATCAAAGTCATCATGTTGTGTAGAAACGACGATAGTGTCAACTTTTTCGGGTTTATTATTCTCATTATATTTAATAGTTACTTGAGACTTTGCATCAGGCCGTAAATATGTCATTATCTTTCCCTCTTTTCTGATTTTTGCAAGTTCTATCAAAATCATATGCGATAGATCTAGCGGTAATGGCATATAATTTTCAGTTTCATTTGTAGCATATCCAAACATCATACCCTGATCTCCTGCACCCTGATCCAACTCTTCTTTTCTTTCAACACCTTGATTTATATCTGGAGATTGCTCATGAATGGCTGATATTACACCACATGAGTGTGCATCAAACATGTATTCACCTTTGGTGTATCCAATTTTTTCGATGGTTTTTCTCGCTACTTGTTGAACATCAATATATGCATTGGTTTTTACCTCACCACTGATTACAGTTAGTCCTGTGGTAACTAATGTTTCTACTGCGACTTTCGAATTAGGATCTGCAGCTATTAAGTGGTCAAGTATGGCATCAGAAATTTGATCAGATACTTTATCAGGATGTCCTTCAGAAACGGATTCAGATGTAAATAAATATGACATTTTTAATATTATTTAATGATTGCAATTATAATTGAATATTTTTCTTTGTAAAATTATCTCGTAAAACTGACTAATAGATGTCACATTTGAAAGCTCGGAGCCTCACATGTAATAAAATTCAAATTTGAGTTTAAAAATTCCAAAGGTATATTTGCTCCAAACTCGCTTTTTTGGACATGGATAATTATAAAAACATCAAAAATTCTCTTGAAGAAGGAATCTTAACTATTACAATTAATCGTGATGAAAAATTAAATGCCTTAAACGCCCAGACAATAACTGAGCTGAAACTTTGTATTGAAAACTCTTATGACGACAAAAGAGTAAAGGGTTTGATCATTACCGGATCAGGAGATAAAGCATTTGTTGCAGGTGCCGATATTTCTGAATTTATAAATCTCGATGAAATAAATGGAAGGAAATACGCTGAACAAGGGCAAGAAGTATTTGCTTTAATTGAAAATTGCCCAAAGCCCATAATAGCAGTAGTAAATGGATATGCACTTGGAGGCGGATGCGAATTGGCAATGGCATGTCATATGAGGGTTGCGTCTAAAAATGCATTTTTTGGACTTCCGGAAGTCAGCCTGGGAATATTGCCAGCTTTTGGCGGTACACAAAGACTTACACAAATTGTCGGGAAAGCAAAGGCATTGGAAATGATGTTGACAGGAGAGATGATTGACGCTAGTGCAGCATATTCGACAGGATTAGCTAACCATTTAGGGACAACGAATGAAGACGCTATGGAATTAGCGAAAGCTATCCTAAATAAAATATTTAATAATGCTCCACTTTCAATTGCCAAAATAATAAACAGCGTAAATGCCTCTTTTTCCAAGGTTGAGGATGGATATCAAATAGAGGTTAAAAGTTTTGCAAATTGTTGCAATTCTTTGGATTTTAAAGAAGGTACAGCGGCGTTTTTAGAAAAGAGAAAACCAAAATTCAAGGGAGAGTGACTCTCCATTTTAGTGCTTTTTATGGGTAAATTCAAACAGCTTGTTCAAGAGACAGCAATCTATGGATTGAGTAGTATTATAGGCAAGGCAATTAATTTTATACTAGTCCCTTTTTATACTTCGTCTTCAATACTCAAAGTAGAGGAATATGGAATAGTTACTGAACTATATTCATATGTAGCAGTTTTAAATGTTCTTTATCTCTACGGCATGGAAACCGCATATTTTCGATTCACCAACAAATCGGAGTATGGAGAAAAAGAAATATATAGCAACGTATTTTCATCAATTTTAATTACTACAATTTTATTAACATTCCTACTTGTAAGTTCAGCAACTCCAATTGTAAATTGGCTTGAATTTCCAGGGCATGAGAAATACGTCTATTGGTTTGCAGCAATTATTGCAATTGACTCTTTGGTAGCAATTCCATTTGTTAAGCTTCGGTTTGAACGAAAAGCAAAACAATTTGCCTCGTATAAATTGATAAACATTTTTCTGAATCTGAGCCTCAACATATTTTTTCTTTACTTCTGTAGGAATGTTTGGGAAGGTTCATTTTTACCACAATTTAAAGAAATGATCAGTTTATTTTATAATCCAAATTATACTGTTGAGTATGTATTTATTTCAAATTTGATTGCAAATGCGTGCTATTTATTTCTATTATTTGGAGTTCTTAAAAAAGCCAAATTGGTTATCAATTCAACAGTATTGCGGCCAATGCTTATTTATGCCTTTCCTCTTCTTCTGTCTCAGCTAGCAGGAAATTTCAATGAAATGTTTTCCAGAATGATGTTAAAAAAAATATTACCTGACGGGTTTTATTCCAACTATAGTAATCAAGAGGCTCTTGGAATCTTTGGTGCTTGCTACAAAATATCTATGATTATGACTCTGGCAATTCAGGCATTTAGGTACGCAGCTGAACCATTTTTCTTTAGAGAATCAAATTCAAAAAAATCTAAGGAAACATATGCTGATGTGTTTTTATACTTTGGAATATTTGGGCTTTTTTCTGTTTTAGCAATCAGCCTTAATCTTGATATAATCAAACATATTTTTCTGAGAGATGAGGCATATTGGACAGGATTGTACATTGTACCCTATCTTTTAATGGCGAGTTTATTTTTAGGGCTTTATTATAATTTGTCCATTTGGTTTAAAATTTCCGATAAAACCTATTTTGGCACCATTATTTCTGTTTCAGCTGCAATCATCACCATTATTATGAACTATTTGTTAATTCCAATTATTGGTTATTTGGGAAGTGCAATTACAACACTTTTTGTCTATTTATACATGTGTATATTTGCCTATTTCACAGGTCAAAAACACTATCCTATTAACTATAATATTAAAAAAATTGCAAATTATTTATTGTTGACTCTTGCCCTACTTTTTGTCGGTTGGAAGATAAATTATTCTTCTAAAATTGCATCTCAATTATTTAAAGAAATCCCAGTCCTGATTTTTATAATCGTGGCATATATTAGTGAAAGGAAAAATCTAAAAATAAACAAAGAATAAATTATACTTTTGCACTCCAAAATTTGTTTTACATAATAAAATCATTGTTTGAACAAGTTGATGATATTTGAGTTGATTATTTGGAAGATTTTATAGCATTGATTCGTAATTAGAAATGTTTTATTGGTAAATAAATAACTTTTCCTTTACCAATAGAGGTTAATACGAGTATCATAAATACTCATTTTAATGATCGAAATTTAAGAAATAATAAAGGGGAAATAGCTTTTAATGATATCAAATATTAAGTCCCATAGTTTAAAAAAACGAAAGCAATTATCTCAATACATTGGAATTTCATTACTTTTGAAACAATGCCAAATGAATTGGTGATTGTAATTTGCAGAACTACCCAACAAATTTGAATAAAATTAATATGCAAATAAGCGCATTTAAAAATATTACTTTTCTCTTATTGATTTCAATTATACTGATCTCAAGTATAAACTCTTTTGCCCAAAGAAAGAAAAAGAAAAAAAAGAAAAATGATCAGGTTGAGACTGTTGTAGTCGTTTCAAAAGAAGAAAAAAGAAAGGCAGAAATGTACCATACGGAAGCAGAGAAGTATTATATTCTCGATGACTTTGCCAAAGCATTTGTATTATACCAAAAGGCACTTGAAATTGATCCCACAAATGCTACTGCCTATTATAAAATTGCGCAAATTTACCTTAAGGGTGAAGACAAGGAAAAAGCTGTTTTTAATGCCCAGAGGGCAATAAAACTTGATGATACTAATAAGTATTTTTATTTATTATTAGCTGACATCTACACAAAGCAATCAAATTTTGAAGATGCTGCTAATACTTACGAAAGTATGATTGAGAAGTGCAAGAAGGCAAATGAATATCTTTTTGAACTTGCAGCGATTTATATATATCAAGAAAATTATGATAAAGCGCTCAGCATCTATGAAAGGATCGAAGATATTTTTGGATTAAATGAGCAGGTTATTGGTCAAAAACAGAAGTTATATCTTAAGAAAAGTAATTTGGATATGGCTATTGCAGAAGGTCAGAAGTTAATAGATGCTAATCCAGGGGAAGCTAGATATGTACTTATGCTTGCCGAAATATTAATATCAAACAACCAAAGTGAAAAAGCAATTCCTTATCTGGAAGAGCTTATAAAGAATTATCCAGACAATGCTAGGGCACTTCTTATGCTTGCTGATTTTTATCGGAAGAAAGGCGATACTGAAAGATCAAATATTTATTTGAATAAAGCCTTTAGTATGCCTGATCTTAATATTCAACCAAAAATTCAGGTACTTGCAAGTTTTATTCAAAAACTCCCTAATGAAGATATTGAAGAATTGACTTTGAGTCTAAGTGATAAGTTGATAGTCACACACCCTGATGACCCAAGATCATATGAGCTAAAAGGAGATTTAAATATGAGATTAAAAAACGACGATGATGCGTTATTGGCTTATCAGAAAGCTATTGAACTTGGGGCTTCAAATTTCAATACTTGGCAAAATGTTTTACAGATGGAAATCAAACTCGAAAAGTATGATGACGCAATTAAAGACGGAGAGCAAGCCTTGGAATTGTTTCCTAACCAATCAGGAATATGCTGGTTTCTTGGCACTGCCTATTTGGCTAAAAAGGATAATAATTCTGCTGTAGATGTATTAGAACGTGGTAAAAAGCTCTCAAGTTCCAATGAAGAACTCAAATCATTTTTTAATGCACAATTGGGTGATACTTACAATAATTTAAGTATGCATAAAGAGTCTGACGCTGCTTATGAAGCTGCCCTTGCACACAATCCAGATAATGATCATGTACTAAATAATTACAGTTATTTCTTGTCATTGAGAAAAGAAAAATTAGATATAGCAAAGAAAATGTCTTCAAAACTAGTTTCCAGAAATCCAAACAATTCTACCTTCTTAGATACGTATGCATGGGTGCTTTACGTTATCGGTGAATATGAAGAGGCTAGGAAATACATTGAAAAAGCAATTGCAGAAAAAGATATAAGTGGGACCATTCTAGAACATTATGGAGATATTTTGTTTAAATTGGGAGATGTTGATATGGCTGTCAAACAATGGCTAAAGGCAAAAGGTATGGATGATACCTCTGAATTAATTGATAAGAAAATCGCAAACCGCAAGCTCTATGAATAGAAAGGTATTTTTAATTATCCTTGCTTTTACTATAATACTTTCTTCTTGTAAAAAAGATATTGTAGGCACCAAATCTGAAAAAAAAGAAATTGTTGATGTTGAAGAAATTGATTTCGATTATTTCATTACGAAAACAAAAATTCGATACACTGAAGGAGATAAGCAAATTAATGGCAATGCCCATATAAGAATCAAGAAAGATTCTCTTATATGGTTTTCAGTATCACCTTCAATTGGTCTTGAAGCTACTCGCGTTATGATTTCGAGGGATACTGCAATTGTAATTAATCGAATGGATAAGGAATACTATATATTTAATTTTGATGAAATAAGTAGATATTTTAATTTCAAAATTGACTTTGAGCTAATACAATCCATCCTATTGGGCAATCTCGCCAGGCCAATTGATGGAAATACGAAAATCGCCAAAGAGAATAATTATTTTATGCTAAAACAAAAATCCGGCCCTCTTGACATTCAAAGTTTTGTGCTAATTGAGAATAATAAAATAGAAACGGTTTTGATAAACGAAGAAGAGACAAGTAATTTCATGACGCTTAAGTATAGCGAATTTAAAGAAACAGGAGATTACCTGTTTCCAAAATATTGTCAGATAAATTTGACGTATAAAGCAAAAAAGGGTCCTTTAGTCACCAGTATAAATTTGCAACATAATAAAGCAGAAATATCTGATAAACCCCTAAAGTTTCCATTTAATATACCATCAAAATATGAGGCTTTTAAGTGATGTTTTTTATTTAATTGTCATCGCCTTATTTCTTGGTTTTGCGACTGATGTTATTGCTCAAAATAATAAACATCAGCTTGAAAAGGAGAAATCAAAAGTTCAAAAACAAATTAAAGAAACTCAACTGATACTCGCTCAAACTGCCAGCGAAAAAAAAGCCAGCATTGGACAATTGAATGCCATAAAAAAACAAATCGAAGAGCATAAAAAACTAACCAGAGCATATTCAAATGAAATAAAGATGCTAAATCTTCAAATTGAAGAGGATGCAAACGTAATTAATGCCTTAGGTATAGATTTACGAAATTTTAGAAAAGAGTATGCTTCTATGGTTTATTCTATGTATAAATCTAGCAGTAACTTTAACAGACTATCCTATATTTTCGCTTCTACAAGTTTTTCGCAATTTTACATGAGATTTAAATATCTGGAGCAGTATTCATCTGCACGCAAAAATCAAGTAAAAATGATTTCTGAAATTAAAGAAGAAATTGAAGATGAAAAGTCTTCCTTAGAAAATGCTAAAAGGGATAAAAACATGTTGCTAACAGAGAAGATAAAAGAAAAAGAAACACTTAACGAATTAAAAATAGAACAAGGTAAAATATTTGCCAATTTGAAAAATGAAGAGACTAAGTTAAATAGAGATATTACAAAAAAGAAAAAAGACGTTTTGAAATTGGAAAACCTAATATCAAAATTATTAAAAGAAGAAATAAGAAATTCAGCAGCTCTTACCAAGAAATCTGAGGCAACGGTAGATTTTGCAAACATGTCTATCTCTTTTGAAAAAAGTAAAACGCATCTTCCGTGGCCAGTTTCAACTGGTTTTATTTCTGAAAAATTTGGCACACATCCACATCCCGTTTTAAAAAGAGTTAAAATGCCCAACGATGGTGTTAATATTCAGACTAAAAAGAATGAACAAGTTCGTGCTGTATTTAATGGAGTAGTGAAAAAGATTGCTATTGTACCAGGTGAATTTAAATATGTAGTAATCATGAAACATGGATCATATTTTACTGTATATGCCAAATTAAAAAAGGTAAATGTCAAAATGGGCCAGAATATAAAGCGAAATGATATTATTGGAGAGGTAAATACAAATATTGATGGCACTTCTGAGGTGCAATTTCAAGTATGGAAGAATACACAAAAACTTGATCCTGAGCTATGGCTTGCCAAAAGGTAGTAATTCCTAAATAAATCTTTTAATAGATATTAGCATTTAAATAGATTTGCAAGTAATTTTGTGTTACAGGAAAAGAAAATTATAAATAAAATATATAGACATGAAAATTGAATTAGCATTTCTTGGAGGATTAGGTGGTTGGGAAATTCTTCTCATTCTTATGGTATTATTAATATTTTTTGGCGCTAAAAAAATACCTGAATTAGCCAAAGGGTTAGGAAAAGGAATTAAAGAGTTCAAAAAAGCAACCAATGAGATTAAAGATGAAATTGAAGATGGTGTCAAAGATTTGAACCCAAAGTAGATTTCAATTAAGTAAAATTAATAATCTGAAGTTTCAATGAAATATAAATTTCAGATTATTAATTTTTTAAGCTCATTTTAGTACCATCTCATTTCCATTAGAAGATTAACGTCATTCTTTTAATCGGAAAACAGTTTCCATATGGCAAATTGATAAATATCAATTTCATCTTGATTGGTTAATTTAAACTGCATAAATTAACGTCAGCTACTTTTTCTATTCTCACATCTGAAAATCCTTTTATAAGAAATCTTTTTGCCACTTCATCGTTATATTGTTGTCAAAAAACTCAAGTGAGTTTATTTTAATAAAAGCACAGAAATTGTTAAAAAAAAGTGATTTATTCGTATTAGTAAAGCCGTATAAACCAGTAGTTAACAAATTTAACATTATCAATCTGGTTATTTTCAAAAATAGTGCTCTCTTAAATTTAAAGCTTATTTATAAAGGTTTTAATATGTTAATTGATCTGTAATTGTTCGGCATTGAGATAAAACAACTAATAAATTTGAGAATTAATAAAATTTCCCCATCAATTTCAAAATTGAGGTTGACATGAATAAGATGCTAATAAAAAAAGTTTGTGTAACATTTTTCCTCGTTATGGGGCTAAATATCACTTTTGCAAATAAACTTATTGATAATAATGATTCTGACACATTGTTCAGCGCATCTATCAACTATGAATATATTCCAGATGTCACCTACAATCAAATTCAGCGAAGGTTGGAAAAAATTGATACTGAGATACCTCTTAATTTTAATACAAGAGTTAAATCTTTTATTGACTATTTTACTGTTCGCGATAGAGAATATACTAAAATGGTGCTTAGACGTAGCACATATTTTTTCCCTATTATTGAAGACATTCTATCTAAATATAATCTACCTGATGAATTAAAATATTTGGCAATAGTAGAATCAGGATTAAAACCTACTGCTCGCTCCAGAGCTGCGGCTGTAGGTTTATGGCAGTTTGTTTATTATACAGGACGTACATATGGTTTGCATTCCGATTGGTATGTCGATGAAAGAATGGATCCTGTAAAATCTACCGAAGCTGCTGCGAAATATTTAAAGTCATTACATAAAATGTTTGGAGATTGGGAGTTGGCATTAGCGGCATATAACTGTGGCCCTGGCAATGTGAGGAAAGCCATTAGACGATCTGGATATAAAAGAAAATTTTGGGATATTTATCGGTATTTACCTCGCGAAACCAGAGGATATCTCCCACAATTTGTAGCCATTACCTATGCATTCAATTACAAAGAAGAGCATAATTTTATCCTTGATGATTCTGAATTCATTCGTCCTTTTTTAACAGATACCATTATGGTTAAAGAATATTTGAACCTAAAGACCTTAGGTGCCATGCTTGATATTTGTGATGAGGATATGATTTATTTAAATCCCTCAATAAAAAGAAATGCTATCCCACAAAGCAGTAAACATTTTTCAGTAAGAATACCTTCTGATAAAATGGTGATTCTTAATGAAAAAAGAAAGTACATATTAGATTCTGCATCTAAAATTGGCAGGAAAGAGTTGGAATCGCTCGCCAAAAATTCTGTTGGCAGCACTTATGGCAGAGATAAAGTGATTCATAAAGTAAGAAGTGGTGACGTCTTAGGAAAGATTGCCCAAAGGTATCATGTTAGAGTGTCCGACATTAAAAAATGGAATAAACTTCATAGTAATACTATAAGAGTTGGCCAACGTCTAAATATTTGGTTGTCATCAAATTCATATCCTGTTACTGCAAGAAAACAAACGATAGTAAAACAAAATATGGTAATAGATGGCACAAAATATCATATCGTGCAGCCAGGAGATACATTATGGGATATTTCAAGAATTTACAGCAAAATGTCTATTGATGATCTAAAAAAATTAAATAACCTAAAGTCAAATAGTATAAAACCTGGACAAAAACTGGTTGTTGGTTGATTATCTTATCATTGAGTGTTACTTTTTTAATCGATATTTTATTATTAATTCAAATTTTGAGATGTTAACAGTACTAAATACGAAACCATGACTTTTCTACAAAATCTATTTTTCTTATTACTAATATCTGGTCTTGCATCATGCGATTTTGAAAAAACTGCAAAAATGCAAAGTAATCTACCGCAAGCCAATGGCAAGTCTGGTGAAATTATTGTCGTGATGGATAGTACTCAGTGGGAGGGTAATGTAGGAAAAGAAATTAGATCTACGTTTGCCGGAATAGTGCCTTATTTACCAAGGAAAGAGCCATTATTTTTTCTTAATCACATTGATCCACTTTCTTTCAAAAGTATTTTAAAGCTGCAGAAAAATATAATAATTGTTACCATCCTTGGGGACATAAGTAAAGGGAACAGGAGGTTAAAATCTCACTTTACTGAAAAATCATTAAAGATGATCCAAGATGACCCAACCATATTTATGTTTCCAAAAAAGGATGAATTTGCAAAGGGTCAAGAGATATTACACTTATTTGGAGAATCGGAAGAGCTGCTTGTGGAAAATATATCTTCTAACAAAAAGAGGTTACAAAAGATATTTGAAGATATTGAAGATAGGCGTTTTTATAAATCACTTTATACAGCAAAAGGTGAAAAGGGGATTTCAAATTATATAAAAAAAAAACTTGGTTGTGAATTGAAAGTTCCATTAGGATATAATATTGCAATTGAAGACGACAATTTTATTTGGTTGAGATATTTAAGCCCCGATATTGATAAAAATATTTTTGTTTCATGGGTAGATTATACGTCTGAGGATATTTTTACACTGGATGGGCTATTGAAATTACGAACAGAAATTACAAAACCATATATTCTTTATAAACCAGAAAATCCTGAATCTTATTTGTTGACCGAAGTGGATAATTTCAATGTTTTCAGAAATGAATTAAATTTTAAAGGTCATTTTGCAGTTGAAGTTCGAGGTTTATGGAAAGTAAATAAATATTATATGGGAGGGCCATTTATCAGTTATGCAATGGTTGATGAATCTACCAATAGACTATATTATATCGAAGGTTTTCTGTACAGCCCGGGAAAGCCCCAAAGAGATTTGATGAGAGAACTTCGTACAATTATCAAGACTTTTAAAGTTCCGGTTACACCAGCATAAGCACACATAACTATGATTGGATATTTAAAGGGTGATCTAACTTTCAAAGACCCCACTTTTGTTATACTTGATGTTAATGGAGTTGGGTATGAAGTTAAGACATCACTCCATACTTTTTCAAAATTGAAGGGCCTTAAAAATTGTATGCTTTTCACACATTTGCATGTAAAAGAAGATGCACATACATTGTACGGCTTTTTCAACAAGGAAGAAAAAAGTGTATTCCTTCAATTGATATCTATTAGCGGAGTGGGACCAAACACGGCAATGATGATAAATTCATCTTTGACCGTGGAAGAACTGAAGCATGCTATTGTCAATGAAGAAGTCAGTATTATTCAAAAAGTAAAAGGAATTGGGAATAAGACTGCGCATCGTATCATTCTTGAATTGAAAGATAAAATTAAAAGAGAAGGATATGAATCTGGTAATTTTAGTTCCGGTAGTAGTTCATTAAGAAATGAGGCGCTATCCGCATTA
>VAPL010096664.1_pt1 | contig 11859 bp, 13 predicted proteins | sample 3395061 | NCBI WGS metagenome assembly VAPL01 (sample SAMN08290444, study PRJNA428436) | hydrothermal vent metagenome | isolation source: Deep-sea hydrothermal vent chimney 2 | place: Pacific Ocean: Juan De Fuca Ridge | depth 2182 m m
CAGAAACAGAAGCAGCAGAACCACCTGACGAACCTCCAGGAACACGAGATGTATCATGTGGATTTTTTGTAACACCAAATGCAGATGTTTCTGTTGAACTACCCATCGCAAACTCATCCATGTTTGTTCTACCAACAAACAAAGCTCCTGCGTCTTGTAACTTTCTAATAACAGTAGAAGTGTATGCTGCTTTATAGTTTTCAAGTATTTTTGAGGCTGCACTTGCAATTTTTCCTTTAATTAAAATATTATCTTTTATTGCAATCGGTATTCCGCAAAGAAGTGGAGCATTTTCTCCTTCTAAATCAATTCTTTTTTGTGCAGATTCTATCGCGTCAGTATCTTCTCCAAACAATTCAAGATATGCAAAAATATCACTATTCTTGTTTGAGGCGGACTTAATCGTTGCGTCCCACAAATCATAAACGGATAATTCGTGATTACGTAAGGCACGCGCAGCTCCTTCTATTGAAAGTTCATTCACATTATTCATGATTATAATATTTTCTTTACAGACAAATAGTTTTCGCTACGATTTGGGAATGATGATGTGATTATATCTGTGTTCGTCCCAGACTGAGTTGGTTCACCGTCTTCTCTAAATACGTTATGTAATAGTGGTATGTTTGGAGATAATTCTTTTGAAATAGACAATTTTTCAAGCTGTTTAACATAATCCAATATTCCATCGAGGTCCTTTGCAAGTATTTGTATTTCATTATCTGAAATACCAAGCCTAGACAGTGAGGATAAATGTTTTATTTCATCTTTTGTTACCATGAAGCTACTGTATCACAATCTAAGCTTTGCGCGGAATTGCTTTTCAGACAAGACATCTATACCGAGAGCACGTGCTTTTAGTAACTTACTACCAGCATTTATTCCAGCCAACACAAAAGACGTTTTAACAGATACCGAATCTGATACAGAACCACCAAATCTACGAACAAATTCTTTAGCTTCTTCGCGAGACATACTTGGTAATGTTCCTGTAACAACAACTGTCTCGCCAACAAGTGCTCCGTTGAGTGGCGATATGTCAGGACTTATCAACGTCACGTGCTTCATAAGTCTATTTATTAAATCAGCATTTTCTTTGTTACCAAACCATTCAACTATACTACTGGCAACAATTTTACCTATTCCATTTATACTAGACAACTCATCTATTGATGTTTTTTTAATAGATTTTAATGTAATAAACTTTTGAGCAACAATACGAGCCGTTTCATTACCGACATGAGGAATGGATAGTCCAATCAGAAACCTAAAGAAAGGTACTTTTCTTGCCAAACTTATTGCATTTATTAAATTATCTGCAGACTTCTTTTGAAAACTCGGTAACATTACTAACTCATCTTTTGTTAACTCAAAAAAATCATCATAATCGCTTACTAAATTATTATTCATAAGTAAGGAAACCGTACTTATTCCAAGCCCTTCTATATCAAGAGCATTTTTACCGGTAAAGTGAGCGAGCTTTCTTTCCATTTGAGCATAAGAGTCACCGAGAACACACTTGCGTGCAGAAGTACCAAAAACCCTTTCTATACTTCCGTCGCCACCACACAAAACAGAACTTTTTGGAAACTTCCATACTTTTTCTTTTCCATCACGAAACTCTTTCAAAACATGGACAATCTCTGGAATTATGTCTCCAGCTTTTTGTAAAATAACAGTATCTCCAACACGAATATCTTTATCATGTATAAAATCTTCATTATGAAGCGTTGCTCTAGAAACTATTGACCCAGAAACAGACACTGGTTGCAAATGAGCAACAGGAGTTAAGACGCCAGTACGCCCAACCTGAAGAGTTATATCTTTTATTGTTGTTGTTACTTGTTCAGCATTAAATTTTCCAGCAATAGCAAAACGAGGAGCTTTACCAGTGTATCCCAATACCTTTTGCTGTTCTATACTATCAACCTTTATGGCGATACCATCAATTTGATAGTCCTCACCATTCCTTGCATCTCCTTGCCATTTATTCCAATACTTCATTACACCACTAACTGTATTTGCATGAAATGAATGTTTATTAACAGGTAGTCCAAGTCTTTTTATATACACCAGCTCTTCTGTTTGTGTTTCTGGCATTTCTTCACTAGACATTACAGCGTCATAGCAAAAAAACGATAACTGTCTTGACGCAGCCACAGAGCTATCAAGTTGTCGTATTGACCCAGCAGCAGCGTTGCGAGGATTTGCAAACACTTGTTTGCCAGACTTCTCTCTTTCAGAGTTAATAGACTTAAAGCCTGAAATTGTCATAAATACCTCACCTTCAACTATTAAATCTATTTTACGTTTTAGCGTTCTTGGAATTGTACTAATTGTTAGTATGTTATGAGTTACGTCCTCACCAACGACTCCATTACCTCTAGTCGCAGCAGTTGCAAGCTCCCCTTTTTTATATGTCAAAACTATTTTTAATCCGTCAATTTTTAATTCACAATCATATGTTGGAATGACTTCATTTCCAGATGATTTGAAAAGTATTTTTTTAATACGCTCATCAAACAGACCAAGCTCTTCTTCGTTAAAAATATCGTTAAACGACCATTGAGGCACTTCATGAGTTACCTTTTTTAATTCTGGCAAAACAGTACCAGCAACGTTTTGAGTTGGTGAATCTTTTGTAATAAGTTCTGGATATCCATCTTCAATAAGACTAAGCTCATGTTTTAATGAATCCAAAGCCTCTGGTGAAATTGGTGATTCGTCTTTTTCATGATAACTAGCACGGTACCTAGAAATTATTTCACGTAGTTTTTTTGCACGTAGGGCTATTTTTGTTGGCACAGACATATAAATACTATATTAGTGCATTAATATCTAGTTTCAATACCGCGAACAGCAGTTTTGTTACTCAATGTACAATCCTTATTGTTATAACCAGTAGAGAATAAGTATGTCTTACCAACAGAGCTTCCAGCGGTTTCTTTATATACATCAACAGTTGCACAAGTATCTCCAAATGATACTTGTGGCAAAGTGTAGACCTGCCACGTTGTTCCGTTTATATTTTTAGATATAGGATTTGAAATTGTATATGAACTGTTGTTACAAGTGAACGATGTTGAGTGCGAATGAAATGATGTATCTAGAAAAGCAGCGTCTTGCTGGTCAACATACAATACGCATTCCAATGCCGAATCAGCAGCATAAAATGCTTTTTGTGAGTCACCAATTGCAGACGATAGCATCACGTTTTTATATCCGAATGAAGCTAACGACAAACCTATAGAAAGAACAACAGACATAAATATAACAGCTATCAAAAGAGCTATTCCAGACTCTCTAGATTTATACGGTTTGTATGTATGCTTATTGTTTGGGTACATATAATTTAATACCATGATGTTAAATGACCAGACACTTTTGTACTATATGTATTCCCGTGATATTTCCATGTCACAGTAGATGTAACTTCCATGTCATTAGAACCTGTAAATAACTTTGCAGATATTGTGCGAACAAAGGTAGTTGACACTGCTCCACCACCTGCAGTTGTTGTGTACTGTCCCGTAGTTTTGTTTAGATAAAGTTTTCCGCACGTAGTACCTGCACTACACACAAACAACTCTTTATTATTTGACGAACTAAACGGAGTATCTCCAGCAATACTATATGTAGACTTTGATGGACTCATATCAAATGAACACCCGTTAGCAGAACATTGCTGTATATCATATTTAGTATTATTAAACGGATCTGAAGAAAAATCACCCCACCACGAACTACAAGACGAACCTTGATAACATTCTTCAAGATACACTTTATCTCTAAGCACACGCACATACTCAACACCTTCTTGCGCTAGAAAAACAGCGGTCATTTTGTTACGTAAAATACTTGCAACTGTTATTGTTCTCTCTGCACTCATATAAGGCCCTGTAATGGCTATCATTATAATAGACACCGCAACAAGCGTTTCTATAAGAGTAAAACCAGAAAATGTTTTTTTGTTTTTCATTGCATTATACTAATTTTACGCATTGCGGCACTTGTTTCAATAGAAAATTTCTGTGGAATACTTTTTGCTTTTACAGAAAGGGCCGAACCCTTAACTAAAATAACAGCCAACAGCTGTCTTGCTGTAGTATTTGACGTTGGATTAACCGCTGAATATAATCTTTTATTAAAAATAAGACTATTGATTTTTACAGAGTCAGTATCTGTAACAGATTCTGTAGAGCTAGTTGTACAAACACCAGACGGTGTAGTCTTTTTTTGTATAGCACCGTTAACAAGACTGTACGTAAACAAACAACCACTAGAACCAGTAAATGTTATCGAATTTACAGAGCTTCCTGGGCATGCCGTTGTTGAACAAGAGCCAGTACGTATGTCTTGAACCATATTGTTAATAGAAGAAGCTATATTATCCATTGCATCTGTAGAGGTACGGACTTCGTTACTTGCGTATATGAGCGAGAAATAACTAACAGAAACCATAAGCATAACAATACTGAAAATACCAAGAGCAACTATCAACTCTATCAATGTAAAACCACGTATCTTTTTAGTAGATGTTTTTATCATATGCCGCTGCATGAGGATTTAACAGACACAACACCTACGTGTGTTATGTATAGATAACGATTGTTTCCTGACGACGATAGCCGTAAACATGCACTGTCAAATTTTGTACTACTACCAGAACCTCCAAGAACACCACCCGATATATTTTTTGCCACAATTACAGCATCTTGACTTGGTCGTATAAAGTTAATATCAACTTGTGATAGTGATGGATTTGATGTACCAGCACAGTATGATGATGAACTATTATAAACACACATACCTGTAATAATAACATCGTTATTAATACCTACTGACTGTACAGCCACATCAGAACCTTTTGTGTATATACAGTCCCCTATTTTTGCATCTGGAGCGCCTGTAATTGTAGAATTAGATTGTAAACAACCAGACCCAGACGTATCTGCAAACAAAACGTATTTCTTTGTTGGTAAAGATTGCACATCCAGTCCGTAACCATAACCTGTAATAACTTGTCCTGATGCGACTCTTCCAGAAGTTCCATATGCCTGAGCTTGTCTAACTGACAATGCAACATCATATGTTGTGTTAGATAAAATTATAGACCTGTCAAATGAGCGCTGTCCATTAACAGTTATTCCTATAATAACACTCATTATTGCCAGCACGATAAGCATTTCTACTAACGTAAAACCACGACATAGATTAGTTTTTTTGTTTCTCATATTATAAAAGTGAAAATGCTCCATCCTGTAAAAAAAGCAACAAGAAATCCAGCTGCAAGAAATGGCGCCATTGGAACCTCAATACCAACACGACAACCTTTTGGAGTTCTAGCTAAAATAATAAGACCGACAATTGCACCAATCCAAAACGAATATATAAAACCAGAAAAAGCGACCGTTCCAGCAATAAGAGCAAGCCCAAATGTAATTGGTGTGTCCGCAAGACCCATAGCCTTACCTTTTGATGCAAAATGAATTATAGCCAATGTTAGAGCAACTACAGATGACACCAAAAAGATAAAACCAAACGAATGTATATCAGTAGTCTCAAATGCACGAAAAGCAATACTACCAAAAACAAAAGGTACTAGAAAAACTCCAGGAACTACAGTATGCCTAATGTCATACAAAATAATTGCAAACAGAAACACGAACGATATCAACAACAACGCAAGACCAATAGAGATACCTAATTTAATATAAGATATTGCGAAAACCAAACCTAGAGTTATTTCTGCAAGCGTAGAAACATAAGATACTTTTGACTTACATTTACGACATCTTCCGCGCAACATAACCCATGAGATTATCGGCGTTAAGTCAAGTACACTCAATTCAACATTACACGAACCACAACGTGAACGCCCAGTAATCCAAGACTCGCCAGTACCATACCTATCAACAACAACTCCAATAAAACTCGCTAGAATAGCACCAAGTGCAAAAAAGAATATCGTAAATATAATTAAATTATCCAGAACCATATTACACATAGTGTAACGCACTTTTGACATATTTAATTAAACTTAAAAAACAAACCCCTTGACAAGGGGTTTGTTTTTTAAGTTACTTATTTTTTAACTTACTGACACGACAATGATGTGGCTGTAGCTGTAAATTGAGTTGATGTAATTACACCAGTGTAATCATTTGAGTCAACACACCAGTAAGAACCTGTGGATAGTTTTCCAGCTACGGCATATGAAGTACCGTTAGAGCCGTACCCCATTGAGTGCGCTGATGTGTTTGTATATAGCTGAGTCAAAGATTTTCCTACAGTCGAGTCTCCAGTTGTTCCAAAGATAGCAACCGCTGTACCAGGAGTTCCTGTTTGTGCTGCTGGTGCTGCAGTTGGTACAGTCCAGGCAAAAGTACCGTACGAGTCACCGTTACTGCCGTAGTCAAGAGCAGCTTGAGTACGTATTGTTGCTATATCTGATTTTACAGCAGCATCGCTTCCTTTTTGTCTTGCTGTGTTAAGAGAGGCTAGAACAACAGACGAAAGAATACCTATGATTGCAATAACAACCAAAAGCTCGATAAGTGTAAAACCTCGTAGTGTGTGGTGCTTTGTCTGCATAAAAATTAAATAATTAAAATTGGAAAGTAATGTTAAGGATGAATATCCCGATACATACATTGTACGCTATAACTCAGCGGTAGTCTTGCATGGTGTGGATAAGTTCTCTAAAATGCTTCTGCTAGATTATAAATCGGAATTAGTACAGCTGCAAGCAAGAAGCCTACACCAAGACCAAGGAACACAATCATTAACGGCTCTATAAGGTCAACAAGTGTATCAACAGATGTTATAACTTCACGCGAATAAAACTTTGACAATGTTGTTAAAATTCCACCAAGCTCTCCAGTTTCTTCGCCAACACGTATCATTGCCGTCATAATTCCAGGTATCTCCTCGTAGCGTTCTAGAGCTGCTGAAATAGACGAACCACCCTTAACCGCTTCACCAGTCTTTCTAAGTATGTCCGCATAAACTGCGTTATCTACAACTTTCGTTGTAATGTCTATAACCTCAATAACAGGCACTCCAGACAGAAGCATTGTTGAGAAGTTATCTGATATTCGTGATAAATACAATTTTCTATAAAGGTCACCTATATAAGGAATAGATAGCTTGAACTTATCAAACGCATAACGTCCAGAAATTGTCTTAGTTGAGCGCCATAGAAATATACCTCCAACAACAATTACTACAAGCAAAATAAGTCCATAATTCACTAAAAAGTTAGAAAAACCAATTACAACCTGAGTATATATAGGTACTTTCTGTCCTGAATCAACTAATATCTGACTAATTCTTGGAATAACAAGCGTTAACATAAGACCCATAACAACAAAGAAAGTTACGACAACAAATGCTGGATATATAAGTGCATTTTGGGCCTTGTTTACAACCTCGTACGTACGATCAAGATAGTCTGCAAGATAATTAAATATGTTTGACAGCTGTCCAGACTCTTCTCCAGCACGAACCATGTTTGTATAAAACACACCAAATACTTTTGGATGTTGCTCTAGGGCTTTTGATATTGTACTTCCTCCTTGTATATCATCAGCAATTTGAGTAAGTGTGTCAGACAAAAGTTTGTTATCAACTTCTGCTGCAAGAAGTCTAAAGACTCTAAGTGCTGATACTTGAGCTTCAAACAATGTAGCAATTTGTCTTGATAAGATAACAATCTCCTTGTTAGAAACTCTTGAAAAAATAGTTAACTGCATTGATAAGATTGACCCATCATTTACAGGAGTAATTGCAGATATTATGAGCTCCCTACGCTGCAATGTTGATACCGCAGCATCCATAGACATCGCATCTATAGTTCCACTTTTCTCATTCCCATCTTTACCAATTGCGTTATATTTAAATATCATATTTATAAGTAATTCTCAAACGTTTTAGTATCGAACGCGTGTTCATAAGCATGCTCTATGGTTATCTCCCCTTTTCGAACTAAATCTGACAACATTCTATCTATGTCAATCATACCTTCACCAGATGAAGTTTGGATAATTGTAGACATCTCATGCGTCCTTCCTTCGCGAATTAAGTTAGAAACAGCACTGTTATTAAGAAGTAACTCGTACACGGGAATTAATCCTCCAGAAATTCTAGGTACTAACCTTTGAGAGAAAATACCAACTAACGAACTCGCAAGCTGAACCCTAACCTGATCTTGTTGGTGTGATGGAAAAGTATCTATAATTCGGTCTATTGTTTGTACTGCTGAGTTCGTGTGCAGAGTAGAGAAAACTAAGTGCCCAGTCTCAGCCGCAGTAACAGCCGAAGATATAGTTTCCTTATCTCTCATTTCACCAACCATTATTACGTTTACATCTTCTCGAAACGATGCTTGAAGTGCTGACTGAAAATCAGGAGCATCAACATGTATTTCTCTTTGATGAATTAAAGATTTTTTTGGTTCTATTATATATTCTACTGGATCTTCAATCGTTACTATATGTTCTGCGCGAGTTTCGTTAATTCTTTCTATAAGCGCAGCAAGTGTTGTTGATTTACCCTGACCAACAGGCCCAACTACCAAGAAAAAACCTTGCTTATGTTGAGAAAAAACTTCTAAAACTTCTGGAAGATTTAACTCTTTAAATGTTTTTATTTTATTTGGAATAAGACGCATTGCTATTGCAGTGGCTCCTTGTGATATATATCCATTAACACGGAACCGTCCTTTGTCTTTATACGCATATGAGAAATCTACAGACTGGTTATTTTCAAACCTTTCAGCACGACTACTTGGAAGTATACTTTTAAGTATTGATTGTGTATCTTCTGCTGACAACACTGGCTGGTGAGATATTGAAACCAAAGTACCGTCTATACGAACAGTTGGATGTTGTCCAGCCGTAATGTGCAAATCAGAACCACCTTCTGACACTACAATTTCGAGCAAATCTTCAATACGTACTTGTGTACTCATGGTATTTATAAGATATAAATTGTATTAAAATAATTACTTAATCACTATCTCAAGCGTCACTTTCAGAGAGAAGATTACCGCCTAGAGTATTAACTTCCTCAAAAGGAACCTCCCCCCTAAGTGCTTTAATAATAGCATCCTCACGCACTGTTAACATTCCTTTTTGTCTTGCTATTGCGTATATCTTTTCTACTGTTGGCTCTGTAAGAAGTATATGTTCGAGCTCTTTATCCATTTTAAGTATCTCAAAAACACCTACACGCCCAGATGTACCTGACGGACATTCTGGAGTTGGTGTTGCATGAAAGAACTCTTTAAACTCTGGTAAATTAGAACGGTAAACCTCCGGAAGGTCTGAAAAATCCTTATCCAAAAGAATACGAATACTGTCACTTATAGGAAATGCCTTTCCTGCATTTTTACATAGTTTCCTAACAAGTCTTTGCCCAACCACTGAAATTAACGTAGGAGCAATAAGATATGGGTCAACTCCCATGTCTATCAAACGAGGTATTGCGCCTGCTGCTGTGTTTGTGTGAATAGTAGACAAAACAAGATGTCCTGTTAGAGCAGCCTGAACAGCTAACTGAGCCGTTTCTTTATCGCGAATTTCTCCAACCATTATTATGTCAGGGTCTTGACGCAACACAGACCTAAGTCCAGTAGCAAATGTATATCCTATTTCTGGACGCATTTGAGACTGCGCAACTCCTTTTATGTTGTATTCAACAGGGTCTTCGAGAGAAACAACATTCTTAGTATCACGGTCAAGCTCAGACAACATTGAAAACAAAGTTGTTGATTTACCAGAGCCAGTAGGTCCTGATATTAGAATAATTCCATATGGCTTTTTAATAATTTGCCGTATGGTCTCTAGATTTTCGCCGTCAAGACCAAGAGACGAAAGTGTTACTTTAGATTTTGATTGATCCAAAATACGCATAACAACTTTTTCTCCATGTTGAGTTGGAAATGTTGATACACGAAAATCAATACGCCTACCACTAACCGTTGCAGAAAAACGACCATCTTGTGGTTTACGTTTTTCATCAAGTCTAATTTGAGATAGAATTTTAATTCTTGCTACAACAGCTGTATGCACTTTAGTTGGAAGCTCTAAAGACGTATGCAATATACCGTCCATACGAAAACGAACGCGTGTATTTTTGGGCGTTGGTTCTATATGCACATCCGATGCTCCGCCATCAACCGCATACCTAAGTATTGTTGCTACTATTTTTGTAACAGGGGCGTCAGCTTTTATGTTTGTTTCATTACCTGTAGATACAGACATATCTCGCTCAAGCTCTTTTTGAACACTTACAGACTCTGTATTAAACTCAGACAATGCTTCACCAACTTCGCCAGTTAAGTTTTGATACTCCTCAAGTACACTTTTAAAATCATCATCAGATATTAAATATAACTTATATGGCATCTTTAGTTGTGTAGAAATAAATTGCAACGCATCTATTGCTTCAATGTTATCAGGGTCTATTACCCCAACTTCAAGAACATTGTTTTTAGTTCCTAAAGGGACAAACTGATAATGCTGTGCCGATTCTTCAGATATATATTTTAAAATTTCTATTGGTACTTTTTGGTTATCAAGAACTCTATACGGCAAATTATAATACCCAGCAACAGAAGTTAGTACTTTTTGTTTAGAAATACCAGACTTTTCCAAAGCATTAGTAATAGATACTTTTCCATTTTTTGCCTGAGTTTCTATTTCAGAACGTGTGTCTTCTTTTAAAACACCCTGTCTTACTAAAACATCTAAAACATTCATATCAGACTAGATTGGGGCAAATGGATTTTTACGACCAGTAGGTTCTGGAGTTATAGGTACTGACATATCTTGTAGTGCATTAAAACGTGCATCAGAAAAAATACCAGTATCAAACCTTAGAGATGACAGACTATAGAAAATTGACCTTGATTTAATTGTTGTTGGATTTAAAACACTAGTTCTTGTTAATGGGCTTGCTGTGTTTGATGTCCCTACTAAATAAAAATATCCAAAAACAACGAATATCAATATCGCTATACCAGATACAATATATGTTGTTAAGTTGTTTGAGTTAGTTTTCATGATTTTGTAAATACTTTTGTTACCTTAGGAAGCCAATACACATCCATAGTAATCTTATACGAGAACGTTTCTGATGTTTTTACTTTCATTCCTGTAATATTATTACTTTTTATACTTATGTTTGTGATATCTATTAGACGAAGACTACGTTCAGCGCCATTTATAAACTGCCTAAAACTATCGTACGACCCAGACCCAGACACTGTAAGTTTGGTTATTTTATAAGTATTTTTTGTTGGTTTACCGTTTGTTTGAACCCTTCTTTGATAAGAGTTGTTTTTACTTACATTAAAACTTGTAATATAGAAACCACTCTGAGATGCAAGCGAGTTCAAGTCAAGAATTAACTGAACGTTACTATTTGTGTTTGGTATCATTTGATTCAGTTTTGCAATACCTTCTTTTGAAACACTTATATACTGTTTACCAAGCTCTGCTTGTTTCTCTGCATATTTTGTTGCAGATATTATTTCTTTATTTTTTGCTGAAATTGATTGGTTTAGTTTCACTATTGACCCACTATAAGTTGGCTTAATATATCCAAAAAATAATGCCAACACTATAAACAATCCTATGTATGCTGAAAGTCGTGCGTTCATTGTGTTTTTGTTGTTACATTATTTAAAGAATTTGTTATTGTTTGTGTTGTTGACACAACAATCCCATTTCCAGAATCAACAGCTACAATGCCAGCAAAGTTTTGCACTAAGCTCTTGTCTAGATTTGCACTAATTGAAAAACCAACAGTTCCATTTCTTTTAAGAGAAAAATTAGAAAAAATAGTATTAGTTAA
>VAPL010629453.1_pt1 | contig 11857 bp, 9 predicted proteins | sample 3395061 | NCBI WGS metagenome assembly VAPL01 (sample SAMN08290444, study PRJNA428436) | hydrothermal vent metagenome | isolation source: Deep-sea hydrothermal vent chimney 2 | place: Pacific Ocean: Juan De Fuca Ridge | depth 2182 m m
GGAACGCACGCCACGACCGCACTTTGCCTCGATTGGCTGGACGGTCTGCCGCTGCACGGTAAAACCATGCTTGACTACGGCTGCGGCTCGGGAATATTGGCGATTGCAGCACTGAAACTTGGCTGCGCATCGGCCACCGGTATGGACATCGATTCACAGGCCCTCATCGCTACCCGGCAGAACGCCAGGGACAATGCCGTGGCGGATTCTCTGGAGGTTTTAGGCAGCGCGGACGCGATTGACGGCAACTTCGATATTGTCGTGGCTAACATCCTGTCCGGACCACTTGTCCAGTTTGCCGAATCCATCACATTAACGCTCGCAGGGCGCGGTATGCTTACGTTATCCGGCGTATTATGTGAACAAGCCGATGACGTTATGGCCGCTTATGAACCGTGGATCGACTTTGACGAGCCCGTGTTCAGAGAGCAGGACGGCCAGGTATGGTCAAGATTGACGGGAAAACGGAGAGAGGGCTATGTACACGCAATGCCCTGAGTGCGAAATAGCGTTTAGAGTGACCGCGGATGTCCTGAAGCAGGCCGCCGGCATGGTCCGCTGTGGCGGCTGCGCAAACGCCTTTAACGCACTGGCATTCTTGTCCGAATCGATGCCTGACGAGAGCGCCGCGCAGAACCCGCGTTCCGCGATATCCGAGCTAACGCCCGAAACAGCAAACACAACTGGCAGCCTTCCCAGAACCATTTCCGCGGCGCAAAGTGCCGCTCTTCTGAAGACGCTGGACGAACTTGCAGGCTCCGACATTCGCATCGAGGACACCGGTGTCGAATGGCGAGTGCTCGACGAAGAGGAAGCCGCAGCACCCGCTGCCCAGGACGACGACGCTGGCAAGATTGACATCATCGAAGTCGATGAAGCGCTCGACAATTCCGCGACACCCATCGATGAGCTTCTCACCAGCGCACCGGAGATCGTCGATTCGCCCGAGCTATTCGATACGTCTGCGAACGGTTTCGCACAAACGCCGGTTGAGGAATTACGTTTCGACGACAACACACCGTTACCGGACGATTTCGATCTCGACGACGAGTCTTCCTATGTGGCACAGCCCGAACCCGACACCGAAACCTCGCGGCCGGAGCCCGTAGAACCCCGGCCGGAAATTTCACTGAGTGAACCCGATGAATGGCAGGACATTCTCGGTGAATTCCATGAACTGGCTCAGGAAATTGCAGCGCCCGTCGAAGTGGAGGAAGCCGCCGAAGAGGCGCCGGAACAACCTGAAGATGAAATCAGCAGTGCGTTCCAGAACGAACTTGAGATCGCACTCGAAGAAGAAGTGCAAGCACAGCTTGGGAGTAGCGGCGAACCCGAACAGGAAGACCCGGAGCCTGAAGAAGAAAACTTGCAGCCGGAGTTGATTGAGGAACAGGTTGAGCCGATCGTCGAAGGTCACACAATCGAAGAGGAGCTCGCGCTGCTTGACGACGGAGAGCCGACCGACGACCTCTCCGACACCGACGAAGCGGACGAGCCGGACGAAGCGGACGAACACCCTATACCGCCAATGACGGACGAAGAACACACCGTCAACATGCTGATCGATCAGGATTTGATGGCGCTGGCAGTCGAGGATAAGGACGGTTTTGCGTCGACGATCGCCTTCTCGGAGAAAGACGCGAAAAAAATGGTGGCTGAAGCAAATGCTGACCCCGCCGATGATAAGTTCGATGACGATACGAACACCTCAGGTGACGGATCGGGCATCGAAAAAATCATTATGGAGGGCGAATTTGTCCGCTCCGCAATCGATGGTGAAGAACTCGCGACCGAGACCATTGCGGCTGCGAGTATTGCGGGCCTTGCTGAAAGCTCGGCTTCGGATCACACTCGACCGTCGAAAAACATGCGCTACGGCATGATCGGCGGCGTTGTTGCATTGGTCTTGTTGCTCGCCGTTCAGGCGATGCACCAGTCGCGAGAGGCGTTGGCGACGATTCCCGCCTTCAACGACACGGTTGGCGAAGTTTACCGTGCTATCGGCCAGCCGCTTCAGCCGGCCTGGGACATCAGTGGCTGGCGCTTTGAGGCGACCAAAGGAAGTACCGAAGGTGACGAGGAAGAACTCACCGTATACTCTCGTATCGGCAATGAATCCGACGGACCGCTTCCCTATCCGCTGATCGGAATCTCGCTGACCGACCGGTTCGAAGAAACGATCGGAAGCCGCATGCTCGATCCCGCCGAATATCTTCCGACGGACCTCGACCCGACCAAGCTGGTTGAGCCCGGCAACACATTCAACGCGCTGATAACGATCAAGTCGACGACAGCCGAAGCCGCCGGATTCAAACTGAATGTCTGTTACCGTTTGTCGGATGGGCAGCTACGCTGCGCCATCGACGACTTCAAGTGACCCTGCCACCGCTAAAGATCGGCCCGTACACACTCTCAAGCCCCTTCGTCCTGGCCCCTATGGCCGGCATTACAGATGCGCCGTTTCGACGCATCTGTCGGCTATTTGGCGCCGGCATGACAACCTCGGAGATGACGACGGCAGATACCAGCCTGTGGCAAACCTCGAAATCCCGGCATCGGCTCAACCTGGACCTCGACGCCGAGCCGATAGCCGTGCAAATTGCGGGTTCGGAACCCGCTCAGCTGGCGCTGGCCGCCCGGGCCTGCGTGAAACGAGGTGCGCAGATTATCGATATCAATATGGGCTGCCCCGCGAAGAAGGTCTGCAGGAAGCTCGCCGGTTCGGCGTTGCTGAGAGACGAAAAGCTCGTCGCAACGATCTTGACGCGTGTGGTTGCGGCGGTTGAGGTGCCGGTTACGCTGAAAATCAGGACAGGCTGGGACCCCGAGCACCGCAACGCCGAAGTGATTGCCCGAATCGCCGAAGACTGTGGCGTACAGTCGCTGGCGATTCACGGCCGAACTCGCGCGTGTCGCTACCGGGGCGAGGCCGAATTCGAGACAATTTCGCGTGTCAAGCAAGCCGTCAGCGTGCCGGTAATCGCCAACGGCGATATCACCACTTTGGAGAAGTCGCTTGAAGTATTGCGCGTAACGAATTGCGACGGCTTGATGATCGGCCGAGGCGCACAGGGGCGACCGTGGATTTTCCGTGAACTCGGACAAGCTTTGGAGCCCACGCGGAAACCGACGCAACTGGATAAATACGAATTGCGTGATATTATGCTCGACCACTTGCAAGAACTGCATCGATTCTACGGGGAACGAACCGGTGTTCGAGTGGCTCGCAAACACCTGACCTGGTATTGCAACAGCCTGGTCAACGCGGACGAATTTCGTCACCGGGTGGTGCGTGTTGAAAGTGCTTCAGAGCAAGTCAGCCTGACAAAAACCTACTTCGATCAAGAGGGCGGAGGTGTTTCTTTGGCGGCGTGATTTACCTGAGGTTTTGGGGAGGAAGGCTCGACGACCGGGCCAGCGATTCAGGATTTAGCCGACGTGGTAAACAATAATAAGAACAGCGACTCCTTGATGCCGAAAAAGGGCAGAAAACCGCTCTGCCAACACACCGAAGACGCATTGGATCAATACTTCACGACCTTGAACGGAGATCGCCCGGGAGAATTGTACGATCTCGTTATTGGCGAGGTGGAGCGGCCACTGTTCAAAGCAGTAATGGACTACACCCAAGGCAATCAGAGTCAGGCCGCTGGCATACTTGGCATCAATCGCGGCACTCTGCGCAAGAAACTCCGAACTTACTCCCTTATTCGCTAACAGCCGCTTCGGCTTTCCTCCTTCTTGCCCGGACTTAGGTGATTTGATGTTCAACGTACGACGCGCGCTGGTCAGCGTTTCTGACAAGCGCGGTTTGACGGCTTTTGTTTCCGGCCTCGCCGAACTCGGAGTCGAGGTTCTTTCCACGGGCGGTACCTGCCGTCAATTGCGCGCAGCGGGACTCGATGTGATCGAGGTGTCCGAGAAAACCGGTTTTCCGGAGATCATGGACGGCCGTGTGAAAACACTGCACCCGGTTATTCACGGCGGCCTGCTGGGACGTCGCGGCACGGACGACGCGGTAATGGCCGAGCACGGTATCGAACCCATCGATCTGCTGGTCGTTAACCTTTATCCGTTCGAACAAACCATCGCTCGCGAAAGTGCGAGCCTCGATGAGGCCATCGAGAATATCGATATCGGCGGTCCGGCGATGATTCGTGCAGCATCGAAGAATCACGACGGCGTTGCGGTAGTTGTTGAGCCGGACGACTACGAAACCGTTCTCGACGACCTGAAAAACAACCGGTTATCGATAGAAAGTCGTCGCAGGCTCGCCGCGAAGGCATACGCTCACACCGCGAACTACGACACGGCGATTACGCGCTACCTTTCCGCCTCGCTCGGTGACGAAGTTCTGGGGAAGCGATTCCTGTATGCGGGCAGCCTCACGGAGAAACTTCGCTACGGCGAGAATCCACATCAGAATGCCGCATTTTATGTGGACCAACAAACCGCAGCCGGATCATTGGCCAGCGCGAAGCAATTGCAGGGCAAAGCCTTGTCGTACAACAACATCGCCGACAGCGACGCGGCACTGGAATGCGTCAAACAATTCGACCGTCCCGCCTGCGTGATCGTCAAACATGCCAATCCCTGCGGTGTCGCGGTATCTGACAGCATCCACGATGCCTACGACAAAGCGTTCGCAACCGATCCTACCTCGGCCTTTGGTGGCATTATTGCGTTCAACCGTGCGCTCGATGCGAAGACGGCTGCGACAATCGTTGCGCGGCAGTTCGTCGAGGTCATCGTTGCGCCGGCTATCGATGCCGATGCGCTGAAGATCGTTGCCACAAAGAAGAACGTTCGTGTGCTCGAAACCGGGCCATGGTCGAATAATGCACCGGCCGCGTACGACTTCAAGAAGGTGTCGGGCGGCCTGTTGGTGCAAAGTGCCGATCTCGGCGCAATTTCTGCGGATGACCTGACGGTCGTTACCGACATCGCACCGACGCCGGAGCAAATTCGCGACCTGTTGTTTGCGTGGACCGTGGTCAAGTATGTGAAGTCGAATGCGATCATATTTTGCAAAGACAACGCGACAATCGGCGTTGGTGCCGGTCAGATGAGCCGCATCTACAGCACCCGGATTGCCGCCATCAAGGCCGCGGATGAGGGCCTGGAAATCAAGGGATCGGTGATGGCGTCAGACGCGTTCTTTCCCTTCCGCGACGGCATAGATGCGGCGGCACGGACCGGTATTTCTGCGATTATTCAGCCCGGAGGTTCGATGCGGGACGACGAAGTGATTGAGGCCGCGAATGAGCATGGCCTCGCGATGGTCTTTACTGGCATGCGTCATTTCCGCCATTGATTCGAATATGAAAGTCCTGATCATCGGCAGCGGCGGTCGCGAGCACGCCCTCGCCTGGAAATGCGCGCAGTCGGCCGATGTCGACGAGGTGCTGGTAGCACCTGGAAACGCCGGCACCGCGCGCGAACAAAAAGTCCGCAACGTCGCTGTCCCGGCCGATGACATCGACGCACTCGCAAAACTCGCTCAGGATGAAAACATTCGCCTGAGCATCGTAGGCCCGGAGGCACCACTGGTCGCCGGCATTGTTGATCGATTTACCGAACTCAACCTTCCCTGCTTCGGACCCACCGCCGGGGCTGCACAGCTCGAAGGTTCGAAGGCGTTCAGCAAAGACTTTCTGGCCCGTCACGACATTCCAACAGCGGCGTACCGAAATTTCACCGAGCTGAAACCCGCGCTTGAATACATCCGTGAACAGGGCGCACCGATCGTTATCAAGGCGGACGGACTCGCGGCGGGAAAAGGTGTGATCGTCGCGATGACGCTGCAGGAAGCCGAGCAGGCCGCGACCGACATGCTCGATGAGGGCCGCTTCGGTGACGCGGGTGCGCGCATCGTTATCGAAGAGTTCCTCGACGGCGAAGAAGCCAGCTTCATCGTTATCACGGACGGCACGACGGTCTTGCCGCTGGCGACATCTCAGGATCATAAGGCCCGGGACGAAGGCGACCGCGGTCCGAATACGGGCGGTATGGGCGCCTATTCTCCAGCCCCGGTTGTTACGCTCGATATAGAACAGCGCATCATGGATGAAGTCATTACTCCCACCCTCGAGGGCATGCGCGCGGATGGCCACCCCTATCTCGGTTTTTTGTACGCGGGGCTGATGATCATGGCAGACGGCACGCCGAAGGTGATCGAATTCAACTGCCGCCTCGGTGATCCGGAAACACAACCTATCCTGATGCGCCTGCGCTCCAGCCTGACCGACATTTGTACCGCGACACTGGCCGGAACGCTTTGCGAACAATCCGCCGAGTGGGATTCGCGCGTGGCCCTTGGCGTGGTCCTTGCTGCTGGCGGCTACCCGGGAAACTACACCAGTGGAGCACCCATCAGCGGGCTTGAGGATGCGGACAGCAATGAGCAGAAAGTGTTTCATGCCGGCAGCAAAACTGACAGCGGCGTTATTGTAACGAGCGGCGGACGCGTCTTGTGCGTCGTCGGTATGGGCGACTCGGTCGAGGCAGCGGCCGCTTCTGCGTACGCATCTGCCGACAAGATTCATTGGACGGATGTCTATTCCCGCCGTGACATCGGCCATCGCGCGATTGCGCGTGAGCGACGCTGAAGTGCTCACCACAAGCGAAGCACTGGAGGCGGTACTTGCGACGACACCGGTATTTGCATCCGAAACCGTTCCTGCGGCAACAGCGACCGGACGTGTGTTACGGCAAAGCATGATCGCAGAACGTGACCAGCCACCGTTCGATCGTGTCATGATGGACGGCATTGCGTTTGCCGAGTCCGACTACGAAAAAGGCCAACGCAACTTTCCGATTCAGGCGATACAAGCGGCAGGCGACGAAGCTTTAATCTTGAACGCCGCCCATAGCATAGAAATTATGACCGGCGCCTCGCTGCCGAAGAACGCGGACTGCATTGTTCCAGTAGAACGACTCACGATTGCGGGCGATGCGGCTGAAATTGACGCAAGCTACGAAGTGACGAAAGGTCGCTTTATCCACCCTCGCGGTTCGGACTACGTGAAGGGCGCGCATCTGCTGGTGCCGGGTAAGAAAATTTCACCACTCGACATCGCGATTATCGCATCGTGCGGAGAAACAAGGCTTGAAGTCGCCGCCGATCCGGTCATTCGCGTGATTTCCACCGGCAACGAATTGGTCGCTGCCGGGCAACCTATCGAAGCACATCAAATCCGCTCTTCGAACGGCCCTGCAATCTTGTCGTTGTTGGAAAGTTACGGTTATCGGCGCTGTAAGCACGATCATGTCGCTGATGATGTCGATGCTTTACGAGACCGATTGCAGCAACATTTGCGGGAAGCCAGCGTGCTCGTACTGAGTGGCGGCGTTTCCATGGGCAAAGCCGATTACGTACCACAGGTTCTCGCCGACCTGGGTGTCCAAGTGGTATTTCACAAGATCAGCCAGCGCCCCGGCAAGCCAATGTGGTTTGGTGAAGGCCCAGACGAGCAAATTGTCTTCGCCCTGCCCGGCAACCCGGTATCGGCACTGGTTTGCTGTCGTCAGTACGTAATCCCGGCACTCAACAAGGCCTCGGCAGAAACGCCAAAACCACCTGAGTTCGCGGTACTCGCCTCAGACATATCCTTCAAACCAGCTCTCACCTGTTTTCAACCGGTGAAACTTGTCACCAGCGCCGCCGGGCAAAACCTCGCCGTACCAATAAAAACCAACACCTCGGGCGACTTCGCCGCACTATCGACAACCAACGGCTACATAGAACTACCGAGGGGTCGAACCGATTTTCCTTCCGGAACACCGGTGCTCCTGCATCGCTGGATTGCCGCCTGATCGTAAAACAGGGTAATCTGCACGGATGATTTCTGCTACCGATGCCCTACAACGCCTGCGCGACGGCAACCGTCGATTTGTCGCCGGTGAGAGCACCAGCGACGCGACCGCAAGCCGTCTGCACCAGTCCGATATGGCTGCGGGCCAAAACCCGTTTGCCATCGTGCTGGCGTGTTCTGATTCACGCGTACCGACAGAGCTGATTTTCGATCAGGGTATCGGCGACCTGTTTGTTATTCGCGTCGCCGGGAACATCGTTGCGCCATCACAAATCGGCAGTATCGAATTCGCAGCAACCCAGTTTGGCACACGGCTGGTGATTGTATTGGGCCACAGCAATTGCGGAGCGGTGATCGCGACCTTGAGAGAGCTGGCGAAAAAGGAAGACCACCGTTCGCCCAACCTGCGTGCTATCGTCGATCGGGTGCGACCAGCGGTCGAACCGGTGTTCAAAGAACATGGGGATGAATCTGAACGGCTTATCGGTGAAGCCGTACGTGCGAATGTACGTGCGTCGGTAGAGCGGCTGCTGCACGGTTCGTTGATTATAGAAAACCTCATCGACGAGGGTAATTTGCAGATCATTGGTGCCGAATACTCCATCGCAACCGGCGCGATTGAGTTTCTAAAGAGCGATTGAACTCGCCGCCCTTGTCGTCAGTCCGAACTAAGCTGATAGCGAGTGCAAATACGGCACAGTCCCGTGTCGTCCTCTGGCAACCCGAGCACAAAATACGTCCGATGAAAAGTCTACCCATAATCCTGATATTCATCATGGCCTCGACCGTCAACGCATCGCCCCTGGACCTGTCCGAAGACGCCGTCGCCGATATAGAGAGATTGCTCGCGCACGATAGTGCTCGGGCCGTTGTGGTTGGCCTGTATGATCGTGGCGAAACGAAAATTTTTGGCTTTGGTCAACTGAGCCGGGCCAACGAGCACAAGCCAAACGCCAACTCCGTATTCGAGATCGGATCGATCAGCAAAGTGTTTACGTCCTTGCTTGTTCAGGTATTGGTCGATGACGGAGTATTGGATTGGAGCCAGAGCATTGGCTCCTCCCTGCCTGACCTCAAATTTGGCAGCCCGGCGGTGGCAGCGATCACTTTGCGAGAGTTATCTACTCACAGCTCCGGCCTACCGTCGCTGCCCGACAACATAGAAATGCAGAACCCGACAGACCCCTACGCCGGCTACGGGCGCTCGGACTTGATGGCGTTTCTGGTGTCGTTCAAGCCGGACACACTGACCAAGGAGTACAGCTACTCGAATCTCGGTGCGGGACTTCTTGGCACGATCGCAGCAGACGCCGCAGAGGCAAATTACGCTGATGCCGTGCGACTCAAAGTACTGCAACCACTCAAACTTCTCGATACACAGACCAGCCTTCGCGACGACCAGCGCGATCGACTCGCCACCGGCTTTAGCGACGGCGCCGATATGCCGAACTGGGGTGGATTCGACGCGCTCGCAGGCGCCGGTGCGTTGCTGTCGACGGCCGATAATTTACTGCGCTTTATACACCACAACGTGAATAGCTCCGACCTCAAGAACTCCATTGCAGAAATTCAGCAACGACAAGATCAGGGCCCCACTGCCCTGGGCTGGCACGTAACTGAAGTCGACGACGGCGAACCCATGCTGTGGCACAACGGCGGAACTGGCGGCTACACGAGTTTCCTAGCTGTTCGCCCGGACACCGGAACCGGCATCGTGATCTTGGCGACGTCCACTGCGTACGACGACGTGACCAATCTGGGGATGGCCGAAATTACAGGGCAACCACGCGCGGCAGGTCTTAGCAACGCCGATAGCTACGTAGGTGCGTACAAGTTGGCCGGTGAATTTATCCTTACCATCTATTCCCAAAACGAACATCTGTACGGACAGGCAACCGGGCAAGGTCCTTTTCCCCTGAAGCACGAGTCCGGCGATGCCTTCAGTTTCGAAGCCTCGGGCATCGAAATCCAGTTCCACCGCGACGGTTCATGCGTAGTGAATGCAATGACGTTCTCGCAAGCCGGTCGTGAAATGGCCGCGCCAAAAGTAGACCACACGTTGGGCGTGCGCCGGCTGACTGCCATTGATGCCGATGCAGAAGAACTTCAGCACTACGTCGGCAAGTATCGCCTTAACGCAAGCGCTGTCGTGACGGTCGAACGCCGACGCGATCAACTATTTGTTCAACTGACTGGCCAACAGGCGTTTCCCGTATTCCCTTACGAAACGGATAAGTTCTTTTACAAAGCGGTGGACGCGCGCCTGCACTTCGAGCGCGGCGAAGATGGTAGGGTTGATGCGGTCGTACTGGATCAGGCAGGTCAGCAACGGGCACCGAAGACGAAAGAGTAGTAGTGGTTAGCTGACTACTCTGCCGGAGACCTTCTCTGCAACGAATTTCTCGTTAGTTCACCCAGCTATCGCTTCATCGCCTCAAAGAACTGCGCATTCGTTTTTGTGTCCTGCAACTTATTCAACAGGAACTCAATCGCCGCAAGCTCATCCATGGGGTGCAATACTTTCCGCAACACCCACATTTTCTGCAACTCATCCGGCTGAGTCAGCAACTCTTCCTTACGCGTACCCGAGCGGTTGATGTTGATCGCGGGGAATGTGCGTTTCTCGGCAATGCGTCGATCCAGGTGGATCTCCATGTTGCCGGTGCCCTTGAACTCCTCATAGATTACTTCGTCCATCTTCGAGCCAGTATCAACCAGCGCCGTGGCCAGAATTGTCAAACTGCCGCCCTCTTCGATGTTTCGCGCGGCACCAAAGAATCGCTTCGGCCGATGCAGCGCGTTGGCATCGACACCACCGGTCAGAACCTTGCCGGATGACGGCACGACAGTGTTGTAAGCACGCGCCAGACGAGTAATCGAGTCCAGAAGAATCACAACATCGCGTTTGTGCTCGACAAGGCGCTTCGCCTTTTCGATCACCATGTCCGCAACCTGCACGTGGCGACTGGCCGGCTCGTCGAAAGTCGACGACACCACTTCACCACGAACCGTGCGCTCCATTTCCGTCACCTCTTCCGGCCGCTCGTCGATGAGCAACACAATCAGGTCGACTTCAGGGTTATTGGCACAAATCGCCGAGGCGATATTCTGCAACAGCATCGTCTTACCCGCCTTCGGCGGTGACACGATCAGCCCGCGCTGACCTTTACCGATAGGCGCAACCATGTCGATGATACGAGCAGTTAGATCCTCGGTACTACCGTTACCCTGTTCAAGGGTCAAACGGTCCGTCGGGAACAGCGGCGTCAGATTTTCAAACAGAATCTTACTGCGCGTGTTTTCCGGAGCATCGTGGTTGATCTGACCAACCTTCAACAACGCGAAGTACCGCTCTCCTTCCTTGGGCGGACGAATCAGGCCGGAAACCGTATCACCAGTACGCAGGCTAAAGCGTCTGATCTGACTGGGACTCACGTAAATATCGTCCGGCCCCGCAAGATAGGAACTGTCCGATGAACGCAGAAAGCCGAAGCCATCCTGCAAGATTTCGAGCACTCCATCGCCGTAAATATCTTCACCGTTCTTGGCGTGTTCTTTGAGAATTGCGAAGATGATGTCCTGTTTGCGAGCACGCGCCAGGTTTTCAACACCGAGCGATTCGCAGAGCTCAACCAATGCCGCTGGCGGGCGAGTCTTGAGCTCAGTCAGGTTCATGACGTTTTTGCTCGCCTCAAGCTGCTCTGGCGGAATTACCTCTAAGGAACCCTCGTCGTCGGGGTACTCACTCTGTTGTGGACGACGACGGCGACGGCGATTCGGATTGCCTTTGCCCTTGTTATTTGATCGATTGGATCGGCTTTTCTGCGGTGCATTTGTGTTAGACAAGTATTTTCTCTCAGATATTGGTGTCGATGAACTCGGTTAAGTCCGACTTGGACTTCAGGCCGACTTTTTGTGCCTGGACGGCACCGTCTTTGAACAGAATCAAAGTTGGAATATTGCGGACACCGAACTTCTGCGCGGTGTTCGGGTTATCTTCGACATTGAGCTTGACGATCGCGAGTCGGTCCGCGTATTCGTCC
>VAPL010826631.1_pt1 | contig 11846 bp, 9 predicted proteins | sample 3395061 | NCBI WGS metagenome assembly VAPL01 (sample SAMN08290444, study PRJNA428436) | hydrothermal vent metagenome | isolation source: Deep-sea hydrothermal vent chimney 2 | place: Pacific Ocean: Juan De Fuca Ridge | depth 2182 m m
AATTGCTGCTTGCGGATTCGATGCCGCAGCAACGCCATATCTGTGCCCATCATCCACAGACCATGGACAAATACAATATGCTCTAGCTTAGAATTTATTTCTGGATCAAACATGAGAAATATCTATTTCGAATTTCGATTTGTGTCGACTATACCCATGGCGTTTGGGATTTAGGTTTAAGTGTGCGCTCTATTTGCTTCATGGCAAGACGAAATGACGCGTAATAGTCGTTCTATTGCAAGGAATTTCAACGCAGCCATGGAGCAAATAGAGCGTGCAATTAGACCTAAATCTCAATCGCCATGGGTATATGACACAACTGCACGTTTTACCTGGAAGGGATATGGGTAGTTGCCGATTAATGTTTTCTATCATTTTTTTCTGAAAAAACAGGCGGAAGTTGTGCCAATGCATGTCGTGGAGTAAATTTAGCACTGTCTACCACATATTTTTTATTATCAGATTGTGTTACCGCAATCGACATCGGTGAATTCACTACCGGCCATTGCCCTTTCGCCATATTAGTGGGTTCGTCGCCTTCGAAACCAAGAAAACTATAACGACCATAATGCGGTAATTTGCGTCCTAGCCCAGGCATAGCGGCAATATTTTCATTGCTTAACCAGGTGATTGCGTATTCAGGACTAGCCGGGTTTCGTGCTGTCAGCACGACAGCGTTGTCTTTTCTATTCAATGCAGACTCACCGAACTTCAGATTATCGCCATTAAATTTAATTTCGTGATCGTGTAACGCAGTTACAATAGATTCGCGAAAACGATTTTGCCAACCAAACAGCCAAACCGCACGGTCCGTAGGCAGATGCTGCAATTGATCATCAAAGCTAACGCTCACCTGGCCCTGTTGGCCCTTTTGCCAGTTGGTCGCTAACGCTGTGTAAGCCTGCTTCACGTTTTCTTGTGCATCTACAGGTAACACAATCAATACTTGCTCTGCACCGAATGCTTTGGTTAATGCGGGCGGAATTTCATTAAAATCAAGTCGTCTAAATACATCAAATTCCGGGTCGATGTCTAATCGTATTGGTCTGTCTGGCAGCGTCAGATTAAGTGTATGGCGCTTGGTTTTAACTAGTTCCGTTAATTGATATGCATTACTTTGCCCTTCCAGGGTTATTGCAATAGGCAATCGCAATTCATAAGGTTCGCCTTCTTGTATCTGTTCGATACCGACCGTGAGCACATATCCTTTTTCAGTTTGTTTGGCATTTGCATCAGTAACGAGTAACTCGGGCGCACCAGTGCGTTCCACCCACTGCTCAAATGTTGCCTTCAAATCCAGACCAGAAACCTGTTCAAATACATCCCGTACATCTGCAAACGCAGCATATTTAAACTTGTATTTTTGATAGAAAGTTTGCAATGCACGTGTAAATTGTTGATCACCGAGTTGTTGACGCAGCATATGAAAAAACATAAGTGTTTTTCCATAACCCACCGCTTCCGTCGTCGCACTGTGACGCGATCGAAATTCTGTTAATGGAAAGTCTCTGCTCTCATTTACAAAATCAGTGTATTTTTGCAGAGAATTACGCCGATAATTTACTGCCTGTCCACGCTGCTCTTTTATTAAGTGATCCGCCAAGTAACTGGTCAATCCTTCTGCCCAATTACCTTTCTCATAATCGACAAAAACACCGTTCCCCCACCAGTTATGCAAAATTTCATGCGGGTATGACGAGTGCAAAATAAATGGAAATCGAATCACTTTAGGACCTAACAGGGTAAACGACGGCATGCCATAACCTGTTTCCCAAAAATTTTCCAGCAGCGCAAATTTCTTATACGGATAGGGTCCCAATAGCGTGCGATACATCTCGACATATTGTGCTGTGGTGTCCAGATATTTTTGTGCGAGTTGATCATCGGCCTCGCGCAGAAATACCATTGACTCAACAGCACCTGAAGTCTGTGTATATTCTTTGAATTTTGCGGCAATAAGATAAATTTCGTCCTGCGGTTTATCAATCGCCCAGGTGGTAATTTTATTAGGTGTTTTTAGTGAATTTTCCAATCGTTGTCCCTGACTGACTGATGACCACTTTTCTGGCAAAACAACGCGCATGTTAAATGTATGTAATTCATCGCCAAAACGGGGATACCAATAACTGTTGCTTGACAGGAAGACGCCATCCTGAGAAATAATGCCCGGAGAAACACTAAAGCTGCGCGCATATTCCGCACCCAATTGTTCAACGGGGTGGTGGATCTTACCCTGGTAAGAAAGCGTTATTTTATTGTCGACCAACTTTTCTTTTGAAAAACGCAACGCTAACCATTCCAACGGAACATGAGATGGCTTATTTTTAATTTTGAGGTGATTTAAGCGTACACCTTCGGTAATGACTTTGGGTGAAAGGTTGGCGTGTAAATAAAATTGAACGACGCCTCTTTTTAACATCGTATCCGGTAACGTCATCGTATCTTGCACCGATAGCGTATTGTGTTGCGGCGACACCGTTATAGAAATTTCGTGATGAACGACTTCGTTGGATAATGCAGCTTTTGCAAACAAGCCGGGAGACAACAGAAGAAAAATAAAACAACAACCTGACACGTTTCGTAAATGACTCACGATAACTGATATCATCTTCATTTCACTATTTCTCAGTTTCCTTTGTTCCTGTTTCTTTAGCTCCTGTTTCCTTAGCCCCTGTTTCCTTAGGAAGGGTACGCAATTTGATGTTAAGTTCTTTCAATTGCATATCGGATACCGGTGATGGTGCCTGCGTAAGCAAACAACTGGCGGTTTGCGTTTTTGGAAATGCCATTACTTCACGGATAGATTGTGCTCCGGTCATCAACATAACCATACGATCAAGACCAAAAGCGATACCCCCATGCGGAGGACAGCCATATTTCAAGGCGTCAAGCAAGAAACCAAACTTGTCGTTTGCTTCTTCATCGCTTATATCCAGGGCGTGAAACACTTTCTTTTGCACTTCCTGTCGATAAATACGCATTGAACCCCCGCCCAACTCGGTACCATTTAATACAATATCATACGCACGCGAATTACAACGACCAGGATCATTTTCCAGGTATTCAATATCTTCTTCACTGGGCGAAGTAAACGGGTGATGTAATGATGTCCAACGTTTGGCATTTTCATCCCATTCAAACATGGGAAAATCAACGACCCAAAGCGGTTGCCAACCTTCAGTTAACAATCCTCTATCGTGGCCCAATTTAATGCGTAAGGCACCGAGAGACTCATTTACTATTTTCGTTTTGTCTGCACCGAAAAATATCAAATCACCGCTTTCTGCGGCCGTTCGGTCCAATATTGTCTGAATCACATCGTCGGGTAAAAACTTGAGTATCGGTGATTGCAATCCGTCACGACCCGCGGAAATATCATTGACTTTTATATAAGCCAGACCCTTGGCGCCGTAAATACTGACATATTTTGTATAATCATCAATTTCTTTTCTGCTCAACTCACAGCCTTTTGGTAATCGCAGCGCAGCGACCCGGCCATTTGGATCCTGCGCCGGTCCCGCAAATACCTTGAACTCCACTGCTGCCATGACATCATTCACATCCACCAATTCAAGCGGGATACGTAAATCTGGTTTGTCACTACCATAACGCTTCAGCGCTTCAGCGTAAGCCATGCGCGGGAATTTATTTGGCAAGGTCACACCCATGACGTTACTAAACACATCACACAACATTTCTTCCATGAGTCCGATGATGTCATCTTCCATTAAGAAAGAAGTTTCAATATCCAGTTGGGTAAATTCAGGCTGGCGGTCAGCGCGCAAGTCTTCATCACGAAAACAGCGCACCACCTGATAATAACGATCCATACCAGAAACCATTAGCAGTTGTTTAAAAATTTGTGGTGACTGCGGTAATGCAAAAAAACTACCGGCATGCGTGCGACTCGGAACAAGATAGTCACGTGCACCTTCCGGTGTGGCTTTGGTTAGCATCGGCGTTTCAATATCAAGGAAGCCATTTTTATCCAGAAACGCACGTAATCGACTTATGATTTTGGAACGCAATTTCATGCGTGAAAACATTTTTTCGCGCCTTAAATCAACATAACGATAACGTAATCGGTGTTCTTCAGAAACGTCATCGTCGTCGATCTGAAACGGCGGGGTTTCAGACTTATTTAAGATGTTTAATTTCTGTGCAAGCACTTCAATCTGGCCGGTCGGCAATTCAGGATTGACGGTGCCTTCAGGACGATTTCTGACCTTGCCGGTAACTTGTAATACATATTCACTGCGCACATGTTCAGCCATTGTAAAAATATCCGGCGTATCAGGATCAAAAACGATTTGCAGCAAGCCCTCTCGATCGCGTAAATCGATAAAAATCACCCCGCCGTGATCACGACGACGATGTACCCATCCACAAACAGTGATTTCCTGATCGATTTCAGACTCTGAAACATTGCCGCAATAATGCGTGCGCATATGGCTTTTCCTTTTAACCTAAATTAACTATTTAGAGGCGGGAATGTTACGGATTGCTTGGCTTTGTTGCAACATTTGATGCAACATTTGTTGCAACAATATAGGTAGGACGGGATACGCGCAACGGCATCCCGTCCATAATGCGCCACGCGGACCAAATGTTAGAATATTATACAGATATACGAATTAACTTTTTGATATTATTAATTATTTTTTTTATTTTTGGTCGCTTTGCCGCTACTCGTCTTTTCTTTTTTCGTGGTTGATTTTGATTCACTTTTAGCTTTCTTCTTTTTGCCAGCGTCGTCCGGCGCCGTTTTTTTGCTTTCAGTTTTATTGCCGTCCTGACCGTCCTTTTTGCTGTCCTGCTTGCCATCCTTCTGGCTGTCTGAGTTTTTATCCGCTGAATCGGCCGCTTCATTCGATGAAAGGTTCTTTTTGTCGCCTTCCTTAAAATCTGTTTCGTACCAACCCTGACCTTTTAAGCGAAATGCCACAGCAGAAATAAGCTTTCGAAGTGCTGGTTTACTGCATTGCGGACAGTCAATTAGCGACTCATCACTCATTTTTTGTATAGCTTCGAGCTGATGACCACAATCATTACATTCATATTCATAAATTGGCATATCTCTACGTACCTCGGAATAAATTTCTCGAAAGTATAAGGCCGAACCAATCGATTTCAAGACTTTTATATAAACTCTTGTATAAACTCCTATATAAAGAGCTGTCAAAATAGAATAATATCACTTTTTCATTGCGCGGGGCCGTATGACGACAAAACAAGCCTATAAAACCACCTATATTCCACTTCCTGGAAACAAAAATCTAACCCGTAAGACAGCGGACAACAGTATAAAAATAACTCCGGAAACAAAATGCCGTTTTTGTCCCGGCGCAATATGCTGTACTTATTTTACAGAACAAGTTGATACCCCACGCTCTAAAAAAGATTTTGACCATCTCTTGTGGCAACTGTCACATGGCAATACGCAATTATATAAAGATGAAGAAGGCTGGTTCCTGCTCATAAATAACAAATGCACTCACCTGCAGAAAAGTGGGCAATGCAGTATATATGAAACCCGGCCCCAAGTGTGCCGCGACTACAGTAATGATTTTTGCGAATCCGATGAACCCGCAACCAAGCATTTCGAATTATTTTTTGATGGATATGACTCGCTTGTTAAATATTGTAAAAAACGATACAAAAACTGGGATAAGCGATTTAAAACCTGATTTTTTTAGGTTTAACAATCGTTAAAATACGAAGGCACCCAACGTACCGCCTCCAACAATGATTATATGTTACTTTGCGGAATCAACCTGTGCACATCAAATGCTCGTGGACTCCAGCGAGTCGCAAAAATTTCGTGTAAAGAAATTTTTGCGACAGCTCTCTTGTGTTGCATCATTTATCCTCGTATTGTGCGTATAACGTATTCGTTATCTTTGACCTTTAATCGGCCCTTCTTAACTTAAGGCAAATCAAACAATAAAACCTCTGCATGTTGTTCTGCTGTCAGTACAATCTCTTTTGGGTCTTCGATTGCAGCACTGTCACCCACATCAAGCGATTCCCCATTGACAATGACACACCCTTTTGCAACATGCACATACACTTTTCTGCCAGTGGCAACAACGTGGCTAACCGATTCACCGTTCTCCAATCTGGTCGAAAACAACTGTGCATCCTGATTAATGGTGACCGACTCTTGTCGCCCATCTGGCGATGCAACAACTCGCAACCTACCCCTGAGTTCACTATCAGCAAATCGTTTTTGTTCATAACCGGGTTTCGCATTTTTACGGTCCGGCTCTATCCATATTTGTAAAAAACGTAGCGTAGTCGAATTGGATGAATTATATTCACTGTGCGTCACACCTGTACCTGCGCTCATACGTTGCACCTCACCGGGTCGTATAACGGACCCATTGCCCATACTGTCTTTGTGTTCAAGCTCACCTTCCAATACGTAGCTGATAATCTCCATATCACGATGGGCGTGCGTTGGAAATCCAGCGCCAGGCACCACGGTATCTTCATTAATAACCCGCAACGCTGAAAACCCCATATGGTTTTCATCATAATAATCAGCAAATGAAAACGTATGATAGGACATCAACCAACCATGGTCAGCCTGCCCCCTGTCCTGCGATCGTCGTATTTGCATCATAATCACCTCTTTTTTAAGCTACATATTCATTTAATTAGAATGTCTTTTCGCCAATATATCATTGACTTTCAACAAAAAAAGCGGAAAATACTGACTATCTTATTCAATTATTTTGAACAATTGAATTTATTGGATATTCTGTTGCAGGATATGCTGTAGGATAAAAAGCTTGCCCCTCACATTAGACGCACTGATCGTATTGGATGCCATTTACCGCAATGGCAGTTTTGCCGCGGCAGCCGATGCGTTGCACCGCGTGCCATCGGCTATCAGTTATACAATACAAAAACTGGAACAAGACCTGGATGTGCCGCTATTTGACCGGCGTGGTCACCGTTCTGTCCTCACCGCAGCCGGACAGGCATTATTGGAAGAGGGGCAACAGTTATTAAGCAACGTTGATCGTATCGAAAATCACGTTAAACGCATCGCGACCGGCTGGGAAACCCGTCTCAGCATCGCAGCTGACAACCTTATTCAAATTTCACCTGTTTTATCTGTCATTGATGCCTTTTACAAGAAATGTCCGCCAACAACTCAAATACATCTATCTCGCGAAGTGCTTAGCGGGACCTGGGACGCCCTCATCGCCCGACGCGCAGACCTTATTATCGGCGCATCAGGCGAAAGCCCGTCTGGCGGTGGTTACATTTCTCATGCTATCGGCGACATGGAGATGGTTTTTGCTGTCGCGCCCTTCCACCCATTGGCAAAAATCAGTGAACCAATCAAGCAAAAAGACATCTTAAATTACCGCGCAATCGCCGTTGCTGATACCTCACAAAGCTTACCGATGCGCACCTCAGGACTATTAACCGGCCAACAAGTATTAACGGTCTCGGATATGAATAGCAAACTTGAAGCACACTGCATGGGCCTGGGCGTGGGCTATTTACCTTTAAGTTACGCGCAAGCAGCCATTGACGATAATTTACTGGTTAAGAAGCAGGTAGAAGAGCAGCACCATGCGGGAAAATTACATATTGCGTGGCACAGCGACCACCGAGGAAAAGCGTTACAATGGTTTATTACACAACTGCAAAACAAAGATATTATTAAGCGACTAATTTTTAGTGGAACAGACCCAATAAAATAACTATCATACAATGAATCCAACTCCCGAAGTACCTGTATTATCAGAGGTCCCTATTTTAGAAGTCAAAAACCTCGAAAAACAATACCCCGGTGTTAAAGCCGTCGATGGCATTTCTTTCTCCATCAAAGAAGGCACGTGTTTTGGCTTGTTAGGCCCAAATGGTGCAGGTAAAACAACCACGGTTGAAATAATGGAAGGCATTACCAAACAAACATCCGGTGAAGTACTTTATAAAGGCGCACCTATCGGCAAAAAATTTAAACAGGAAGCCGGTATTCAATTTCAATCAACTGCGCTGCAAGATTTTTTAACAGTTAAAGAAACATTACAATTGTTTAAACGATTATACGAAACCTCCATGGATCTGGATGAATTAATCGGCATTTGTGCATTACGTGAATTTTTAGATCAGGATTCCCGTCTACTCTCAGGGGGACAAAAACAACGATTATTATTGGCTATCGCGTTGATTAACGATCCCAACATTGTTTTTCTGGATGAACCCACAACGGGCCTTGACCCGCAGGCACGGAGAAACTTTTGGGAACTGATCAATACAATCAAAAAACAAAATAAAACGGTCATCCTGACAACACACTATATGGAAGAAGCATCCGAATTGTGCGATGAAATCGCGATAGTCGACAAAGGAAAAATAATCGCAATTGGTACACCAAATGAATTATTAAAAGCTCACTTTAATGATGTTCTTCTGCAAATACCCGAAGAAGAGTTTATCAGCGATTTGGAAAAAAACAATTTCAAAGTTTCGCGCAAACCAGGACAAGTTATTATTCATACCGAAAACGTGCATGAAACCTTACGAATACTTGGTGAACATAATGTGGATCTTTCACGCCTGGAAATACGCTCACGTAACCTGGAAGATTTATTCCTGGAACTCACTGGCAAAGATTTGCGCGCATGAATAGATTTCTGGCAGTGTTGCATGCAAGAAACATCGAATTTTTTCGGGATAAATCTGCGTTGTCCTGGAATATTATTTTACCCTTTTTTCTTGTTTTTGGGTTTGCATTTATTTTTTCAGACGAAGACCGAGAATTATATAAAGTAGGCATATATGATCACTCAATCAAGGCGCTGCAATCGCAAACTGATTTTTTCAATATAAAATATATTGAATTTATAAATGTTACCGACCTGGATAACGCTATCAGTAAAGTCAAACACCACCAACTTGATATGCTCATTCATGCCGAAGAAAATATTCACTATTGGATTAATTCCAGTTCAAGCAAAGGACACATTCTCGAACGTGTGCTAAAAGGGAGCGAACTCGATAAAAAACACCTGCTGAATTATGAAAAACAAACCGTAGACGGACAAGAGGTACGTTATGTCGATTGGGTTTTACCCGGCATCCTGGCGATGAATATGATGTTTAGTTGCCTGTTTGGAATCGGTTATGTCATTGTACGATACAGAAAAAATGGCGTATTAAAACGCTTAAAAGCCACGCCGTTAACCGCATTGGAGTTTATCACTGCACAGATCCTGTCCAGATTAATGCTAATCGTTGTTGTAACAGGAATCGTCTTTTTTGGTAGCGATATTTTTATTCAATTTCATATGGTCGGTTCCTATTTTTTATTATTTTTTGTTTTCACATTAGGGGCTTTCTCATTAATTTCACTGGGGCTGGTGGTGGCCGCAAGAACCACCAGCGAAGAACTGGCAAATGGCGTGCTTAATCTTCTATCCTGGCCAATGATGATATTTTCCGGCGTCTGGTTTTCATTGGAAGGATCTTCAAATGCAGTCATCGTCATCTCTCAATTTATGCCGCTCACCCACATAATCGACGCAGCGCGTGCCATTATGAATGATGGTGCAGGCATCATGGACATATACCCCAACCTGCTCGCGCTGACCGTGATGAGCATCTTTTTTCTGATTATTGGGGCAATGAGCTTTCGTTGGGAAAGGTAGCTTGACAACTTAACCACTGTTGGTATTAATTAGAAATACTTCGTAACACCGATAGAAAAAATAGTGAAATTCTCATCGGATTTAAAATTAGTCGCATCGGATTTAAACGTAAATTGATTTCGTTTGACGCTAACAAAATAAGACATGGTCTTTTGAAAATCAGCAGACCATTTCGCGCCAAAACTAAAACCAGATGTGCTGCCAAAATCAGAATTAGAGCCAAGACTGTCAGTTAGCTTGTCTTTACCATCCAGGCGGGCAAAGGCGATACTGCCACTGATATTGCCAGTACGCATTGGGTAATCATAGTTGATGCCAATAAAAGGCCCGCTTTCTGTCAATTCCTCATCGAGAAATACCACTGCTGGAATCACAACAACATTAATAAACTCGACCTGGGTTTCACCTGATAAAAACCCGCCGAACACAGAAAGTGATTCATTTAATCGGTAACCCGCAGTTATATTCAAGTCTGTTCTTGAAAATTCAAGATCAGCCTGGCCACTGCTAATTGAAGCATTGTCAATGGAAGTACCATAACTCAGAGATAAATACAGCTTATCCATCGCGCTGTTTAATGCGATGTCCAATGTATTAAAGACAGGATTGACAGGCAGATTGTCACCTACCTCAAATTTCAGGCTTTTGTTATTCAATGAAACAGCCGTACTAAAAGACAGTTGATCCCAGGGTAACCGATCCCAAAAACTATCTTTGCCAGCAACAGGCGAGCTAATAAATAGAAGAATAATGCTAACCAAACTCACTTTAGTGGTATTCATTATGTACCCCAGAATTTATTTTTTTTATTACGTTAAGCAACGTAGCGTATACTATATATACAGCTCATAGTCTTGCATATGTGACTCAGATGGCATACAAAGCTGTGTTATCATGTCACTCACTGCAAAGTCAAGTTTAAGCTACCGGGTACAAACAATATATTTTTGTATTGTATTTATTAACATACCATTCGGCCAGGCTCGCGTATAGTAGCGGTTACAAAAGATCAGGTTTGAACATGAATAAAAACAACAGCGATAATTATCACCATCATTCCAAGCTTATCTCTATTTTACTTGGCATTCTATTTCTTGTTGCATGTGACAGCAATAATAACAGAATCGATAGCATCACCATCTCCAGCAGCTCTGATATTAATGTTGTTGAAAATACAACTGACACACTCCACACTGTAAAGACTCAAGGCCAACTACTCAGATTGGTTTCGTATACCCTCACGGGTGGAGCAGACCAGTCTCACTTTAATATTAATCAATTTACCGGCGAGTTAAGTTTTAATACTCCTCAGGACTTTGAAGCACCCACTGACAGCGATAATAATAGTACCTATCAGGTTGAGATAACGGTCAGTGACAATGTAAACACGGCGACGCAAGTGCTGACAGTCACGGTAACGGATGAATTTGATTTTCGAATAGCTTCAACCGACGTGAAGACTATCGAATTTGACTGGACGGCCCTCTCGACACCCGATGGTGAAGCGACATTTTATAGATTATTCGTCAATCCTGATGGCGAATCGGGGTTTACTCTTTTGCAAGATAATCTAGTGGGTGTCAGTCATCGTATCAGCGTGCCAGTGCATTTGACTGATTGGGTGAACGCTCGTTATATGCTTGAGGCTCATAGCAGTGCAGGACTATTGAACACAACCCCCGTGATTGCGATTAAGCAGGCCATGCTGACCGTGATTGGCTATTTTAAGGCCTCGAATACAGATGCAAATGATGAGTTTGGTGGCTCGGTCTCATTAAGCAGTGATGGTGCCACGCTGGCGGTGGGGGCTCGTTTTGAGGACAGAGCAGGCGCGGTATATGTGTTTACACGCAGCGGCATCAGTTGGAGCCAACAGGCGTATATCAAAGCCTCGAATACAGATGTAAATGATCAATTTGGTAGCGCCGTCTCATTAAGCAGTGATGGTGCCACGCTGGCGGTGGGGGCTGATAGTGAGGACAGTAATGCAACGGACATTAACCCCGCCGACCCTGCACAGGCAGATAACACGGCACCTAGGGCAGGCGCAGTGTATGTGTTTACACGCAGTGGCATCAGTTGGAGCCAACAGGCGTATATCAAAGCCTCGAATACAGATGTAAATGATCAATTTGGTAGCGCCGTCTCATTAAGCAGTAATGGCGCCACGCTGGC